>JAEIGA010018017.1_pt1 | contig 10757 bp, 15 predicted proteins | sample 9270691 | NCBI WGS metagenome assembly JAEIGA01 (sample SAMN17057246, study PRJNA624740) | gut metagenome | biome: biome; isolation source: fecal sample | host: Bos grunniens | place: China: Xizang | collected 2019 | reverse complement strand
ATCCACCTGAGCTTTGGTATAATAACCAGCCAGCGCATTGGTGATGGCACTCGAAATAGCCGAGTTCATCTGTGTGGTCGTGCTGTATGACTGCAAGGCGTTAGAGATAGCCGTCGAAATTTGCGTAGCCAAAGCAGTAGAGTCGGGCAGACCGTCCAACTTATTCTTCAGCGCGGTGGTGAAGTCGTTAGTCGAAAGCTGCTTGCCGCTCACCTTGTCAACCTTGTTTCCAAGCAGAGTGTCGATAGCCGTCTTAGTGTAGTACGACGTGAGAGCTGAAGCAATGGCGTTGTTAATCGCCGTGTTCATCTCCGATGTCGTCGAGTAGTTGGCAAGTGCGGTACTGATGAGCGTCTGCACCTGCTCAGAAGTCACGAAAGCCAAGATTGCCTGCTGCAAGGCGGCAATGGACTGGCTGTGTTCGGGAACCAAATTCAACCGCTCCTGTATCTGCGCGGTGGTGAGAGTCAAATCTCCATACTGAGTTTCCATATCTTTTATGTTTTAATGAGTTAATTCTTTTTCAAGGCTCGCAAAATGAGTCCGTTCATGTTGCGCAAGATTGCACCCGTCACGTCACGTAATACGACATACAGACTGCGCACATCGCTACGCATACGACGCTCATAGCTGACATGTACGCCATTATAGAGGCCGTCGTCTTTCATGATCTGAGGCAGTCGCATGTTGGTGTTGACGAAGCACAACGGCTGTTCATCTTTCTCGGTGCGGAATCCGTCGGCATAGTCACCATCAGGAACGTCATACTCGCAGACGGCCGTCACCACACCCACCATATCTTTTGTCGGAAATGTGAAGAGCCAGTTGCCGGCTTCATCATCCATCATCTGTGACTTCTGGATGACAAGCTGCTTTTCTTGCATACCCCATTTTAGAGTCAGACGAAAGTCGTTATCCTGCATTGAGAACCCTTCGCGCTCGATACGGATGTTATACTTTGCATCCTCGCCCTGTGGAATGATATTCTTTACGTTCATCATATCTTCAAAGTCTTTTTATATCGGTCATTTTGTCGTCATAGGTTTACCCGTCAGACGGTATGCGGTCTTCGCTCGGATAGGCTCGCAGTATCTTTTCTCCCGAGTCGCGCAATACGAGCAAATTGACATCCCTCAGTGTCAACATTCCCGTGGCCTGCTGTATCGTCACCTGTACAGCCTTGGTGCCGTCCGCCGTCTTCAGCGTAATCACCTGCTCGCGGTCTGCGCCAAGGTTGTCAGTGTCAGACTGTACGGTTACGGTGCCATCACCCTGACCGTTGTAGGTCAAGATGATGTTGCCGTTGCCGTCGTTCCAAGGGATGGTGAGTGTTGCCATACTATTCGATACTCCAGTTAGTGTTACTTGTTACGCTGAACGATGCGCTGGTGCCCTCGGTGGCAGCATTCCAGTCGAGGTTAACGGTTGCAGGGCTAACCTCCAGTGTAGCGTCGCCTGCGGCCTGGGTGATGGTACAGGTGGCGGTGTGGCCCGCTGCATCGGTCACGATGAGCTGTGCGGTCTTTTCCGTCACATGCGCATTCTTGGGAATGTTGGCAAACTGGATAGAGAACGGAAACTCGGCACTGGCTCCTGGGTCGCCCGTGATGTTTGCGCCGTTGTTTGTCTCGATGCTATTCGCATTGTAGATAGACGGTAGGGTGAGCACCAGTGTTGCACCACTTGCCAGCGAGAAGGTCAGCTTCGACGAGTTGGTAGTGCCCTCGATGGTGAGCACCGACACGCCGTCTTTGCTGACGGCCGCTGCACTCTGAATATTCACAAACTCAGGCTTTCCGGCCTGAATTACCTGACGCACTACGTCGGCCACGTTTGCAGCCTTGAAAGTCATGTTGGTACTGCGGGCGTTGCGGCCCGTGTTGTCAGTCAGCGAACCCACGCTCACGGTGTCGTTGCCACTTCCTGATGTCTTGCTCGGATTGAGCCAATTTGCGTATGCCATAGTCTATACTTTTTATATAATATTCCAATCCAAATTCGTGATAATGCGGTATTCTATCTCGTTGCCCGGCGTGAGCCACACCAACATCTGCGGTGCTTCAGGAGTGACACGGATGGGCTTGTATAGGTTCCCGCGTTCGTCAACCGTCGCCGTCACCTCGATACCTGTCGGCAATCCACGCGCCGCCACGCCGACACCTTGGCCGATGCCGATGGCGCGAGCCCTCACGCTGCCTGTTATTACCCTTGCCGTTGCCTTCATCTTATCCAGTTACTTTTACATTCGGGTTGATTCTAATGACCTCCTTGCGACGACCGTCCGGGAAGTCGGTATCGGGAATATATACCGTCAGCTTGACCATGTACGTGCCAACACCCAACTCATCGCTGTCCACCAGCACCACGTAGTCGTACTCGTCGGTCAGTATGCACTCTGTCTTCTTGTACTTCTTCTGCTGGCCCTTCTTGTCGTCGTTATACACCACCACGTCAAAATCCACATCAAATAATCGCAAATTGTCTGGCAACGTAGCCGCAACAAGTATCTTGATCTGCGATCCAATGGTGTATGTGCTGATGCGCTGCGACTGGCTGCCTGACGAGGCAAGCCGCATGTACGGTTTTACCAGCGTGTCAAAACCATACAGCACATAATACATCTGTGTCGGCTCTGCCGGACTTCGGTGGTTAAACGAACTGTCTACCAGCATCAGCGTCGCTTGACGGATGGAAGCAGGCATCTCGCCATACTCTTCCAGCACATCCTGATATGTGCGGTTCAGATAATTGAGCACAGTATCTTCTGCCGCTGAACCATAAAGCTCAAGCACATCATCCTCGTCGTCAAAATCTACGCGAAGCTGCTTCTTAATGTCGGCTATTGTCAACCATTTCATGTTTTTGCTTTTTATCGTTTCTTTTCTACTCTGATAAAAAAGGGGTATGGGTTTACTTGTGTTTTTCGGATGTTTTTCAAGGCATAAAAAATGGCTCGCCGCTGCGAGCCCGTTAAACTAATCAAATAATCCATACCATGAAAACGATTCATTACTTTCACAAATATTATTAACTTTTACCAATAAATTATGAAAATCATCTGCACGTCTCCCGACGGTTATTTCTTCAGCAAATTATCAATCACCTGGCGGCGGTTGAGCCCGTCACAGCGATACGACACATGTATCCAGTACGTGCCCTTCGCATTATGCTCCCATATAAGCTGGTCGAACTCGCAATGTGTCTTGATCCACTCAAACCACCGTTTGCCCTTCTGAATGTCGCCATCAATGCAGAGATCAGCGGCCTCGCCCTTCATGTGTTGCGAGTTCGAGACGCCACCGACCGCACGGTTCAGGGCCAGCGACCGATAGCCGGAGCCTATCTTCACTTCCTTGCCCCACCATTTGCGGAGTGGCTGCAACACATTGTGAACCAATCCGCACAGATTAATCACGTCCGTCTGCCCTGGATTGTTACGGATGCCCTTGGCCTTTGCCGTTGCGCTGGCGGTAAATTCCTCCAGCGTGAAGTTCTTACTGATTTGTGTCGCCATTACTCAATCCTCATTTGTTGGTTCGATGTCATGTTGCTTGCCCTTCTTGCCGGGCTTAACCGTGCCTTCGTCCGATATAATCACGGGCACGCACTTGGCGCAGTCTGGCGCAAGGCCGCACATAAAAGGGCGACTCGACTCGGCAATACGTGTGTTCCGGGCAATGTCTCGCTTCATCTTCTGCCGTTCAGCCTCGGTGTCGCGCTTAAACTCATAGAAATCCTTGCTCAGCTTCTCCACCTCGTCACGCATTTCCATATACCCTTGCTTATAGTGATCGCGGTCTTCGCGCAGCTCGGCAATCAGGCGATGGTTGTCCTCCACCTCCTTGTTCTTGTCATCGAGCATTTCCTGATAGGTGTCCTGTACCTTCTGAGCCATGTCCACCTCAGCCGACTTTGCCTCGGCCTCCTTTTCCTTGGCCTCTGCCCGAGCCCGACGGTTCATCCATCGCCAGGTGAAGAAACATCCGCCACCACCGCCGACGAATAGCCCCAACAGACTGATGATTGCTTCTAACGTTATTTCCATATCGCTTCAGATTTTAGATAATTGCCAATATAGTCGCCAATAGTATCAGGGCGAACAGGAATCCACCCACTACCCACAGGCTCCTGTCTGTATTCTCTATCTTCACATTGGGGTTGCTTACACCGCCACCACCTCCGTCTTTCTCATGAATTTCTTTTTCTACCATAGTTGTATTCGTTTAAATTATTATACATCTGGAGTCGGCGACTGCTCAGTTATCGGGCCAGTAAGTGCCCAAGCTGAGTTGCGCTTGAACTTCACAACATCGTTGATTGTGAGCTCCACCTTAAAATAGATAGTTGCCGAATATATCTGTGCTATATATGCACTGACCACAATACTGTCTGTTGTTCCAGTATTCATTGTCTGTTGGCCTGAAGAACCTCCTGACCAATCATTCAATGTATTACCCTGGGCATCGCACAAAGTTACCTGTACAGTATACGTCCTGACGGCTCCTGCTGGCTCTTCGTTTTTCAGACTGATATTGAATCTCGCATATCTGCCTTGACTCGTTGCGTCTTTATATCCCGTGGCATTCGTGATCAGTATCTCTGCATATTGGATGCTGATGGTTATCGGCTGATAATGGAATGGCAACGGTGCAAGGAACTTATTTCCATCCTGCTGCGAAATGCTTGTTGTCTCAGCGATAGGAATAGAACTGATAATCGGGAATATTCTCCAAGTCCCGGCAAAAGCAGCTTCTACAATGGACTCTGAGAAATCTACCCAAAAGCCGAAATTATCCGTCTGCGACATCTTGATGTCACCATCACCATTCTTTTGCGTGGCGACATAGGTGCGAGTGGTGATAGTACCAGACGTTTGCTTCATCAGTACACCAAAATACATATTTCCTATTGGGAAATTTGCAGAGTCTGGCCATGTCAGATCACCAAGTTTTAGTGTATAGTTACTGATGGCTCCATGCTTGAACGTCACACGCAATGTTCCGGCAGGCTCAATCTTGATAGAGGTCTGCTCCATCGGGCCAATAGGTTCCTCGGCAGTATGGAAATAATTGTCGAAGTCATGCAAACGATAGGGTCCTGCAATGCCTCCTGCCGGACGGTTGTATGCCCAGTATTCTGCTGACAATGCACTTTTTGCCCTGTCGCATTCAGGCCAGAAATGTTCGTCCAAAGAGCCGCGAGTATTACTGAATAGAAAAGTGCTGGCATAATCCAAACGGGTCCACGTCGGAATGTCTTTGATACCGTAGTTGGCTTCAATCCAGTTCTGTGCCGACATGACATCAATCTTTATGCCGACGTTTGGTTTGTATTTCACAGGCTTGTATTTCGCCCATCGGTTGATGTTCACGTTCGTAATCAGGTCGCCCAAATCCGTGCGGTCTGAACCGAAACACCGCTGCACGTCATAGATACTGACGGGAGCCGTTATCATTGATGTTCCTGGAGTATATGCCATAACCTTCTTTTATTTCTTCATTGCTACATCGATTGCGATACGCGCCACGTAACTCCAGCCCTGGATGGCCTGCGTCACGATCTGCGCTTCCTTCTCGTTCAACTCCACCTCACCCTTGGCGAAGTAGATGCGCTTGCCAAGTTCGCACTCCTCAATATTACGGCCAGTCATATACAACTGGTTTCCTAACTGTGCGGAGAAATCCGCCATCTGCTCTTTGCCTTCGATGTCTTTAATCGAAATCTTTGTAAAATTCACATACATAATTCTTCTGGGATTAAATTGTTATACAAATGCTATTTCTTTACTTTCACTGCCATTATAGTAGTAGAGGGTTCCATTGCTCACGTAGATATACCGCGTAGTGTCGAGGTATAGCCTGTTGAGCCATACGTTGCCGCTATAACACTCCACGCCGTTGATAGATACGGTCGAGCCGCTCTCAATATAGAAGTAATCATCCATATATATCGAAGCGTCGTTTGTGCCAAACGTCAACTCGCCGCCAAGCGTCAGGTCATTGCTCACGGTCAGGTTGGTCACGCTGCCGCCGGCGCTCACACCAAGGGCTGATACACCGCCAGTGGCATAGAAGTTTGCCGCCGTACCGTCATATTTCTCCACCTTGAAGGCATTGTTCGCTGCATCCCATGTCAGCACACCGTCACCAATTCGCAGGCTCTTGTTTACGGGAATCGTCAATCCCTGCTGAGCGGTCACCATCGATGATGTGAATGCCAGCAGCGATGCCACGTATGAGTCTGATGCGTCATGCCAATCGATGCCAGTACCGTCGGAGTTCAAGTAGATTCCTGTACCGCCCTCGTGCATATAGAGGTGGCCAGTCATCTTAATCGTTCCTACTCCAGTCATATCGCCGCTCACTGCGCCGCCATTCCCCCACAACTGTCCCCAGAACGTGCCGTCAACGGTCTGATGCTGCGTCAGCGGTGTGATGGAACTGTCGCCAATAATGATAGTGCCGCTCTGAATCTTGGCATACGTCTGCATCTGATTGGCCACGCTGCTCGGTGTGGCGTAGCCTGCCTGGGCGTGATCTCCCCAGCCGTAGGCCGTCTCGCCGTGCTGGATATAGTCCTGATAGGTTGAATTGATGGCTATTGTGCCGCTGGTAGTGATAGGACCACCAGTCAGCCCTGTTCCAGTAGATATTTCCGTCACCGTACCACCGCCACCGCCACCGCTGCTGTTCAATCCGAGTGCCGACAGATATTGATCAGTCCATAAACCGAACATAGCCTTGATGCTGGCCACATTAGCTGCATAGGGATGATTGACTTTTGTCGAGCCGTCGGAAGCTATTGCATTGAAGAGGTTCTCGAAAGCGGCAATGGTCATAAACTTCGCGTCGGCATCAGACTTTGAGTAGACATTGCTTTCCAGAGCAAACCCCTGCTGACCTACCCACGTCTGTGTGGCGTAGCCTGCCTGACTATGATCGCCCCAACCGTAGGCGGTCTCGCCGTGCTGGATATAGCCCTGATAGGTTGAATTAATGGCAATCGTGCCCATTGTGGTGATGGTGCCACCGCTGAGTCCTGTGCCTGCCGTGATGCTGGTAACGGTACCCGTACCACCGCCACCGCCGCCACCGGGGATGTTGTATACCCATTGCGTACCGTTCCACGTCAACACCTGACCTGCTGCCGTCGGAACACCAAGCTCAGCTACGTTGATACTCGCCAGCGGTTCGTTTAGACCTGTACCGCCACCACCAGGATTCTGACCGAGCGCGGAGATGTACTGCTGTGTCCAAAAGCCGAACATCGCCTTGATGTTGGTAATGGTCGATTGCGTGTCGTTGGGCTTGATCTCGTTCGGCGTGGCTGCCGAGTCGTAAGCCTTGAATAGCTTCGAGAAGAAATCGATGCTGACAAAGTTCTGACTCACCCATGCTTGCGTTGCACCGGATATGTCGCCACCGCCACCACCGCCGCCACCGACAACACCGTTGCCTTTGCCAGTCATTCTTTGTATAGCGTCCTGTGATAGTATCATAATCTTATAATTGCATCAGTGAGATTTTCGTTATGTCGTCGCGCCAGTCGCGGCTGATGGCGATGGGCGCATAAGTGGTCACGGTGTCTGTGCCTACCTTCACTTTGTTGGTAGGATCGACAGCCGGTATCTTGTTAGCCAGCAGTTCGGGGTCTATCATCCGTCTGGCTGTCGCCCAGTAGTTGGCCACGCGGTTCGCCAAGTGCTGCTCGGGATGCTGCTGATTCGTCGCGCTACCGCCATATTGAACCGTCTGGATGATGTAACCATTGGCATCAAGTAATAGCCCGTAGCCATACTCCATGTTGTTGTCAGAGGCGAAGATGCAGTTGGCATTCCATTCCTCTTTTGATGAGTTTGTATTGACGGCTGAATATTCCTGAGAGTCCACGCGGTCTTTGGTGATCTTGCGCGACAGACCGCCGCTTGCTATGATTTCCTCGTCGCGGCTGTACTCCACTTTGAAGTTGGCCAGTTCGAACTGCTCAGGCAGACGAACGTCGGCACGATCTTCCGTACCCATAAAGTCGATGAAGAGATAGCCATACAACCCGCCACCGCTTCTCGGAGTCTTCAACGGCACAGCCTGCAACCATCCTGTAACTACTTCTGCTGAATTATCCCAAGCCATCAGACAGAGTTTGGGTGAATATTTTACGGCTACCTTTACTTCATATTTTGTGTCCTCCCAACTCGCATCGGAATGATCGCTGATTGTCCGACTAAACTTCAACCATTTTGCTGACTCATAAGTCAAACCGATGCCGATACGAACTGAAAACGAACGACCTGGCTCATCGGTGGTCAACATCTCGGCACCTGCATAGACAGAACCGCTCAGCTTCAGCGTACCCGATCCAAACGGCATCGGTCTCGTCGTGCGTAGCTGGGCGATTGGTGTGCCGTTGCTGTAACGTTTGTGCAGAATCATGTCACATATATTCGCACTTTCCGCGTCTGCGCTGCCGTAAATCTGACGACGGACAAAACCGCCATAACCAGATGCCGAACCATCAAGCCTTGCCGATGTAAAATTGTATATTACCGGTGTGGTGAAATAACCGATATTATCGTCGCCGACCCATGTGTAACCGCCAGCCTCCATCTGATTCCTGACCGTCTGAGGTGCAAACTCCATCACGTCAGAAACGGGAGATACATCGGCCTTTACCACCGCCCTGTGCGGGCCTTGTATCTGATAGTCCTCCTGATTGGTCGAGGCAAAGATGGAATCGGCAGCGGTATCCTGGAGCGTCACCGTCGTTGGTGCAACGATGCTGCCGGTGGTGGTGTCGGTAGTGGCAGCGGCGAGGGTGTTCAGCTGGGTGCGGTTCAGCGTCAGGAAGTTCTGCTCGGCTGAATCGTCGGCACAAGTCAGATAGAGCGCAGTGCCCTTCGTGCGGGCCGTCCATCCCCAGAACCGGCACATATCCTCCAACACATCATAGATGGTGTACTTTGCGCGAGCCACGCCGCCGGAGTCCTCGCTGGCGAAGTTCTGCCAGTCGATTTTCGTCAATAGCCATTGTCGGGCATCGGCACCGCCCTGGATGTAGATGTCGCTGATATGCACGACGTTGTTTGATTTCGTGTCGATGGTATCGCAGACGGTCTTCAGCAGGTAGGCGAAATTCTTCAGACCTGCATTGAAGTCGATGTCCTCGCCCGACAGCACGCCGAGCGGACAAATCACGGGGAACTCGCGCTCCTGGGGATTGCCGTAGAGCTGCCCGCTGAAAGTTTGTGATTGCATGAATCCCTGCCACACCACCGTACCGCCGACAGTCAGCGTCACAGGTCGCGCTGAGTTAGTGGCTGGTATCAGGTCTTTCCACCAGTCCTGACCGGCTGTCGCGTCGATCACATTGCCATCGTAGTCGCGGGCATTGTCGACGATGCGGAAGTAGCCCGTCTGCGTGCGGATGTTCGTAAACATATCCTCGCTGCCGTCCTCGTCGGTGGTGAAGGGTTCGGCACCGCCACTCAGCTGCACAGCTGTGCCCGAACCGCCGCCGATGTTCAGCACGTAGGTGGTACCCGCCCGCAGGCTCACGAATTGTATCTTGTAGTTTTTCGCCATTTCTTGCCTTTTACTATCGCAAGAAATCGCGTTGTGGGTTTACTGTGTCTTTCACAAAAAAGTCCCCGAAGGCCAACCAACAGAAGCCTTCGGGGAAACAACTCAAAACTTGTCAAAAAATATAAATCCTTAATAAAAAAAACATGCTCGCCCGTCGCGGGTTTGCGCAGACTTCACAGTCTGAGTATCTTTTTAAGCCAGAAGGCTCCGAAGATGATAGCCGCCATCAATGTCAGGATGCCGAGCGTCATCAAGCCCTTCTGTGTCTTCGAAAGTTTTGCGGGTACCTCCTTGATCACCTCGTAGGGCACTGGAATGGAGTCGCGCTTTGCTTGATATATTGTGTCATGCACTTCGCGATCGATATACTTGGTGTGCCACCGTTCAATCCTGATGGTGTCGCCCTTCTCCTTCACCGATATGCTGTCGTGAAGCCACACTGAATCGCGCTGCACCTTGGTGAAATAGATACTATCATGATGCACTTCTTTCTCGATCACCGGCACATATTCAATCGTTTTGCACGAGCACATCAGTAGGGCCAAGAATGCCACCGCAAACAACATTCCAAGCGGAATATGCCAAAAATTCAAATCTTCCTGTTTCATTGTCGTAGATATATATATTAATCACTCATTAATCCGTCGAGGGTTTACTACAACTTTTCAAAAGAAAGAGAGACACCCTTGCGGATGTCTCTCTTTTGTCGGAGGCCCCCCGGCTTGCACGGGAACTCCTGATGCGCTGTCAGGTATGATGTTTAGCGGTGCGACCGCCTGTTTCACCAAGCCTCTTAATTCTTTCTCTCTTTATGTAAGTACCCTCAATGGTGCCAGGTCGCGCAGCCGTTCATCTACGATATCAACCGTCATGCCGAGGGCTTCGGCTATCTGTTGGATGGTGACGTAGGCCACGCTCACCAGTTCGCCCTTTTCGATGCGCCCGATATGCTGACGGGTCAGTCCGGCACGGTCGGCCAGTTCCTGCTGACTGATACCTTCCAACTTGCGCAGGGCAGTGATACGCTGCCCCATGCGCTGTGCTTGTTGTTCCTTGTTCATACGGCTTAGTAGTTTGGACTGATGATACAATGGCCTTTCAGTTCGGGGTGGTCGATGACGTAATCAGCGCAGTCAGCGTCGGCACCTTCAAAGAGCACCTTGTCCGTCTCGTTGTTCT
>JAEIGA010018016.1_pt1 | contig 10757 bp, 8 predicted proteins | sample 9270691 | NCBI WGS metagenome assembly JAEIGA01 (sample SAMN17057246, study PRJNA624740) | gut metagenome | biome: biome; isolation source: fecal sample | host: Bos grunniens | place: China: Xizang | collected 2019 | reverse complement strand
GAGACCACGCGCTCGGGTCAGATTGTTGAGCAGATCATTCGTCCGACGGGCCTTCTTGATCCGATCATTGAGGTTCGCCCTGTAGAGGGACAGATCGATGATCTCATTGCTGAAATCAAGATTCGTGAAGCAAAGAATCAGAGGGTTCTGGTTACGACCATGACCAAGCGCATGGCAGAAGAACTGACCGACTATCTGGCAGAAAACGATATAAAGGTACGCTATATGCATCATGATATAGATACCATCGAACGTATGCAGCTTATTCGAGATCTTCGATTGGGAGAGTTTCAGGTATTGGTAGGTATCAACCTGCTCCGTGAAGGTCTTGACCTTCCGGAAGTTTCGCTTGTAGCCATTCTGGATGCTGACAAGGAGGGTTTCCTGCGCAGTAAAACCTCTCTGATTCAGACTATTGGCCGTGCAGCGCGAAATGCTGAAGGAAAGGTCATTATGTATGGTGATACCATCACACCTTCGATGGAATATGCCATTGAAGAAACCAAACGCAGAAGAGATATTCAGGATGCTTTTAACAAAGCCAATGGTATTGTACCCAAGACGGTATTTAAGAGTGTCCGTGATATTATCGAAATTTCGCAGGATGGTTCCCGTGTGCCTGAACAGAGTGCACGTAAGCTGACTCGTGCAGCCAAGGAGGCTGAGATCGCCCGTCTGGAAAAGACCATGAAGGAAGCCGCCAAGATGCTTGAGTTTGAATATGCCGCTGTTCTGCGTGACCAGATCAAGGCCATGCGGGAAGAGCTGGCGAAAGAAGACCAGAAAAAGAGGAAAAAATAAACTATGCGTGATAGTATTTTGATCAAAGGCGCCCGCGTTCATAATCTGAAAAATATTGACGTCGAGATCAAGCGTGATACCCTGACGGTCGTTACAGGTATCTCCGGCTCGGGCAAAAGCTCTCTGGCCTTTGACACCATTTACGCTGAAGGACAGCGTCGATATGTCGAATCACTTTCTTCCTACGCCCGTCAGTTTTTAGGGCAGATGGAAATGCCTGATGTCGATTCTATCGATGGTCTTTCGCCGGCCATTGCGATCGATCAGAAAACAACATCAAAGAATCCCCGTTCGACGGTAGGTACAGTTACTGAGATTTATGACTATCTCCGTCTGCTTTGGGCGCGTATCGGTATTCCTCATTGCCCGAAGTGCGGCAAGGAGATCCGTCAGCAGACCATTGACCAGATCATTGATCAGCTGATGGGTTATCCCGAAGGTACCCGTATGCAGATCCTTGCGCCGGTCATTCGTGCGCGCAAGGGTGAATATCAGAAGATTTTTGAAGACGCCCGCAAGAGCGGTTATGTTCGCGCCCGTGTAGATGGCAGCCTGTATGATCTTGGCGAGACCATTAAGCTGGAGAAGAATAAAAAGCATAATATTGAAATTGTTGTTGATCGTATTGTCATCAAACCGGATGTCAGAAGCCGTTTGACCGATTCGGTTGAAACTGCGGCCAATCTGGCCGGCGGTCTGGTTATTGCTGACCTTATGGAACAGGGGGAAGTTCTTTTTTCTCAGAATTATGCCTGTGATGACTGCGGCATCTCCATTGAGGAAATGACTCCCCGCGCGTTCTCTTTTAATAATCCTTATGGTGCATGTCCTACCTGCTCGGGTTTGGGTATGCGCCTGGAGATCGATCCTGATCTCATTTTCCCCAACAAGAATCTGTCTATCAATCAGGGCGGCATCAAAGCATCCGGCTATCAGACCATGGATGATACCAGCATTGCCCGCATGTATTTTGATGCGCTGGCCAAGACCTATGATCTGGATCTGGATAAGCCGATTAAGGATCTGTCCAAAGAAACGCTCGATATTCTGCTGTATGGCAACGGGGAAGAGAAGCTGGAGCTTCATTGGAAGCGTCCGGGCGGCGGTGGAGGTACCTATTTCCATGCCTTTGAGGGTATCGTCAATAATATGAAGCGGCGTTATGCCGAAACCAACAGTGAATCTGTTCGTGAAGACATTGAAGAGTGCATGAGTGAGATTCCCTGTAATGACTGCAAAGGACGCCGTCTCAATCCCGCTGCATTGGCTGTCACAGTTGGCGGCGTTGATATTATTACTTTTACTGAGAAGTCGGTCACCGAAGCACTGGCTTTTATCGGACAGTTGGAACTCAACGAAAAGGAACACATGATCGCCGATCGTATCCTTAAAGAAATCCGTGAGCGTTTGGGATTCCTCAATAGTGTTGGTCTGGAATATCTGACACTGGCCCGTAGTTCGGGTACGCTTTCGGGTGGCGAAAGCCAGCGAATCCGACTGGCTACCCAGATCGGTTCTTATCTGATGGGAGTGCTCTATATCCTCGATGAGCCTTCTATCGGTCTGCATCAGAGAGATAATGAAAAACTGCTGGATTCGCTCAAGCGTCTGCGTGATCTCGGTAATACACTTATCGTTGTTGAGCATGATGAAGATACCATGCTGGCTGCCGACCATATCATCGACATCGGTCCGGGCGCCGGTATTCATGGCGGTCGAGTAATCGCCACCGGTACAGCACAGGAAATCATGAAAAATCCCAATTCGCTGACCGGACAGTATCTCAGTGGGGCCAAACGTATTCCTGTACCTTCTGTACGAAGAGAGGGTAACGGCAATTTCCTTATAATCAAAGGAGCAAAGGAAAACAACCTGAAGAACATCGATGTCAAGATTCCTTTAGGCATGCTGACCTGCATTACCGGTGTTTCAGGTTCGGGTAAGAGTTCTCTGGTCAATGAGATCATCTATAAGCGTCTGGCTGCCGATCTGAATGGTGCACGCATCCGCTCGGGCAAGCATAAAGATATGCTGGGATTGGAACATCTCGACAAGGTCATTGATATTGACCAGTCACCCATTGGCCGTACACCTCGATCCAATCCGGCTACCTATACCGGTGTTTTTGGTGATATTCGAGATCTATTTGCCAAGACACAGGATGCCAAGGCCAGAGGTTATGGTCCCGGTCGATTCTCCTTCAATGTAAGAGGCGGCCGATGCGAAGCCTGTGCAGGTGATGGCCTGCTTAAGATCGAGATGCACTTCCTGCCGGATGTCTATGTTCCCTGCGATGTCTGCAAGGGTAAGAAATACAATCGAGAGACGCTGGAGGTCAAATATAAGGGGAAGAGCATTAGCGACGTTCTGGAAATGACAGTGGAAGAGGCTCTCCAGTTCTTTGAAAATATCCCCAAAATCCGACGTAAACTGCAGACGCTCTATGATGTTGGTTTATCTTATGTCAAACTTGGCCAATCGTCGACAACACTTTCGGGTGGTGAGGCCCAGCGTGTCAAACTGGCTACTGAACTTTCCCGCAGAGCGACAGGCCGTACAGTGTATATCCTTGACGAGCCGACTACCGGTCTTCATGCAGCCGATGTCCATAAACTTATTGAGGTTCTGGATACTTTGGCCAATGAGGGCAATACAGTGATTGTCATTGAGCATAACCTTGATGTCATCAAGGTTGCCGATCATATTATTGACCTTGGTCCGGAAGGCGGCAGCCGCGGCGGCACCATTCTGGCAGAAGGAACACCGGAACAGGTGGCTGAGAATCCTGCATCCTATACGGGTATGTATCTTAAAAAAATGCTGGAAAAGTAAAAACAAAATATTTAAAAGGCCGCCTGCAGAAAGGCGGCCTTTTTGTCACCGAAAATAAAAGATTGAAAATCTTCTGAAGATATAAAACTTGTGGGAAACCATGACTTATACCTTGCAAAATTGAAAGCAATAGTATAAAATAATACCAATGAATATACATAAACAATATACGTTGGGAGATAGAAATTATGAACAATCCTAAGTATAAGCGCGTACTGCTCAAGGTCAGCGGCGAAGCTTTGGCTGGCGAGCAGAAGAGAGGCCTGAACTTTGATATTCTGGACTCTGTTGCAAAGGGTGTTAAGGAATGCGTCGATATGGGTGTCGAAATCGGCATCGTTGTTGGCGGCGGTAATTTCTGGAGAGGTCAGAAGGATGGCGCTGAGCATATGGAGCGTACTCGTGCTGACCATATGGGCATGTTGGCTACAACCATCAATGCACTGGCTCTGGCTGATGTTATGGAAAAGAACGGCCTGGCAGTTCGTGTTCAGACCGGTATTGATATGCCCAAGATCGCTGAGCCTTATATCCGTCTGAAGGCCATGAGCCATCTGGAAAAGGGCCGCGTTGTTATCTTTGCCTGCGGTACAGGTAATCCTTTCTTCTCGACCGATACAGCTGCTGCTCTGCGTGCTGCTGAAATCTCTGCAGAAGCTATCCTGCTGGCGAAGAATATCGATGGTGTCTATGATTCCGATCCTCGCACAAATCCCGAGGCTAAGAAGTATGATCGCATCAGCTATAAGGAAGTTCTGGCTCGTGGTCTGGCAGTTATGGATACCACTGCTACAGCACTTGCAATGGACAATAATAAGCCTGTTCTGGTCTTTGCCATCTCTGATCCTCAGAACATCAAGCGTGTTCTGCTGGGCGAGAATATCGGTACAGTCGTTGAGGCTTAATATATAATTTAATAAGAATAATTTTGGGAGGATAATCCATTATGCATAAGGAATGTGAAGTTTATACAAGTAAGATGAGCAAGACCATTGATGTCCTGAAGAGCGACTTTGCAACCGTTCGTGCCGGCCGCGCAAACGCATCTGTTCTCGACAAGCTTTCTGTTGAGCACTACGGCTCTTCTATGCCCATCAACCAGCTGGCTTCCATCAGCGTACCCGAACCCAGAATGCTGGCCATCCAGCCTTGGGATAAGAGCGCACTGAAGGCCATTGAGAAGGCTATTCTGGCTTCCGATCTGGGTATCAATCCCCAGAACGACGGCAGCACAATTCGCCTGATTTTCCCCCAGCTGACTGAAGAGCGCAGAAAGGAACTGACAAAGCAGGTCAAGAAGATGGGTGAGGATGCAAAGGTTGCCATCCGTAACATCCGTCGTGATGCTGTTGATACCTTCAAGAAGCAGCAGAAGAAGAGCGAGATCACAGAAGATGATCTGAAGGGTCTCGAGAAGGACATCCAGGATGCTACCGATAAGTACTGCAAGGAGATCGACACAGAGATGTCCAAGAAGGAAAAGGAGCTCATGGAGCTTTAATCCAAAATCGTAAACCATTAGATATGAGGCGGTGCCGTTATGTGCGCCGCCTCATATGTGGTCATAGGAGAAATTATGACACAGAATATATATTTTACCACAGAAGAGATGCAGCATATTCCAAGGCATATTGCGTGTATTATGGATGGCAACGGCCGTTGGGCAAAGAAACGCGGTCTGCCTCGAACTGCCGGTCATAAGGTAGGAAGTGAGACTTTCCGCAGTGCTGCTGAGTTTATGTCGGACATTGGCGTGGAATACTTTACTGTCTATGCATTTTCAACAGAAAACTGGAAACGCCCGGCAGAAGAAGTTTCGGTAATTATGGGACTTCTTGAAAAATATCTTCGAGAAGCCATTTCCAGTATGGTAGAAAAAAACATTCGCCTCAATTTCTTTGGTGATGTTACAGTATTGCCCAAAAACTTGCTGAAACTGATCGAAGAGACCAAGGAGCTTTCTTCCAAATGCACCGGCCTGACCGTTAATGTATGTCTGAATTATGGTGGCCGTCAGGAGATCGCTCGTGCTGCACGTATGGCTGCTGAGAAGGTAAAGGCAGGGGAGATCACTGCCGATGAAATCACCGATGCATATCTTTGCGGCCTGATGTATTCGGCCGATATGCCAGATCCCGAACTGATCATCCGTCCGGGTGGTGAGCAGCGTGTTTCCAATTTCCTGCTGTGGCAAAGCGCTTACAGTGAATATTATTTTACAGATAAATTGTGGCCGGATATGGATGAGGCCGCATTTGCCGAAGCCATCCGTGCTTTCTGGCATAGAAACAGACGTTTTGGAGGACTTTAATCGATGGGTATCCGTCTTGTTACCAGTATAGTTGGCGTTGCACTGCTGACTATCATTCTCTATTATATGCCTGCATGGGTTCCTGCTATGGCATTCTGTGCATTGTCGGCTATTTCGGCTTATGAGCTGCTGGGCAATACAGGTAAGCTTAAGGGCCATCCCTTGCTGTGGGTTTGTGTCGCAGCGGCCGGCTTTGTGCCTTACTGCACCGCCTATAAGCCGTTCCATGGTGCAGAACTTCTGGTACTTTTTGCTTTTGGTTTTATTGCATTTGTCATGGGTATTGTTGATAATCAGCGTGTTACCTTTGAAAAACTGGCCATGGCCTTTATGGGTGCATTTGTTCTGCCGTACTTCATGTCCAGCCTCCTGCGTATTTACATGCATGCCGGTGATCTGGGCAAATACTATGTACTGATGCCGTGTATTGCCGCCTGGGGCAGTGATGTCATGGCATATGTTACCGGCCGTATGTTTGGCAAGCACAAGCTGGCTCCTCATGTTAGCCCTAAGAAGACCATTGAGGGCGCTGTCGGCGGTCTTCTGGGTGCAGCCATCGGTCTGTGTATTTTCGGCAATATTATGAATAATAACCATGGTGTCGGACTGTCGATGGTTACACTGTTTATCAGCGGTATTCTCGGCGGTGCTGCCGGTCAGCTGGGTGATTTATCGATGTCGCTCATCAAGCGCAATGTCGGTATTAAGGATTACGGTAAACTGTTCCCCGGTCATGGCGGCGTGCTCGACCGTTTTGACAGTATTCTGTTTACCGCACCGATTTTTGAACTTTATCTGATCGTTACACAGATCATTAAGTAAGAGATCTGTCTAATTCCTACGCACCGAAAGGAGCGAGCATAAAAATGAAAAATCTTGCTATAATTGGTAGTACCGGCTCGATCGGTACTCAGTCTATTGACCTTGCCATGGCCAAAGGCTATCGCGTATCTGCATTGGCCTGTGGTACAAATATCAAATTGGCAGAACAGCAGATTCGTCAGGTTAAGCCTGCCTATGCGGCAGTATTTGATTCTGAGGCTGCAAAGGTATTAAAAGCAGCTGTTGCTGATACCGATACAATTGTTGAAGGCGGCGAAGATGCTGTGCTCAAGGCCGCTTCCTTTGAGGAAGCCAATATGGTCATCAATGCTGCTACCGGAATTGCCGGTCTGAAGCCTTCGCTGGCTGCTATCAATAGCTGTAAAGCTTTAGCCCTTGCCAATAAAGAATCTCTTGTGTGTGCCGGCTCCATTGTTATGAATGCGGCAAAGGAGAAGAATGTTCCTATTCTTCCCGTTGATTCGGAGCATAGTGCTATTTTTCAGTGCCTGCAGTCCGGCCGCAGAGATGAAGTGGACCGTCTGATTCTTACTGCTTCGGGTGGGCCTTTCTTCGGCTGGGACAAAAAGATGCTTTGCGGCGTCAGAGCCAAAGATGCACTCAAGCACCCCACATGGAGCATGGGAAGCAAGATCACCATTGATTCTTCTACCATGATGAACAAAGGCTTTGAAGTTATTGAGGCTGCATGGCTTTTTGATATTCCGGCCTCCAGTATCGATGTTGTTGTTCACCGTGAAAGCATCATTCATTCGGCTGTTAAGTTTATCGATGGTTCGGTCATTGCACAGATGGGCAACACTGACATGCGCCTGCCGATCCAGTATGCAATCAACTATCCCGAACGTGTCAGAAATCCCTTTGACACGCTGGATATTTTCAAACTTTCCGGCCTTAGCTTCTATGCACCTGACCGCACCAACTTCCCCTGTCTGGCACTGTGTGAGTGGGCTTCGGAGAAGGGTGGCAATACGGGCGCTGTTATCAATGGTGCAAACGAGGTCGCTGTTGCAGCTTTCCTACGGGATGAGATCGGATTCCTTGATATTCATGCCATTGTTTCGGGCGCACTGGAACAGGTCGAGTTTATTGAAAATCCTTGTTTTGAAGATATTCTGGAAAGTGACCGTAAGGCACGTATCGCTGCTGATCGAGCAATTCAGAAGAAAGGTTAATCCATGACCGTTATTTATGCTGTTCTTGTTTTTGGTTTGATCATTTTTGTACATGAGCTTGGCCATTTTATTGCAGCTAAAGCTGCAGGAATCACAGTATACGAGTTTACCATCGGTTTTGGTCCGGCCATTATAAAAAAACAGATCGGTGAAACGCTTTACGCCATCCGCTTGCTGCCGGTGGGCGGAGCTGTTGTGATGAAGGATGAAAATGAAGAGCCGCCTGAATCGGTCCTTCCTGAGCAGGTATCATCTGACGAGGGCTGTTTTCAGAAGGCAAGCTGGCTGCAGCGATTTTCGGTCGTTGTTGCCGGTTCCTTTATGAACTTTGTTACCGGAGTTCTGTTGATCCTGTTGGTCATGCTGCCGGCATCTCATGTGGCACAGCCGGTTATTTCTGAGTTTGCAGAAGGTTTTCCTCTGGAAGATACACTGCATGTCGGTGACCGCCTGCTCAAGATCAATGATTTTCGCATTTTTACCTATGGCGATGTTTCTATGGCTTTACAGCTGGCAGCCGAAGAACCTTTTGATTTGACCATTGAGCGCAATGGAGAAAAGATTCTGCTGGAGGATGTTCCTCTTGAGCGCCGTGATTATGACGGCAATGGTCAGCTTCGATATGGCCTCAGCTTCGGATACGAAGAAATTTCCGGTCTGAACAAAGTGAAGTATGCTGTTAACAATGCCTTCAGCTTCTTCCAATCGGCATATAAGAGCATTGGTCTGCTGATCGGCGGTCAGGCAAAAACAAGCGATCTGATGGGCACCATTGGCATTGCCAGCGAGATTTCTAATCGTGCTGAGCAGTCAATGGGAGAAATGTGGTATTTTGTTGCCTATATTTCGATCAATCTGTCCTTTGTCAATATGCTTCCGATTCCCGGCCTGGATGGCGGCAAGCTCTTCTTTATGTTGATCGAACTGATTATCGGTCGAAAGCTTGACCCCAAGTGGGAGAACTATTGCAGCTATATTGGCCTGTTCCTGGTTCTTCTGTTATTTGTTTTTGCCACATATAATGACATTCTGCGCTTGATTCGCGCGTAATTTGAATAATTCAGGGCCGCAGGCAACTGCGGCCCATTGCCCTATACAAACCCTACTGCATGGAGGAGAAAAGACATGAAACGAACATCCAAAAAAATGCAGATCGGCAAGGTGACAATTGGCGGCGGCAGTCCGATTGCCATCCAGTCGATGCTCAATACCGATACGCGAGATGTTGCAGCTTCGCTGCGTCAGCTGGCAGCTCTTGAAGAGGCCGGCTGCGAGATCGCCCGCCTGGCAGTTCCTGATCTGGAGGCTGCACAGGCACTGGCAGAGATCAAAAAGGGAACAAGCCTGCCTTTGGTTGCTGATATTCATTTCGATTATAAGCTGGCTCTTGCTGCTGCAGAGAGCGGCGTTGATAAGATCCGTATCAATCCCGGCAATATCGGCGAAAAATGGAAGATCCGTGAAGTTGCCAATATCTGCAAGGATAAGAATATTCCTATCCGTATCGGTGTCAATGGTGGTTCTGTTGACAAAGATCTGCGTGAAGAATATGGTGTTACACCTTACACACTGTATAGAAGTGCCGTCCGAAATATTGAAGCATTGCTGGAATGTGATTTTGATAATATCTGCATCTCACTTAAGGCGTCCAATGTATTTTCTACCATTGAGGCCTACCGTATGCTGGCAAAAGAATGTGATTATCCTCTCCATCTTGGAGTTACCGAAGCCGGCAGCCAGCACATGGGAACCATCAAATCGGCAGCGGCCTTCGGCGCTCTCCTTTTTGATGGTATTGGTGATACCATTCGCGTTTCTCTGACCGATGATCCTGTTAAGGAGATCTATGCCGCCAAGGATATTCTTAAGGCCCTTGATCTTCATGCAGATGGCGTTACCATTGTTTCATGTCCTACCTGCGGCCGTACATGTGTTGATCTGATCCCCATTGCCAAAGCGGTTGAGGACAAGCTGAAGAAGGTCAAATCCCGCATCACTGTTGCCGTTATGGGCTGTGTTGTCAACGGTCCCGGTGAGGCACGAGAGGCTGATCTTGGTATCTGTGGCGGTAAGGGAGAAGGTCTTATCATTCGTAAGGGTGAGATCCTGAGAAAGGTTCCTGAAGCACAGCTGGTAGATGAACTGATTCGGGAAGTAGAGCTCCTGACCGGTGAGACTGTATGAAAACCGCCCGTTTAAGCGAAATTTTTCGGGAAGTTGCTTCTGGGAATGAGGCATTTGAACTCCCGGTAGCAGAAATTAACATTCTTTCCGGGGATGGTACTGTAGAGATTCTGCTGCAGGAAGGAAATGATGTTGCCGCAGAGGTGTTGGAACAGGCGGCTGCGCAGATTCGCAGGACCTATATGCTCAGGAAGGTAGAACTCCGTGTGGCTGTTGGTCAGAATAAGAATGCCGAGGAGATGATCCTCGATAAGCTGACAGAGGCCAATCGTTCGTTGGCTATTGCGATCGATAAAGAGACCTTCAGCCTGGAAAATGGAGAGCTATTTATTCGCATTTCAGAAGATTGGTCCTGTCGTGCAGATGACCTGACCAATGCAGTACAGGGAATTATCCATGAATTGGGCCTTGGCCCTGTAAAAATTCAGCTGAGTATCTATAAAGAGTCTGTTTCCTTTGATACTCGACGTGAGCAGGATATTGAACGGTTGATACAGGAAAGCCCTGTACCTGTACAGACATCTGCACCTGCTTCGACACCTAAGCCACAGAACAGTGGAAATGGCGGATTTAATAAGTTCAAGCCCAAGAAGCCGGAAGGTATTCCTTAT
>JAEIGA010018015.1_pt1 | contig 10758 bp, 19 predicted proteins | sample 9270691 | NCBI WGS metagenome assembly JAEIGA01 (sample SAMN17057246, study PRJNA624740) | gut metagenome | biome: biome; isolation source: fecal sample | host: Bos grunniens | place: China: Xizang | collected 2019 | reverse complement strand
TTCCGAACACACAGTTTCTTCGCTATCAACATATTTCTGCAATAGTTCCAAGGCTATTGTTTTATACTGATTTCCCTCTTTCTTCATCAGCATTTACCTCCAAAATTTTTGCGTATCCTAAATTCTGTTTGCACCATTCAACCACCTCTTCTATTTCTTCGTCTGTGCCTTGATAAATGAATATAATACTTACCGATGCACCACTTGTTGTTGTTGGCTCATGCTTCTCCCATGTTTGAGTTACTTTCATTAGCATTTACCTCCTTCAATTTACAAACCCATACTTTTCAACTGCTGCATCCCACTTAGCTACCAAATCAATCAGAGTCTCATCCTGCTCCACATTTTCAACCCTAACCATCTCAGCTATCCTCTCATCAGACCAACTTGCAGGATTAGTTAATCTCGGACAAATATTATCCTCAAGTTTCCTCTTATTTCCGATAGGGCACCTCTTACAGTTACCCTTGTTCTTCTCACATATATCTCGCACTGCCCTTAAATAATTTATTGCTCCCTTCATTCAACCACCTCACTCAACTATATAAACCGCTCGACTGTTATTGGTCATTGCGTATGCTTCTCCGATACTTCCGACAAATACATCTAAGACATTTACCGGCATTCCACCAGTGTCATGTACATACCTGGTTCCGACACCATCAATGTATATTGTTTTGTGCCACAGTCTCCTATCATTACAAGCCACAGTCCATCCAACACACGGATAACTCCCATCAGCACACGGATTGCCAGTTGCCAAGTATCCTGTCGTTGCCATATTTCCGAAGTAATACATCTTAGGCGAATGCTCCTCGATATATTCCAATCCCTTCTGCTTCTCTTCTATGGCCTGAGATGGAGTAGCTATATTAACTTCCATTACCACCTCAGGATCCTCGAAGAGCCATTCAGGAACCTCATCAACCAAATCCACATACTCGTAATAATAAATGTCATACTCAGTAGTAGGCTCCTGATGTCTAAATCCTTCTGCCGGCACCATACTCACCCAGATCAGTGCCAGTACATACAGCACAAACCACGCAATCATCAATAATATTAGTTTCTTCATAGGCTCAGTCTCCTAACTTGCAGCCATCCTGAATCACCTTTACTATGTCATTTAGTTCAACTACGTCAGCTCCATACTTGCTATGGTTCTTCCAGGCTAACTGTCCGATAACTTCTAACACCTCATTCACCTTGCAGAGCTTATATCCCTTCCGAAGGTCTTCCACCACATCTATGGCAAACTTCAGAGCATCCGCATCTTTTCCGAATACATCATCACTGATACTGCTCATGTCCTCTGCGTGAGCCTTGTAAGACTCAAGTTGTATTGCAACATTCCTTAAATACTCATCCATTGATAAAATCCTCCAGTGTCATTTGTTTGCCACATTCCGGCACTTCCATCTTCGGAGCTTCCTTCGGACACATTGGATAGAACTGGTACTTCCATATCTCCTCTTTGTAATGGATAATATGGTCCTCACCGATATAAACTTCCTTTGTCGGATCCGTGTTCAGTCTCCAACACTCCTTAGTGCTTTTCTTCATCACCCACTCATCTATCATTGTAAAATTTGTCCTCCAATCCCTTAATGAATGCCATTGTCATTTGAAACACCATAGGATGCAGGTCCTTATATTTATCATTAAATTCATCTGAAGCCTTTACTACTGCATTCCAGTAATCATCATTATCTTCCGGAATCCAATATTTCTGACACATATCCCAAAAGGCTCCAAACATTTCTCGTTCTTTGCTTTCTTTCGTAAAATTCTTCTGCATATAACCCTCCTGTTATCTAAAAAGGAAACTTCTCAACCTTCATTTCAACTTGCTCGTATGCTTCCCATCCATACTTCCGGTCGACTTCTGCTGCCCTGGAATAAATCCTCTTGCTAAACTCATCAAAGTGAAGAACAACACCATACTCATCAGTTTTTCCGAATAACCTGTTCTTGGTTACTCGAAGAATCCTATCATCATCAACTATAGTCTCATCCATTTCCTTCCGTTTTTTACTAGGCCTCTCATAGCTCAGCACTATTGATGCCAGGTTAACGATATCCAAGGATCCGGAAACACTATCATTAACTTCCTCATTTCCGTAAGTCTTTCTCTTATGTGCAATCAATATAATCAGCACATTGTACTTCAGGGCTATCCTGATCAGCATCTTGACGAATAGACTCTGTCTCTCGTATTTATCGGAGCCCATATTCTTTTCAAGGTCCAAGCCGGTCATTAAGTTATCCAGGAGAATAACTCTTACTCCATATTGCTGAATAGTATCTTCAATTAGTTTTACAAGTCCTTCCGGATGCTCCTCAGAAAATGCCTGAGTGCTATTGTCATACAACCAAAACCTTTTCCGATACCATAAACTCAACTGATCTCTGACTCCTGGCTTCAATGTAGTGAAGTAATCCCATTTGCCCCTGTTCCGAACTAAGTTCTCTCTTCCTGCAGATTGAAAGTCTATCCAGTTTCTGAAGGTATAGTTTGGCATTTCTCCGGAATAAGCAAATATCTTATAGCCTTGATTCAAAGCATTAACCAGTATCTGACTTCCGAAGGTACTCTTTCCTTCACCTGATTTTCCGGTAAGAAGTATCATCTGACCAAGTGGAAGACCTCCGCAAAGTAATGAATCAATACTTAACACTCCAGTTTCTACTTTCGGAATATCATATGGATTGATATCCTCAACATCTGCAAGTTCTACTGCATTATGTATTGGCAGCCTTACTGCATTTTCAATACACTTCCGGATCTGATTCGCTCCATATTTCTGAAGAATATCATTGGCATCCTTGCAGTCCTTATAATCTTCTTCTCTAACGTGCCATACCTTTGTTTCCCACCTGGAAGCCACTTCTTTGAATAGAGTTATCTGATCATTTTCGTGATCTCCGAAAACTATGATTTTTTCAAAGTTCTTCATCCAATCCCAACAGTGAGGAACCCATGAGAATCCATTTTTGCCGGTTGGAACCGATACCACATTCTCATAACCGGCTTCTGCAACTGATAAACTATCTATTTGACCTTCAGTGATGATAAGAGTCTTGTTATCCAGGTTACACTGATTCATTCCGAATAAGATTGGTTTTCTATCCTTAGCACACCATTCTTTACTTTGACTTTCTTTCGGATCCGGATTCCGGTACTTAACAAACTGGAGCATATTGTCCTTATCAATAAATGGAAAGACTATATTGTTATGTTCATCCGCTGTAATCTGATACTTCCGAACAACTTCCTCAGATATGCCCCTGTTCTTCATATACTCAATGGCTGCATCCTTTGATTCAATCGGTTCCTTCAGTGGTGTATACTTATAATGCCTCTGATTTCCGATTCCATAATACTCATTGGCAGTATTTCCGAGATCCAAATTAAAATCCTTTGCAAGAGTGAGTATATTACCTTTTGCTCCACATGATGCCCTGAAGCACTGGAACTGACCTGTCTTAGAATTGACTGCAAACTTCCTCTGCTTAGGATCTGATTTCTGATTACAATATGGACACCTCTCAAAAGAGAACTCATTCCGAACAAGTCTTACTGATATTCCGGTAGAACGTGATAGGTCATAGACAGCTTCCTTGATGTCAATATCAAAGTTGTACATATTCCACCTCCTACCATTCCGGATCTATCCAGTTACCATCTTCATCCTTCTGAGGAATGACATATCCTGCATACTCATCTTCATCTTCTTCATACTCAGCATCCAGTTGATCATCCTCAGAGATTTCATCCGGCGAAGCCATATATTTATATTCTTCATCTTCTTTATTATTCTTATATATTCTTAGTTGTGTTCCGTCAGTGTATCCGTTAGTGTATTCGTCAGTGTGTTCATCAGTGTATCCGTCAGTGTATCCATTAGTGTATCCCTTATCCTGATAAACCCTATAGTTTATAACGGTTAGAAGTGTATACCTATATGGTGAAATATCGACTTTTATCATGTCTAATTGTTGTAACTGAGATAGTATCCGTCTTACTGTATTCGCTGAGCATCCCCATGCTTCCTGAAGCTTCCGATTACTGGTTATGAACTGCCCCTTTTTTATAGTCACAACTTCCTTATTGCATAACCATTCTTTATCTTCATAGTTTGCGGAAAGAAGTATATGCATCCATGCTTTCAGTCTTAGCGGATCCTGCCATATAGCACTTTTCATGATTTTTTTATGTATCTTTATCCAACCATTCACCCAAACTCACCTCTTTCCAGTCTCTCTTTAATGTCTCTGTATAGAACTTCCTTAATAATCCTTCCTGAGTTGGATGCTTCACAGAATATAGTTGTAATGTTGTACCGGACCTCCCAGGCTATCAATGACGCCAGGAAAGATTTTGGTCGGAACCTGGAGCGGTATTGCCCTTGCAGGATCATATCTATGCTGCCATTTTCAATTAAGAGATAAACCTTTGCGTTGTAGTCGGAAGCTCTTTCAAACTCCCTTGCGAATCTTTCCCTGCCTCTTGTAAAACAATTAGCAAGTTCATCAAGATTCTGCTTCCGCTCCACAACACATAAGCCATTAACCCTTCCATCAGTAGAATGCAGGTCCTTTCCGTCAATCTTCACGTTGTAGGTGTAATCACCATAGTTTAAGGTCTGTCGGTAATACGGAACACCTAGAGCCTCATACCTTGATGAAGCTCTGAAGGTTTCCTGTTCTCTTGTATCAACTATTATCTCGAAGCTTCTCAGGATACTATCCCTCTCGAAGTTGTCCATAGGCCTACTTCCAAGGAAGATCTTCTGCAGTATCCGAGGTTACATTTACGAATGCATCTGTATCTATAGGTTCATTTCCGACCAGTTTATCTTTCGGAAGTTTGGTAACTTTACCATCACGGACATCCTGAGAGACTGTAGTATATGCGAGTCTTGTATGGTCATAGATGTTTCCGTTGTTAGCTTCAGTCTGCTCTATACGGAATACTCCACCGAAAGTCTTTCCGATAATCTTCTTCTCGTTTCCGTCAAATACATAACCATTATTGGAATCCTCAATGTTTGCCCAGAATGTATCCCACTGTTCTGTAAGGAATGGTTTGCATCCTTCATATGGAACATTCAGATAATAGGTAGCATCAAAACTCCACTGCTTATCCTCGTTCTCATTTGCTGCATACTGCTTCTTGTAGAAGTCCTTATATTCACCCTCAGCAATATCAAACTGAAAAACAATCATTGGGTTACCCTTCTTGCTTTCTCTCTCCTCAATATGGAGAATCTTACATACATATGCTCCCTTCGGAAGCTGTGAGAAGTATGTAGGCTTCTTTCTGTTGTCCTTGTTGTAACTTGGTACTTTAATCATTTTTAGGTCCTCCTATTTTTTAATTGCTTCTTGATTTATTGTTAATGCATCAATAGGTGATGTTCCTCTGTGAATCCTTGAATAGACAGATCCAGGTTTTAATCCAAAAACATCACACCATTCTCTGACTGTTTTAGATTCTCCATTTATAAATATCTGCCTATGATAAACATCTCCGGATATAGCTTTTTCAAAGCTCATTCCTCTTCTGATTCGACCTCTTATGCAATCCAGGTTAAAACCGAGTATTTTAGACCATTCTTTTAAGCAATGAGTCTCTCCGTTGTAGGTATAAGTAGGAACGTTGCTTCTATTTTTCTGCTGTTCTTTCAATGGAATCCATTTACAGTTTTCCGGACAATAATCCTTTAAGTAGTCGATTCTCTCAATAGAATAATCATCACCAGGTATTGGCCCCATATCTTCCATAAATGCATCAAAGTTATGCAGCCATCTATCACAGACCTTTATTCCATTTTTTTGATACAAGCCAATATTTTTACATGACGGAGCATAACAACGTGCCTTCATGGCTAACCAGATTCTGTATTCTTTACGACTTTTTTTGTTCATCCTTTGTCTCCATTTCATAGTATTCTCTGATTGCCTTATCAACCATTACTATGTCATTATCAATGACTTCATCCTTGAACATTCCGATAGGTGTTTTCGCTACATCATTTTCGCTTGTCTGTGTATGGAATACGTGTTTTCCATTCTCTACAGAACATCTGAATACAACTGTGAACATACCTTCAATACAAACTTTCTCGTCAAGTAGCTTTCCTATTGTTTTTGGTCTTATGTTTCCAAAATCATCAGTATCTTCATGCATAACTACATAAACAATCTTATCTTTCGGAACTGAATGCTTTATAAACTCAATAAGGTTCCAAAAGTGATCACCTATCTTGTTATAAAATGAAAAGACTGCGTTTCCAGCTCCTGCGTTTGAATGTCCTTTCATAAACATATTTGTAATAAGGTATCCGGCATCATCAACGATAATGCTCTTTGCTTTAGCTCCTATTAAACTTTTCATCACCATTTGATAATCATCTGTAGTTAATGACTGAATATGTCCTTTAAAAGGGAAAGGCTTATCAATAACATTCACCACAGCAAAATTATCATTTCCTACACAGTTTCTTAGACTTGCTGACTTACCTGAGCCAGACTTGCCTATTATCAGAACCGGCATTCCCATATTTCATCTCTCCTTTCTTATCTGATACTTAAACTCGAATTTTGCTCTAAATGTGCCAATCCTTCCAGGTCCTCACCATTCTGAATAGCTTCCTTGATTGCTGATCTGTTGATGGTTGGATCGGAATACTTCAGGAACCGCTCCGGAACATTCTCGATGTATGGTTCATCCATAACCACTGCAGGAGCATTCTTTCGGATTCCGAAACTAAATAACTCTGTCTTGAATTTGGTTTTTCCTGTAGTCTCCATACTGAACTGAAGTGCTTCCTTCATCCTCTTAATATTATTCTCGATAGTCTTCTTCCTGGTGCTGAGTCTATCAATCTCTGCTTTAATGCCATTCAGATCGGCTTCCATATTCTTCATGACTCTTGCATAGTTATCAGCCTTATCTTCAAGCTCACCCTCGATACCTTCCATCGTGTCAGCTAGTGTCTGCGGATCCAGTTCAGGATCTTCCATCATCTGCATCAACTGCAGGTAATCACTTGTTATCTCGTAGATCGTCATATTTTTTCTCCTCTCGTTGTAATTTCTCCACAAGGAACTCCATACCACCCTTTAACTCTCCGACCATACTCGCATAGGCATTATATGGTGGAGTGTATTTGTAACCCATATCCAGGTATACTTGAGTGTATTTGTCCTCGTGATACTCCAAATACTGCTCCTCATTTTTATCTGCAATATCAATAAGTTCCTTGAGGTAGGCTATAATTTCCTGATTGCTCATATTAACCTCCTAAAACTCATCATCATCCTCGATGTGAAGTGGATTAAGAGCCATATGAATAGCAAGTGAAGTTATTAAGGTTCCGGCTGATAGTCCGATAAATGCGACTGATCGGAAGTGATATGCGATCACGAACATAATGACCGATAATATGGATATGATTAGACACAGAGTCGAAACTCTGCTATAATTACCTTGTAACGTCTGTGGTGCCGGTCTTGTGCCGGTGCCTTTTTTATTCCTCATCTTACTTTCCTCCCTTAAATGGCTCTACATACTTCCGCATATTTGGATGCTTTAATAGGTTCCTTTTCTCCATATAATCCTGGAATGCTTCCGAATCTACCCTGATGCAGCTTCCACCAACCACTGCTGATGATGGATATCTTTCCGAAGCAATCATTTCGGATAGGATCTTGGAGACTGTAGATCTAGCGATCTGATACTTTTCCATGATGTCCTTAGATTTGAGGTACATAACAGCACCCCCTTAGTTACAACTGTCAACTTTTTCAGTAAAAAAATAAGCACCAATCTCATCTTGCTGTATTTCCAGTAGTTTGCACCACTCAATTACGTCTTCTCGACTTATTCTGATCTTCCCATGAAGCTTACTATCAAGTGATACACGAGATATAGATAAATGTTTACTGAACTCGCTGACAGTTCCATATTTCTCTACGATTCTGCCTCTTAGCTTGCTATAATCCATTTTTTGACCTCCTTTCATTAGATTGGATTTCCTTTTCATTTGCACAAGTTAAGTTTACAACTGTAAAGTTATGTTGTCAAGTGTTAATTTACATTTGTTAATGTTTTTGTTTACAAAAGTAAATAATTGCCTTATAATATGCAAAACGGAGGTGATGCGATGAAAGAAGTAAAATATCCGGAAATTGCTAGAAGATTTCAGTATATTATGAATTTAAGGAATGTAAAGGCCGGAGAACTTGCACATAGATTAAATATCAATCCAGCTACTATAAGTCATTATATGAATGGAAATAGATGCCCATCCACTGAAATAGCATTGCAGATCGGAAAAGCTCTGAGATGTAATCCGATATGGTTGATGGATTTGGATGATAATATGGAAGTTCAGCAACCTGAGTTTACTGTTAATTATAGCTTGAGTTATGATTTTTCAAAGGACCCCAGGATAAATGAGATTGTCAAGAAGCTCGAAAGACTTCCTGAGGATAAAAGACAATATTTACTGGATATAATAGAAGGACTTATTGGATTATCATTATCTGATGAAGAATATTATAGACAGGAGGGATAATATGAGTAAAAAACGAGTCGAATTATATGAAGAACCGCTCCCAGATGGAAGGGTAAAGTACCGGATGCCATATATCGACCTTCTTACTAATAAGCATAAAACAGTATCACTGATAATGGATAAGGCATCCGCATCGAACTATAAGATAGCTAAACGATACCTTGAGGATAGAGTTGCGGAAAAGTTGGAAGGTCAGCAGTCCTCAGATACCACTCTACACCGCCTTATTTCGCTTTATTTGGACGATAAGGCTCGTACCCTTAAAAAGAGTACCTTGAAACGTAATAAAGCCACTCTGAGCCGTTTAGAGAGGTGGTTAGGAGCGGATGTGCTTGTTAACAACTTAACAGTGCCATATGTGAGGACCATAATTCTGGAACATTCCGAAGAAAACCACACATTCAATGAGTATCTGACACGTTTCAAATCACTGCTCTCCTGGGCCTACATCAATGATTACCTGGAAGACCGGAGGATCATAGATAAGCTCCAACCACTTCCGGATAATAAGAAACTGCGTATCCAGGATAAATATTTGGAGCGGAATGAGCTGCAGACTCTCCTGGATGCTTCCGAAAATACTCCTCACTGGCATTATATGATTCACTTTATGGCTTTGTCCGGTCTGAGAGTTGGTGAGGTTATCGCACTTCTTGATCAGGACATTGATTCGGAATACATCCATGTCACCAAGACCTACCAAGTAACTACCGGAGAAGTATCCACTCCAAAAACTCAGGAATCCATCAGAGATGTTTATATCAGAGATGAACTGGAAGCCTTGATCAAGGATATTCGGAAATGGATGAGGGAGTATAAGTTCGAGCGTGGAATCAGATCTGATCTGTTCATATGCAGCTCAAAAGGAACCCATCTGCAGTATTATTCATTTAATAAGTATTTATCGGAACTATCAAAAAGAGTTCTTGGTCGGAAGATAACCACTCACGCACTCCGACACACTGCTGCATCATTACTTATAGCAGATGGAGTACCTTTGGAAGTGGTTAGTAGAATGTTAGGTCATGAAAGTTCAGACATCACCAGGGAGATATATTTCCACATCACAAAAACTTTGCGAGATTCCGATAACAAAGCACTTAAAAACGCAAAAGTATTATAACTTATTTCCCCTTTATTTCCCCTTAGAAAAAATAAAAAAGCCCGGAGACCTTATAAACAGTAGGTTTCCGGGTTATTTATGTATGCGGGAGATGGGACTTGAACCCCATTTTCGATAAATTATGGAACATATTAGGAAGTGGCTAAAACAGTAGGATTGTGAGGCAGTTCGCAAGTGTTCATAATCTTCATAATATGCATAATTTTACATTTTATTTCCCCTTTTATTTCCCCTTATTTCCCCTTTTGGATTTTATGTAAATAAAAAATCGCCCCATGATCAGGGGGAATTAGATCACGGGGCTTTATGAAAGGGGTAAGATTGAGATTTCTATATTACAAACTTCTTGGATCCATCAACTGCACATATCCAGCCAGATGGAATCCGGATCCATATATTCTTATCGGAGATAACTTTTACTTCTAAGCAGCTTACTCTGGTTCCGTTCTTGAGGGCTCCATTCGGGGTTGCGTGTTTCTTTCCATCCGGAGTGAGGTTTCGGAAGCCAACCGGGCTGTATGTTTTACCTGGTCCTCTGCGGACATTCAGGGAAGTGTTGACGTTGATTGTGTATATTTTCCCAACAACATAAGCAGCACTGTTCTGAGGCTTCTCAGGAGCCTTTTCCTTGGCCTTTTCTGTCTTAGGCTTTGGATTGGTTGGCTTAGTCTCTTTTTTCGGTTTAGAAGCCTTCTCAGCCTCGTATGGTGGAGTGATGTATCCACGAATAAAGATTCCATCAACAAGAATATCTCTATTTCCTATGGATTTGTTCTTATTGCCCTCACGGACCATAATCTTGTTCTTGGTTACTGATACAACAATTCCAACGTGATCAGGAACACCAACATTATCACCCTTGCCAGAGTCCTGCCAATCATACAGGATGATGTCACCCAATTGTGGCACATACGCATCATCTTCCACCCAGATGCCCTTTGCCTTTGCCTTCTCAATCATCTGTGGACAGGAACATTCTGCTATGTCGGAATAACCATTCATGAGGAATACCGCACTTGTAAAGGTTGCACACCACGCATCAGTTGATTT
>JAEIGA010018014.1_pt1 | contig 10758 bp, 10 predicted proteins | sample 9270691 | NCBI WGS metagenome assembly JAEIGA01 (sample SAMN17057246, study PRJNA624740) | gut metagenome | biome: biome; isolation source: fecal sample | host: Bos grunniens | place: China: Xizang | collected 2019 | reverse complement strand
TTCCGCAAGAGCAAGTCATCGGCTATTGTGCTGGTGGCGGAGAACAAGGCTACGGGAGGCGCACTCGGACTGAAGGAGCGTATCAAGAAGGAGTTCCCCGAGTTTGATGCCCGCGTGACCATCCTCGGCCACTTGCAGCGCGGAGGCTCACCCACAGCCAAGGACCGCATCCTCGCCTCGAAGATGGGTGCAATAGCCATTGAGGCTCTGTCGGAAGGCCAGCGCAATGTGATGATTGGTATAAAGAATGGCGAGCTGGTTTACGTTCCGTTCAAGAAGGCTGTCGCGCATAAGCAGAAGATGGACCTCAGAGATATGGATATTGTGAAGATACTGTCAATCTAAGATTGACGCTGCCCAACGTATCTTTCCACCTATATGTATGTTGTGCCACGCATTGTGGCACAACATTGCATTTTCGCTGACACCATACTGCCCTTGTCAGTTGAAAATTTATGTCCGAAAAACAGTCTGTTGTTGCTAACCATGTTAAAACACTGACAAACGTATGCTTGACGAACGACTGTTCTACTTCATACACGGCATTGCTACGATGTATTTCATCCTGTCGGGTTTGCAACGCATCAACAAAGAGAGCGCAACTCGATTGGAGCGTTTTTGCGGTTATCTGCTGCTGTATTGGGCCTTTCTTGAGTTGAAAGACCTCGGCTTCTATGCCACATCCACATTCCGCAACAACTATCTGTCAAACATACTGATTCTGATAGACATGACCGCCATTCCCGCCGGTTGTTTCTTCGTCATTGAATTGCTCCACACAGGGTGGTGCACATTGCGCCGCGCCATACTTCTTGTGAGCCCTTTCCTGCTGTCAATTTTCGCCTATGTATTTACCGCAGCTGAGTGGATTGTCGATGCCTCATTCATATTTGCAGGGTGCTACACCATACTATTTTTCATACAAAGTCTTTACCTTGTCAGGCGTTACAACCGCTTGCTGGTTGATAACTTTTCCAATGTGGAGTATCTTCACGTGAGATGGCTTAAACGGGTAACTTTCATGCTTGCCATGTGCTGCGCCACATGGATTGCCTCGTGCTTTTACTCATCGTGGATTGTGGACAGCGCATACCAGTTGCTACTGATGTTGATGTGGATAGTCGTGCTGTACTATGCCGACAAGCAGCAGCCCATCAAGGATGCCCACACACTGTTTGCCGATACCGAAGTTCCGGCAAATGGTTCGCTGGGTAACTTCTCGGCAAACCGATTGAAGGAGCTAATGAACGAGGAGCGTGTGTGGTTAAACCCTCATCTCTCACTCTCCGACCTGGCAACATTGGCCGGAACAAACCGAACATATCTGTCGAACTATCTCAACCAAACTCTCGGCACCACCTTCTATGACTATATCAACCACTACCGACTTGAGGCGGCTCTCAAGCAGTTGAACGATAGTAATTCCACGGCTACGGTGACCGAAATAGCCGAAGCGTGTGGCTTCAATTCACTCTCCACCTTCCGCAGGGTGTTCATGCGTGCCAAAGGGTGTACTTTTGCCGAATATCGCCAGCAAGTGACATCAAAATCGGAGTAAATCGCTGAGATTTACCATTTGGAAGGTTGTTTTTGTTTTGTTGAAAGGCAACGTTTGGGGACGAATTTTAACTTTGTAATACCCTAACGAAGCGCTAAACAAAACATAAACACACAATGAAGAAACTATTCTTACTACTTTCTCTTCTTACCTGCATCGCATCGGCTTCGGCACAGGAGTTTATCATCAACCCCTGGGGTGCCGATGAGTTGATTTGCTACTCTGTCACCAAAACAGCAGAAGGATTCAACGTCAATTATAATAAGGAGCAGGGATTATCGTTCAAGAAGGGTGAATCCATCCAGGCAATTACCGAGATTGAGGAGGGTCACTACTATGTCTTTCAGCACGAGGGCAAATATTATGCTGCCCAAAGACGAGAGCTGAAGTTCAGCAATAACAACCCCGCCGACGTTGAGAATCCTCTTCCTGAGAAGATTCAGGCACGAGGTTCCATACTTGGAGATTTCTATGGCTCGACTGCCGCAATTACAATCATCGTGTTGATTACGCTGGCGGGTGCAATCCTTTCGCTCGGATACGTAACATTGAAAATCTCGCCGCTGCGTCCCATATTCCTTGTTTTCATCCCTTGCGCCATTCTGGCGGTGTCGCTCATTCAGATTGTGGGTTATGTAAAGTTCCAGACCGACATATTCTGGTGGTGCGAATATGACCGCTACGGATTTCTGGGCTCACTATGGCGCGTGATTCCATTCATGGCTGCTGTTGCAGCACAGCTCTACAGCATCAAGGTGTATGAGATGGGATTGTTCAACGATGACCAGGCCAACAAGAAAATCAGCGTGAAGCCGGCATTCATCAGTCTGGCAATATGCTTCCCCGCCCTATTTATCACAATCTTCGCCTTGGCGAGCATGGGAGTAAAAGGATTCTGGCTGGAGACAATCGCATTCATCGTATTCATCGGCTCGCTCGCTGTGGGCCTGCTCATGACCTTAAGACGCAACGCCAAGACCTTCGGTGCAATAAACGGATTGTGGGTTACAATCTTTACAATAATCTATTCGCTTGGTTGCATCATGTCGGGCATAGGTCTTATCATGCTCATCTTCCAGATTATCTTCCAGATTCTGGTTGTTGTGGGCACATTCCTCATCCTGATGTTTGTAGTACCACGCCGCCGCTTTGTCAAGAACGGGCGTGTGTATGAGGAGTATTAGGAGTACACATTTTCAATATTAACATAAACAACAGATTACTATGGGTAAAAGTGGATTTTTAGGCAGTTATGCACGTTTCTGCGTTTCAGGATTTGGCTTGGGCGCAGACGCTGCCAAGGCCGTGGGTATCGTAGTGCTTATTCTGACATTTGTCTTTGTTGCTGCATTCTACGTGATAAAGTGGATTGTGCAGTTCTTCCTGCGCCGCAACAAGGCTAAAAAGGAGGCTGAAGCACAGCAGGCTGAGCAGACACAGCAGGTTGAGGATGGTCAGACTCCACCACAGGCATAACACAAAAGAAGATGGGCAGAATGTTCTGCCCATCTTTATTTTCCGTTTATCACAAGTTATCTCTTCAGGCTGGAGAGAGCCGACTGCGCCTCATGCTTATGATCGAAATTGGGTTGGATGACAAACTGATTCATGCGGTTGATGACACCCCAGCCACCACCTTTAACCTTCACCACAGCAAAGCCGTCGCCATCGAAATCCATCCCCGACTCATATTGCGGCTTTATCTGCCACTCTCCAAAATGGTTCAAATAGCCGCAAAGCTCCGTTGCGGGGTCCTCCATAGCCCACATCTCAATGCCCACCAAACGACCTTTGCGAATTGAGCCTATCGCAGCATCACAATCAACACTGCTTGTAAACACGGGCTGCACAATCCACTGACCTAACGGATCAATGGCTCCGTAGTAACTACCCTTCTTCACGCGTGCCATACCATCACTAAAACTACCCGCCGACTTGAACTGCGGCGCAATGACCCATATTCCTAAATTATTCAGGTAGCCATACAGTCCCGTGGCTCGATCCTCGGTAGGCGTCAATCCACGTGCGACACTCTGCATCTTCTCTCCCACGGGAAATATTCCCGAATAGAACATTGGAGAACATGAGCAGACAAGAGCCATCAACGACAATGGCAAAAAGATACGTTTCATAGCACAACAAAAAAAATTGGTTTCCATAACAAAGGTAGATTACCCCCATCCGAAAACCAAACCATAGGGTATATTTTACGCTATGATATGCCGATTAAGCCCCTTGTGAGATGATATATGGTGCGCCCACACCACCTTGTCCGCACCACAAACATGCGCTTCAGAGGCAATCATTTTCTTGTCATGCGCGAAATCAGGAACCTACGCACAGGAATATCGTAGAACTTCAGGCATAGCCAAGCCAGCACAATTGAGCCAAAGAAGAGAGACAACGCCTCGGACAACGACTCGACAAAGCTGGCGGGATGGTTTCGCACCCACGCATAATAGAGGTAGATGAACGGGTAATGTACCATATACAGCGGGAAAGAAATATCGCCCAGAAACTTGCACAGCTTTGAAGAGAGGAGGTCAGAAGTTTTGCCCGACGCTCCCAGCCACACCAGCAACGGAAAGACCACCACAACGCACAAACTGTCGTACAAGCCGTTAATCCAGAAGTGCGACTCACCGCCCAGACGAGGTAACGCCGACAATATCACAAAAACAACTGCACCAATCCAGAATGCACCCTTAACCTTTATGGGTTTGAAAAGGCGAGCCATCAACAAGCCTGCGCCAAACGAGAAGAGCAATCGCAACGAGCCTCCCGTCATATCCATCTCGGTCATAGCATATCCTGCACACAGGTCGCCAAGCTCGCCAAACATGGCAAACCACGTCAGACCTACAGCTGCCAGGCCCACAACCACAGCAAGGATTTTAGTAGGCAGGAAGCGCAGCACGATAGCATATAATATATTGCCCAGATACTCATACAGAAGCGACCACGAAGGCCCATTCAAAGGGTACATCTCGTTAAAGCCACGAATATCACCCGCAGGTGACAACGGAATAAGCAGCATGTTCATGACCATGGCCATAAGCAACACTCCAATCGCTATGTTACCCACCTGCATAACCTCGCACCCCTGGGTATAGAACATGGCAGCACCCAAAAGGGCACTCAGCACAACCATAGGATGCAGACGTATCAATCGGCGTTTGAAAAACTCCCACACGCCCATCTTCCGCCAGCGGTCATCGTAGGCATAGCCTATAACAAAACCCGACAATATAAAAAAGAAATCCACAGCAAGATAGCCGTGGTTAATACCCTGATCAAGATGCGATGTAGCATGAGCCTCAAAGATGTGAAACCACACCACCAGCAGCGCAGCCACACCACGCAATCCATCCAAAATCTCATAGTGCGGTTTCGTGTCAGCAAACTCCGCCACAGAAAACTCTCTCGCCATAAAACTATATATTCTTACTCCACAATCCACGCGTAATCTGCCTACGCATGACAATCAGATGCTTGGCCTTGTTCCACTGCAACGTAACGCCATACCACGCCGCCAGACAAAGCGTTGCAACCCACTTCACACACTCCTTGGCCTTCACCCTGCCTATGCGGTGATAGTAGCGGGCACGACGCAACTGACTCACGCCCACATTATAACTCAGGCGCGAGAGGTAATCAAGCGTGAGTTTCTCCCTGGGGATGATGTGATACATGACAGCCCCCGGAACGTAGTAATACTTCGCCTCGGCAATCTGCAATCGCTCGAAAAGGTCGCACTCCTCGCCACCGATAAGTTGCTCACCCACATAACCGAGCGAGGTGTCAAAAACTCCGTAACGCCTTACGGCAGAGCGGCGCAGTGCCATGTTACCGCCACCCGGGATACGTCCTTTGGGGAACAGGCACACCTTGTCGCCAAAATACATGGTGTTGGCTATGGGTCGCTCGGTAAAGCGCGACATCCAACGAGGCTTGCCCGAAGGGTACTCTGCCACGATGGGGCCTCCTGCCGCCACAGCATCGGGCGTGGTGTCAAACAAGTTGATGTATGATGAGATGAACTCGGGAGCAATGCGCTCGTCATCATCAATGATTGCTATATACTCGCCCTCGCTCTCGCCAATGCCACGATTGCGGGCAAATGAGAGACCCTGACGCAACTCCTTGACCATGCGCAAGTTCACATCGGGATGCACCTGGGCAAATTCGGCAAAACGCAGCTCTGTGTCGTCAGTCGAATTATTATTCACAACTACACACTCCCACTGCTCTTTGGGAGCCGACTGCTCAACGACCGATTGCAGCGCTGTCAGGAGTGATACTGAACGATTATATGTGGCTATAACAAGAGAGAGTCGTAACATAAAAATCCTATTTTATGCAAATATAGAAAAAAATCTTTCACTTATTGCCTTTATATTACATCTTTTTACCGAATTGCTTTGGGTTTTCTCGGTTTTGAGTATCTTTGCGGAGTTTTAACTTTTTGAATATGAAAAACTCACAAATAAAGAGTCCCTCGATTGCCGTGGCTATGATTCCTTTGGCTGTGCTGGTTATATTCCTCGCCCTTACGATACATCTCTTTGGCGGAGATGCCATAGCAGGCGGCAGCCAATTATCACTTCTCACCGCCTCGGCACTCTGCACGGCCCTCGCCATAGGCATCTACCACATAAAGTGGCAAACTCTGGAGGATGCCATCGTAGAGAACATGCGTAACGCAACGCCCGCACTCCTGATTCTGCTGCTCATCGGAGCCATCGCAGGCACATGGATGGCGAGCGGAATCATTCCCACGCTCATATACTACGGGCTGAAAATCATGCACCCCTCGATATTCCTGCCCGCATCGTGCATAATTTGTGCCGTCATATCACTGCTCACAGGTTCATCGTGGACCACCATTGCCACAATCGGTGTTGCGCTGATGGGCATTGGTCGCGCCATGGGATTTGAGGATGGATGGGTGGCGGGAGCCATCATATCGGGAGCATATTTCGGCGACAAAATATCACTCATGAGCGACACCACGGTGCTGGCCTCATCAACCACCGGAGTGCCTCTGTTCTCCCACATAAAGTATATGCTCTTTACGACCACGCCTTCGCTCGTGATTGCAATAGTGACATTTACCATTGCCGGAATAAATGGAGCTACGGCATCTCTCGCCGACTCAATAGCCATAGAGCAGGGCATTGAGCAGACCTTCAACATATCACCATGGCTGCTTATTGTGCCGCTTCTCACAGGTTTCCTAATCATCAAGAAATTGCCTGCCATCGTCACACTCTTTGCCTCGGTATTCATGGCAGCCATAGCCATGGTGATTGCGCAGCCCGAGATAGTGTTGCAGATAACACAGGCCGACTCGTTCACGGCTCTGAATGCCTTTAAGGCCATCGTCACTTCTGCCACTACTGCAACATCCATACAGACCAACAACGAACTACTGAACGCGCTCATCGCCACACGAGGCATGGGAGGCATGATGAATACCGTCTGGCTTATAATATGCGCCATGTGTTTCGGTGGTGTAATGTACGGCAGCGGCATGCTGTCGGTTATCTCGCAGATTTTCCTACGCATGGCACGCCGCACGGTGAGTGTTGTGGGCTCGACCATAGGCTCGGGATTATTCTTCAACATGGCTACTGGCGACCAATACATATCAATCATCCTAACGGGAAATCTCTTCCAAGAGCTTTACCGCGAGCGCAAGCTCGAGGATAGGCTTCTGAGCCGTAGCGTGGAGGATTCGGCAACGGTCACATCGGTACTTATACCGTGGAACTCGTGCGGAATGACGCAATCGACTGTTCTGGGTGTGGCGACACTTACATACATGCCCTACTGCATTTTCAACATCGTGAGCCCGCTGATGTCAATCCTTGTGGCAGCCATAGGCTGGAAAATATATAAACGAGAGTAAAAAGATGAACAATAAACTTGTGATATTTGACCTTGACGGCACTCTGCTCAACACCATTGGCGACCTTGCAGCGGGTTGTGACCATATGTTGCGACTGAGAAACCTGCCTACGCACAGTTTTGAGGATTACTGTTCGTTTGTAGGCAATGGCATCATGCGCCTGGTTGAAAGAGCCCTGCCCGCCGAATTGCGTACCGAGGAGTATGTGGCGGCAGCACGCCGTGACTTCGTCAATTACTACATCGACCATATCGACCTCCACACCCACCCCTACCAAGGCATCGTGGAACTTGTAAACGGTCTATCTAAGGAGGGCGTAAAGCTGGCCGTTGCTTCAAACAAGTTTCAGGCAGGAACAGAGAAACTGATAAAGAAATTCTTTCCCCATACCGAGTTTGTGATGATTTGCGGCAATCGTGAGGGTGTGCCACTAAAGCCCGATACGGCATTGGTCGATTTGATTCTTCAGGCCGCCGACATCGAGCGCACAAGATGCGTGATGGTGGGTGACTCGGCCGTAGATATACAAACTGTAAAAGGGGCAGGCATCGTATCGGTAGGTGTGAGCTGGGGTTTCCGCTCACGCACCGAGTTAGAGGAGGCAGGAGCCGACTACATAGCCGACTCCGCATCGCAGCTAAAGGCTATTTTGTCAGCAATATAGCTCCACATCATGGAGTGTGATGCTCTCACCGCTGAGAATCATCAGCCGCTCTACGACATTGCGCAGCTCACGAATATTCCCCGTCCAAGGCATAGCACTCAACGCCTCAATTGCGGCTACATCGACGCTCTTGAGCGAGGAGTGATGTTCATGCGATATTTGCTGAATGAAATAATCAACCAGCTCGGCAACATCGCCCGCACGCTCACGCAGAGGTGGCACCTTTATAAGTATTACGCTCAAGCGATGGTAGAGGTCCTCGCGGAAGTTCCCCTTGGCTATCTCGGCTCGAATGTCTTTGTTGGTAGCAGCTACAACACGCACATCCACTGTGACATCCTTATCACTACCCACGCGGCTTATCTTCTGCTCCTGCAAGGCACGCAGCACCTTTGCCTGCGCCGAGAGTGACATGTCGCCTATCTCATCCATAAAGAGTGTCCCGCCGTTTGCCTGCTCGAACTTGCCTTTGCGCTGCTTGATGGCCGATGTGAAAGCTCCCCGCTCGTGCCCGAAGAGCTCGCTCTCGATAAGTTCGGAAGGAATAGCGGCACAATTCACCTCGACAAATGGAGCCGAGGCACGCGCACTCTTCAGGTGTAACCATCTTGCCACCAACTCATTACCCGTACCATTCTCTCCCGTAATCAACACTCGGGCATCAGAGGGGGCAACCTTCTCGATGAGTTTTCTAACATGCTCAATCTCGGCCGAGGAGCCTATGATATGCTCGGCATCGGCCGCCGCACGCCGCCGCACGGGTTTCGCAATCTCAGGCTGGGGCATATCCTCTCTCTGAACTATGCGTCGGAGCGACCCAAGCAGCCGATTCATATCCACAGGCGTAGTGAGATAATCCTCGGCACCTCCACGCACCGCCTCCACAGCACCGTCTATCGAGCCCGAAGGGGAGATTATGATGAACGGCACACCGAGCGTGGCCACATCACCTGCCGAGCCCGCTGCCACGATGGCATCATAGCCCCGCCGCATACATATGTTTTCAGTCACCTCATCACGACAGGCCACCGCCGTGGCAAATCCTTCAAACTCCAATCTTTCACGGAGCGTGTTTCGCATACTTTTTGATTGATCGATAATTAAAACCTTCGCCATATTTTGATTTTTGAGAATTTTGCATTTACTTTGCACTATCAAAGATAACCGCTTTATTTGGTGATTCCAATCTTGATGCTCCAAGACACCTCTTATGTTGCGGCACTCTTTTTAATTCTAAACAGTTTATGTCTTGCGACTGAACTTTTCCTTGCGTGGGCTTCTTGTTGCAGCCTTAACACGTAGCAAGACCGGGAACTGAACCATTTTTTATGAAACACAATTACAACAACACTCGTCGAAAACTCTATCTTCCGGAGTATGGTCGCCATATACACGAAATGGTGGATCACCTGATGACAATCACCGACCGCGAACAGCGCAACCAGCAGGCAAGGGCGGTCATAGCCGTAATGGGCAACCTGCAACCATTGTTGCGTGACACTGCCGACTTTACGCACAAATTGTGGGACCATCTTTTCATTATGTCTGATTTTCAGTTAGATGTGGATTCTCCATACCCTCGTCCCACGCGTGAAGAGTTGCAGATGATTCCCAACAAGCTGCACTACTCGCAAGAACGCATCGCATTCAAGCATTATGGCAAATATGTGGCACGCATACTCGGCGAATTGCGTACCGAAACCGACCAGAAAGCCCAGCAAACTGCGGTGGAACACATCGCCCGCTATATGCGCACCAAGAGCTTCGAATACAATCAGGAGCACCCCAACAACGAAACAATCATAAAAGATATAAAGATTATGTCTAAAGGTGATATTGAGGTGGATGAAACCGCTATCAATAATCTCCGAAATGACTACAAACAACACCATCCTGCACGTAACGCCAAACCTGCGGCCCGCACCCCTCAGAAGAGCGGAGCAGCCAAGGCAGGCGCAAAAGTTCAACACAACAATTTGAAGAACCGTCAAAACACAACCGGCAAGAAAAATAATACAGAATCTGCTGCACGCCATAATTATCAGAAGTAATTTTGCGTTATTTTCAAAAATTTGCTATATTTGTGTTTTATAAGAAACCTTAAGAAAAAATGAAGAGAATATATTTCGTAATCACAGCACTTATCTTGGGGCTTACTTCATGCCAGAACTCCAATGTAAACATCTCTGGCCGTTTTGTAGGCAACCATGCAAATATGGTATATCTGGAGCAGACCTCAACGCTCGAGCAAACTATTATCGACTCGGTGCAGCTCGCCGAAGATGGCAGTTTTGCCCTGCAACTTGAGAACGTCTCAAAAACACCTGCGCTCTACAACATTATCCTCAACGGCGACCGTGTACCCTTGCTCCTGTCGGCAGGCGAGGATGTGACAATCAATGCGGCAGGTAACATCCTTCGCAACTATACCATTGAGGGTTCGGTAGAGTCGGAGCTGCTACACGCCTTCAACAAAGAATTTGTCGAGGGTGTAATTAAACTCAACGACATCTTGTCGAAATATACGGCAAACGACATCAACGACACTGAGCAGTTGGCTTTGGCAAAGGAGTACACTCAGTTGCGCAACTCAATCAAACGTTCACAGGTGCGTTTCATTGTTGA
>JAEIGA010018013.1_pt1 | contig 10758 bp, 1 predicted proteins | sample 9270691 | NCBI WGS metagenome assembly JAEIGA01 (sample SAMN17057246, study PRJNA624740) | gut metagenome | biome: biome; isolation source: fecal sample | host: Bos grunniens | place: China: Xizang | collected 2019 | reverse complement strand
TCTCCTTTTACCTCTATTTTACCGTCGGTTACACCAACTTTTACAACACCACCGCTCTTTACCTCCTGTGAAAGGAGCAAGGTAGATACAGCATCTTCGATACTTGTCTGTATCTCTCTGCGGATAGGTCTTGCGCCATATCTTGGGGTATAGCCTTTTTCCACAAGAAGCTTTTGGGCATCTTCGGATATTTCAAAGCCTATTGACATACCCTTAAGCTCGGAAACCATATCTTTGAGCATAAGATTGCATATTTCGAGAAGTTCATCTGTGGTGAGATTGCTGAATTCTATAACCTCATCCACACGATTTAAAAACTCGGGTCTGAAAATTTCCTTAAGGGACTGGCTTATTTTTTCGCTTATGCCATCACCTGCAGATGTAAATCCGGGAGCAAGAGCAGAGCCTACACTTGTGCCGGCGTTACTTGTCATTATGATAATGGTATTTTCAAAGTTTACTGTTTTGCCGTGAGAATCGGTAATTCTGCCGTCATCGAGTATCTGCAAAAGGATGTTGAACACATCGGCGTGAGCTTTTTCTATTTCGTCAAGGAGAATTACGGAATAGGGTCTTCTGCGAACCTTTTCGGTAAGCTGACCGCCTTCATCGTAGCCAACATATCCCGGAGGTGAACCGGTAATTTTGGCAACAGAGTGCTTCTCCATATATTCGCTCATGTCAAGACGTATGAGTGAACGTTCATCATCAAAAAGGGTTTCGGAGAGGGCTTTTACAAGCTCGGTCTTTCCTACGCCTGTGGGCCCTACAAATATGAAGGAAACAGGGCGTTTTTTGCTTAATTTAAGGGTTCTGTTACGTCTTACTGCACGTGCCACAGCTTCTACCGCCTTGTGCTGACCCACAACTCTCTGATGGAGTCTTTCTTCAAGGTTAAGAAGCTTTTCTTTGTCGGTTTCTGTAATGTTGCGGACCGGTATTCCTGTCCAGAGTTCTATTACCTTTGCCACATCGCTGAGGGTAACCTTGCACTCCTTCTGACGGGTTCTTAGACCTGTTCTTTCTCCTTCAAGGCGACATTTTTCGCTCTTGAGGCGAGCAATTTCCTCGTACTGAGGTTCTTCGGTTTCTTCCTGTTCAAGCTGTTCAAGTCTCTCGGTAACAAGCTGAAGCTCGGCATTTGCCTTGATGATATTTTTGCCGTACTCGTTATCCATATTAAGACGGGAAGCCGCCTCGTCGATTACATCTATGGCTTTGTCGGGGAAGAAACGATCGTTGATGTATTTGCCGGAAAGTATTACGGCTTCTCTTATGATATCATCATCTATGGTTATATTGTGGAAATCTTCGTAGTAATCCTTTATTCCCGTGATTATCTCAATGGTTTCCTCGGCAGAGGGCTCATCGAGAATTACCGGCTGAAATCTTCTTTCCAGAGCGGCATCTTTTTCTATATATTTGCGGTATTCGTCCAAAGTAGTAGCACCAATAACCTGTATGTCTCCTTTTGCAAGAGCGGGCTTCAAGATATTTGCTGCATTCATTGCGCCGTCTGCATCGCCTGCGCTTACAATGGAATGGATTTCGTCAATTACCAATATGGTGTTGTCCTGACGAGCTTCCTGTATGATGTTTTTGAGTCTGCTTTCAAACTGACCGCGGTACTGAGTGCCTGCAACTATGCCGGAAAGGTCAAGAAGATACACTTCTGCATTGCAAAGCTTTTCGGGCACATCGCCATCGGCAATGCGCTGTGCAATTCCCTCGGCAACGGCTGTTTTACCCACACCGGGAGCGCCAAGAAGCACAGGATTATTTTTACTTCTGCGGTTTAATATCTGTATGGCGCGGTCTATTTCCTTTTCTCTGCCCACAACTCTGTCAAGAAGAGATTGCTTGGCTTTTTCGGTAAGGTTTACGCCAAAGTTATTGAGGCATTTTTTCTTTTTCTGCTGATTTTTGATGCCTTTTTTTATCTCATCATCGGTTATGGGAATTTTTTCGTCCTGACGATTTTCCACAGGCATCATAAGATTGCCGCCGCCCATAAGGTCTGCAAAGGCCTCGTTGAAATCGCCGTTTTCCATAAACTCGCCGAAGCCCGCAACCATGTTTTCAATTTCTGCAGGTTCTATGCCAAACTGTTCTGCAAGCTGGGTTACGGGGGTAATATTGTGTTTTATAGCGCAAGGCAAACAATAGCCTTCGTTTATCATTTTTGTACCGTCACTGCGGCTTACAAAAACCACAGCGGGATTTTTCTTACAAATAGAGCATAATTTCATTTATGTTACCTCTTAGTCTAATTCTGTATAATATACGCCATTTCGTATTTTACCACATTTTGATATGGCATTTCAACAGAGAATTTGTCATTTTTAAAATTTGTTTACAAATAAAGCAAAAAGGAGGCGTAAATTAATTCCGGGAATTAATTTAAACCTCCGCTTATATGCCGTTATACCTTTGCTGCAACCTTATTGACTACATCAGGATTTTTAATGTAGGTTGGAACAACCTTTTCCACTATGTCTTTGATTTGTTCTACGTTGTTGCTTTCTGCAGCAGTTCTCAACAAGTCAAGGCTGGGCTTGAGTTCTTCCATTGTTATGTCGGAAGGTGCACCAATAAATATCTTTTCGTGTCTTGTTTTGGAAAGACCTTCTTCGCTCATAAGAAGCTCTTCATAGAGCTTTTCACCGGGACGAAGACCGGTAACTTCAATTTTGATATCAACGCCGGGGGTATATCCGGAAAGACGTATCATATTTTTGGCAAGGTCATATATTCTGACGGGCTTGCCCATGTCCAGGACAAATATTTCTCCGCCCTTCGCATAGCCGGCTGCCTGAAGCACCAACTGAGCCGCCTCGGGAATGGTCATAAAGAAACGCGTAATGTCCTTGTGGGTAACACTGAGAGGTCCACCCTCTTCTATCTGCTTTTTAAAGAGAGGAATGACACTGCCGTTGGAACCGAGCACATTGCCGAAACGCACTGCAACAAATTCCGTGTCGCTTATTTTCTGCATACTCTGCACAATCATTTCGCACATACGCTTTGTTGCGCCCATTATATTTGTGGGGTTAACCGCTTTGTCGGTGGAAATCATAACAAAACGTTTTACTCCGTATTTATCGGCACACATACTTACATTCAAAGTACCAAAAACATTGTTCTTTATTGCTTCGCAGGGGCTTACCTCCATAAGAGGAACGTGCTTGTGAGCCGCCGCATGGAAAACTATGTAGGGCTTGTACTCTGCAAAGATGGCATCAAGGCGCTCTTTGTCTCTGATGGAAGCTATGAGGACCACAGGGGGATTGTCAGGATAGTGACGATTGAGCTCCATCTGCAGATCGTAGGCATTATTTTCGTAAATATCCACCACAAGAAGGGTCTTGGGGTTGTATTTCATAATCTGTCTGCAAAGCTCGGAACCAATTGAACCGCCGCCACCGGTAACCATAACAACCTTGTCCTCTATGTAGCCGGAAATTTCTTCGTTATCCAGCACAATTGGAGTTCTGTCCAGAAGGTCCTCTATACGTACCTCTCTGTACATACTCTTGTTACCGGGAGTGAAAAATGCCTGATCCATAGCGGGAACTATTTTTATTTTTGCCTTGGTCTTACTGCAAATTTCAATTATTTCGTTTTTGTCTGCAGAGCTTGCAGAAGGAATTGCTATAAATATCTGGTCTATTTCAAGCTTTTTGCAAAGGGTAGCAATAGAATTTCTGTCACCAAGAACAGAATACCCGCATATTACACTCCCGCGTTTTCTGGGATCGTCATCCACAAGACCCACTATCTTGAAATTGAGGTTGTCATTTACGGGAAGATCTTTAATGAGCATAGCAGCTGCCGCACCGGCGCCTACAATAAGCACCTTCTGGCATTCGGCGCTGTCATCACTTTGCGTTTCGGCTTTCTGCACCGGAATCTTTACAAGAACTCTGATAAACATTCTTATAAAAGCTGTGTAGACAGCCGCAGCTACTGCACACAAACCACAGATTTTCAGCGTGATGGGGAATTCCGCTATAAACATATCCGGGAAAATATATCTCACCGCAATAACGCTGAGCATAGACAATGCAACCATTATTACAGCTGATAAGCAAAGTCTTATGTAGTCTCTTGAACCTGCGTGAGGCCACAACACGCGATATATACCGTTAAATTGATAAACCAAAAGTGTAAAAACGCTTACAGAAACAGCAACTCCGTAATGTCTGTAGGCACTTATGGTGGCTTCCCTGAAGCCCAGCACAAATAACACTGCCGCAAAATATATGAAAAGTACACCTATAATATCAAAAAGCAGGATTATTCTGTTTCGGAAGATTTTTGAATTCTTCACACATAACACCTCGAATTTTTTTCATTTCTTATATTGTAACATAGGTTACAGTGCAATGTCAATTTACACATTTACTATTTTAAAAACAATTACACTATATATCTTCTTATCAATTGTAATCCATCCATTGTCTTTGATTAGAAGTGTATATATCTGTAGCCTCATCATCTACAATCTTTACCACAACCGGAGTGTATTCAAATCCATCGCCATAATCCGTCAGATAATATGCATCTTCTGCAAGGAAGTCCCCGATTTCAATAACGGTATTTCTTCCGGAATCATTGTAGGTGTACTTGTTGGATTTATCTGTAACAAGTACATCTATCATTTCACCGTCGTACGTACATATGGTTATAATCTCACCGCGGGAGGTACTTTTCTTGTTCTCGTTTGCAATATATCCGCCTATTATCTGAGTGTCGTTATCAAACATTTCGTTCAGTTCGTCACTCACAAGTACTGCTCTTCCGGGATAATCTTCAATAGTTGCTATAGGTATATATTCATTTACCACACCTTCGGCGTTGGCACTGAACATAAAGGCAGTTCCTACCATGAAATCCCATATATCAAATCCATGTACATAACTTTCGGATTCTTCATCGAAGATAATAGAACCTTCTTCTTCATTACGAACATACAAAACTTTTGTTACATCATTATCATTGGCATCTTTGGTAACTATTATTTTTTCGACAACAGCAAAGCCTGCGGTGTTGTTAAATACGCCGTTTCCTTCGGTAATTATAACAACTGTACATTTGCCGTTTTCATCGGTATACACTGCACCGGCATATTCTTCGCCATCTTCAAAATAATCTGTACCCACAACTGTTGTGTAACCGTCATACATCTCTGCAATATAGTATACTACTGCATTTTTATCTATAACCTCACCACCAAGGGTCATTGTATCTCCAATGAATTTGCCGGACACAGATTCAAAACTTGTACCCTTTCCATCTGCCATACGATTAAAAGTCCTTATAACACCATCTTTATCAACGATATAGGAAACAAGGCGGTCGGAGCTTAGCGTATCGCTTTCAATGGCAAATTCCTCACCATCATATACACTTTCGTAGTATGCAGAAGCTCCTTCAGAAAGAACATATTCCGCTATTTTACCATTAGATTTATGGATTCTTGCATACCAAAGATGGTCAAAAGCCGATTCTTCAACTACAGTTTCTAAGATATATCCGTAGCACTTTTCGTCGCCCGGGTACATAATTTCGCCAACCTCGCCTTTGGTTACAACAAAAGCTACATAATCGCCCTTGGCATCTCTCAATACAATACCGGAATATACACCCTCATCTTTAAGACAGCTTATGTCACTTACTTGTGCATCTCTGACACTGTCACTATTTATCACAAACACAGCTGCATCCTCTTCCAGAGTCACTCCGCCTATAGTCTGTGTGCCGGCATCGTACTGCTTGTTGGCAATAGATTTGAGTGTTCCGTTGTTTTTTGCAAATTCCACAGAGGTTATATAGCCGCCGATATTTGTCTTGTATTCAATAAGACCATAGTTATTGAAGGCTCCCTCTGTCCATTCGATATATCCATCGGGGAACTGTGCATCGATCTCATCTCCGGCGCGGGATAAAACAGAAAGATCAACTATACCTTCATCCTTTGAAAGAAGTCTGAGAACCCAGCCGTCGGAGAAAGCACCGCTTTCATATGCACCTTCAAGGATGTATCCGTATTTACTTTCGTTGTATTTACTGCTTCCCATTACATCGCCTGATGTTATAACCAATGCAGAAATCCTTCCGCGGTTATCCGCACAAAAAGCACCGGTATATGTCATACCGTCGGTAAGGTCATCAACACCTGCAGAATACAGGTAGTCGCAATCCGCACTGCCTATTGCAAATACTGCTGTGTCCTTTTCAAGATAATTACCACCTATAGTATTTAAAGTTTGGCTGTACTCCCCGGTAAATGTCTGCCAGCCATCATAGGCAATAGGATCAAAACGTCCTAATTTTCCCTTAGAATTGATTTTATAGGTAATAAGCCTTTTGGCATCAAAGTTGGCGCCGATTTCACCGGAATCATCCCATTGGATTACTCCACCGTAAATCTCTTTGTACTCATATTCTGCAACATCTGCCAAATCGCAGATAATTACATCGTTGTCCTCAGTAAGAATCTTTACCTGCCAGGTATCTTCGCTGAAGGCAGCTTCTGAAACAGCAGATTCAAGGATGTAGCCATATGTGTAATTAGGTTTGAAGGATATAATATGATTGTATTTATTGATATAGAATGTACCCTCATCGCCTACGACAAAATCGCCCCAAGTATCCAGATACTCTGTGCCGTTTATTACAGCATACCCTTCGCCGTTTGATTCATATGTTTCCTCAACAACACCTGTCACAGGTTCTTTTGTATTTTTGACAATTTTTATATAGTCATTGTAAGCATAATCATATGCTCCTGCAATATCGCTGACTACTGCAACAACGTCATTTCTTTCAAAATCCGAAAGGGTGAGCTTGTTGCCCTTATCATCGCAAAGAATTACTGTTATTTCCTCATTAGCTGTGTCAAGCTTCACTGTTTCACCGTATATTATTATGGTATTGTTGTCCGCATCTACAACATCAACTATTCCATCAATATACTTTGTGGCAATTACCGCATCATATATGGTATCGCCTGTGTTTTCAATGAATTTGAGTTCCACACAATCACCATAAATAATATCCTCCAAAGCCATGCCACCATAACTCTGAACAACATTATTGAACACAAGAGTGCGGATATCAATTTTGATTTCTTTTGTTGCCGAGCTGTTGGAGCGATCAATGTAATACTCCAGTCTGCTATTGTTCGCATATAGTACATCATTTGAAATAAGTTCCAAGATGGAACCATAATCTCCCCTTGAAACAGAAATCACTTTGTATGTTCTGTCAGCTCCTTTTTCAACATAAACCCTGACATTCTGAAGAATATATTCCGCAATATTGGTGTCGCCCATGAGGAAGTCATATTCTTCACTTTCTTCAAATTCATAATCTTTGGAATCGTTTGTCACAATAAACCCGGCATATTTTCCTTCGATGCAAACAAAAACTCCATCGACAACATATACATTTTTTGCAGTAAGAAGATTTTCGTATCCGTGGGTACCTTTTCCGTCCATAATCTCCCATACCGGGTTTCCACCCTCAATCCTTGTGACTTTCATAACCGGAACATTAACTCCATTTGCCACAAGTGCCGCAAAGGTGTCGGCTGTAACTCCGGTTGTTACCTCCACACCGGAAACAAGACCACAGCTATTTGCAACATCCACATATTCTGCATCTGTTCCGCCCATTGTTTTTACAAGGGGTTCATAACCAAGAGCGCGGACAAGTGTTTTCAGAGTCACTATATAAGTGGGCTTATCGTCGGGAAGAAAGCTATCGGCAGAGCCGATTATGTTCAGTTCCCTAAGCAAGCTGATGTATGGTTCTGCCCAATGACCGGAAGACGCCATAAGAGAAGCTTCCGCCTTTGACATAAGGTCAGCTTCAAGATTAAGCATTTTTACAACAACTGCCGCAAGCTCTCCATTGGTAATTTCATGGTCGGGCTGAGCGTTTTCAAGACCGTTCACATTGATAATATCTGTGTCTGCGAGAAGTGCAACATTGTCTGCATAAGCTATTTTCTGAGGAAGCACCGGAATTTCTTCCTCGTCACCACTGTCATCGCCATCGTTGTCATCTCCATCGTTGTCGCCGCCTTCAGAACCGTCTTCACCAAAGCTCAAATCTGTGGTACCATACACAACCTTGCCGGTAAGACCGATAAAGAATTTGTATGTTTCGCCAAATTGATAGTCAACGCCGGAATTATTTGCATAGTATTTTCCGTCTACCATGATGTAGTCATAATCGCCAAATACTCTCATTTCTTCCACGGTGCCGGTTACTGTGTCTTCGGTAATCTTTACAACTTCAATATAGTCTGCATCAGAAATTCTGTTGGAATCGCCGTAAAAGGCAACAATATCATTTTCTCTGAAATCATCAAGGGTAAGCTTTCTTCCTGCATCATCGCGGAAAACATATATTTTTTCATCATCTTCAAAATCAAATATTACAGTTCTTCCTCCAAGAGTCATCTTACCCTTTGCAGGATCAACAAATTCAAGCACTTCATAATCATAATGGGTAGCAATGAGAGCATCGTACTGTGTATCACCTGTATTTTCTATGAATTTGAGCTCTACATCGTTGTCATCCAAAACATCCATAAAATCATATGTGTCCATGAACATTTTGTTGTATATAAAAGCATCCAAGTCAATTTTGATAGATTTTGTTTCTGAGCTATTGTGGAAATCCACATAGTATTCAACCATTCTGTCGTCTACCGGATTTATATAATCCGAAGAAATTGTAAATACTCCTCCAATCTTGCCAGAATCAACAGCAACTACTTCGTAGTCCTTCTTGACATTTTTCTTAACGTATACATCTACATTCTGGAACTGATAATCAGCAATATTAGAATCATTGATTTCAAACTCGCATATATCGTCTTCTTCGAATTCGAAGTCATCGGAATCTTTCGTTATATGGAATGTGATGCAGTCTACATCTATAACAACAACGACACCTGTAGCAACATATATATCCATTTCTGTGAGAGGAGTTTTGTATTCTCTGCCTTTTTTTCCATCCATAATCTCCCAACTGATTTCTTCGCCAACAATTTCGGTGATAACCATCAGAGGAGTTTTAATAAGGTTTGCGCCAAGGGCTGCAAGGGTTTCGGATGTAACATATACATCCGGCTTCAAGCCATCGGTCATTCCCTGTTTTGAAGCCACGCGAACATAGGCTACCGGATTGTTGCCCCATATGCTTGCCATGGGGGCATAACCCAGGAAGTTTACTGCACCGCGAAGTGCTTCTATATATGTAATAGGTTCATCAGGACAGAACTCACCCTCATTAGAAGAGAATATGTTCTTCTTTGCAGCAAAATTGATGTAACCTGCTGCCCAATGGTCTGAAGTAACATCAGAGAATATATTCTCATTTCTGAAAAGTTCTGTTTCCTTGTTGTAACCCTTAATTCTTACAAGGGTTGCGGCAAATTCTGCTTTTGTAACCTTATGTTCGGGGGGAACCTTCTCCAATCCATTAATATTTATGATATCAAGCTTACTAAGAAGTTCCACATTGTCTTTGTAGCGCGAAGGCTCCTCAATATTCTGTTCAGGTTCATCTTCCGGCTGTTTTTCCGGTCTTTGAGGAATATCGGAAACTGCCGTTGCATGTGCAATTCTGTTGCTAAAACTTATATACAATGCATATTCCAAGCCAAGCTCCAGTTCATATTCAAATGGGTTTTCGTATCTGTTGCCATCGGACAAAACCACATATGTATCTCCGGCTTCTTTTATGGTGCCTGTTACTATGTTGTCATAAAGATTTACTATCTTAAGGTAATTGTAATCATTCTCGAAGCTTGGGTCATCGGAAATGTATGCCACAACATCACCCACAGCAAAATCACCGAGAGCAAGCTTCTGTCCTGCAAAGTTTACAAGATCTATTGTAACATCTTCATCTTCAAAATCAAGATATGCGTCAGTACCATTGAGCTTAATTTTACCCTCTTGTGCATCCACTTCATCCACACAAGCATATGTATACTTTTCTGCTACGAGAACATCATATCTTTTGTCGCCTGTGTTTTCTATGAATTTCAGATGAACATCATCCATTGCAACAACTTCATCGATATCATAGTAGCTATAGGAGTGGTTGTAGATGATTTGTGATATATCCATATTTATGGAAGCTTTTATCCCATCCGCACAGTATTCCAACGAATTATCTATTACTTTTGTTACATCTTCTGACTTTATGTTGAGAGTTTTACTTTTTGCAGAAGGCTTAACTTCCAAAATTTCATATTCCCTGCGTGAAAGCTTCTTTGCATATATATCTACATTACAGAACAGGTAATCCTTTATGTCAGAAGAACCTATTATAAATTCAATGTCATCCTCTTCCTCAAATTCATAGTCTGCAGAATCTTCTGTTATTGTAACTACTGCATACCCGCCATAAAAGTCTGCGACTATACCTGTGGCAATATATAAGTCCTTTTCCGTAAGAAGAGTTGCATAATCCCTGCCACCTTTGCCATCCATAATTTCCCAATCAACTTCATCGGGACTACCATAACTTGTGGCTTCGAGCTTTGGAACACTGAGGACATTCTGCGTAAGCGTTGCAAGAGTCTTCATGGAAACAAACTCCTGAGATGTAATACCCGAGGTAATTCCGGTGTCTCTTGCAATCTTCTTGTAGTCACCCATAACTGATTCCATGGGCTTGTAGCCTGCGGCATATACAAATGCTTTAACAGCATCTTCGTACGCTATAGCATCG
>JAEIGA010018012.1_pt1 | contig 10758 bp, 9 predicted proteins | sample 9270691 | NCBI WGS metagenome assembly JAEIGA01 (sample SAMN17057246, study PRJNA624740) | gut metagenome | biome: biome; isolation source: fecal sample | host: Bos grunniens | place: China: Xizang | collected 2019 | reverse complement strand
CATATAAAGAGAATTTAACATTATCTAATAAATTATATGAAGCAGAGGATTTAGGATTTACAATAGCTCCTTTGCAATGTAATCTTGAAAATAATACAGAGCAAATTGAGTATGCAATCTCACGTATTCAAAAAGATGCTACTGGCTATCCAATTGACGGTATTGTATTCAAGTGGAATAATTGCCAAGAATATGGTAATGCTGGTAAGACAGAACATCACTTTAATGGCGGGCTTGCTTATAAGTTTTACGATGAATTATATGATACAAGATTAAAATATATAAAATGGACTATGGGTAGAACAGGAGTATTAACACCTGTTGCTGTATTTGACCCTGTTGAAATTGATGGCACAATAGTAGAAAGAGCAAGTTTACATAATGTCAGTATAATGAAAGAATTACTTGGAGATTGTGCTTATGTAGGAGAGCCGTTAAAAATTTATAAAGCTAATCAAATAATACCTCAAATTGCAAGTGCGGGACCGCATTATGATTATGGCTATGTTATTTCTCATGGAGGGGCAACTGCAAATGATAATCCAGAGAGATGTCCTATATGTGGATTGGATACAATTTATAAAGAAAGTAATGGAACAATAAATCTATATTGTAGTAACCCAAATTGTGGAGGTAAACTTATAAATAAAATAGACCATTATTTTGGTAAAAAAGGACTTGATGTAAAAGGTATCTCAAAAGCAACAATTGAGAAGTTAATTGATTGGGGTTGGGTAGAAACTATATCTGATATGTATCAATTAAGACATCATGAAGAAAGATGGACTAATATGCCAGGTTTTGGTAAAACATCTGTTTATAAAATACTTCAGACAATAGATGATAGTTGTAAAAATGTTCAACTTGATAAGTTTATATCAGCTCTAGGTATACCTTTGATTGGACAGGCCGCCGCAAAGCAACTCGCAAATCATTTTAAAACTTGGGATAATTTTATGGCGGCAATAGAAGATGATACATATAAGTGGGCTCTAAAAGGCTTTGGTTATGAAATGATTAAATCTTTATATAGATTTGATTATGAAGAAGCTAAACATATTGTTAAAAACTTTATAATTTTTGAAGAGCCAAAAGAAGAAGAAAAAGTATCTAATTCTCTTGAAGGTAAAATATTTGTAATAACAGGTAAACTCACACTTGGCTCAAGAGATAAAGCTAAAGAAATGATTGAGGCGGCAGGCGGTAAAGTGGCATCCGCTGTATCTAGTAAAACAAATTATTTAATTAACAATGATTCTACATCAGAGTCTGCAAAGAATAAGAAAGCTAAAGAGCTTGGCGTACAAATCATTACTGAAGAAGAATTTCTAAGTATGATTGAAAAACAATAAAATTTTTGATATAATTTATATAAAGAATTAAGAAAGGTTCTTTGACTATGAGTAATAAATTGGCAGACAGAACACTAGACAATCTGGCTAGAGAGATTTATATGGCTGAGAAAGAAATTTATCAGGACAAAAACGTTAAATTTAATCAAGACAAAATTGATAAAATAATGTCCGATATTCCATTTGATAAGTTAGTAGAATTAGCTTATAAAGTGGAAAAATATACTCAGCATGACTCAGAACTAAAAGGGTATCAATTACCTTAAAAACACATTATTAAATTTATTTATTTAAAGGAGATTTATTAAAATGGCTGGACTTAATGAGAACGCAAAGAAAATTTTTTATCTTGTAAAGGAAGCAAAGGAACTTGGAAAAGATGTAACTGCAGCAGATATCGCTAATAAGATTGATTCTACTGTACAGTCTGTAAACGCAGTTATCACATTCACATTTGGTCAGAAGAAAGATAGAAAGACCGGTGAAGTTGTTCGTGAAGCTGTTATGGCTAGAGAAGAAGCTACAGTAGCAGATGCAGAAGGAAAAGAAAAGAAAGTTAAATATATCCGTCTTATTGACGATTCATTTGACCCCGAGTATGTTCCCGCAGATGCTGAGTAATCTGAAATAGAACAATTGTATAGGGCAGAGATTTAACTCTGCCCTTTAATTTGCTCTATGTTATTCTTAGTTATCTTACTGATACTTGAAGTAATATTAAATATCTATTTATTCTCTTTAATAAAACAAAGAGTACAAGTAGACCAAAAGACAGCATCTGAGAACGCTGTCTGGGAACACAAGCTAGAAGATGCTAAAAAACAAGTATCAGAAAAAAATAAAGAAATAGCTCAAATTAATGAAGATATTAGACAATTATATCTTCAACTAGATGCTATTAATAATGACCAACAGGTTAAAATAAAACAAATTCAAGAGAAATATGAAGAAGAAGAACAAGAAATAAAAGATGACTTTGAGTATGTAAAAGAAAATATTATAACATTATTTAAGCACCAATTACAAAACGTTAAAGAAGATTACATCAAAGTTAAAGAAGTTATAGATGCGGCGACCGAGTCTATGAGGCTGCAACAAGAAGAAAATGATAAGCAGAAATTCTATATGTTAAATGTAGAAGAAGTTAATAAAAAAGATTTTCAATTATTATCAACTTGGAAAGTTCAATTAACTAATCCTCGAATCTTATCAATGTTACTCTGGCAGACTTATATACAAAAACCACTTAAGGCATTAACTAGCCGCGTTTTAAAAGACCAAGATGTAACTGGTATATATAAAATAACTCATGTCCCGTCTGGAATGTGCTATATAGGACAGGCGGTAAATGTAAAAACAAGGTGGCAAGACCACTGTAAATGTGGATGCGGCGTGGATGCGCCTGCCGCAAACAAACTCTATAATGCTATGCAGAAGTATGGCATTTGGGAATTTTCATTTGAATTATTAGAGTCGTGTAAGAAAGAGGAATTAAATGAGAAGGAAGCTACTTATATTAAACTTTTCGATAGCGTTAATAATGGTTTTAATACGAGCAACGGAATTGGTAAGCCAATGGAACTGTGAGGATGAAGATGAAATTTGAACACGCTGAAGTATTTAATTTTGAGGGTGCTTTAAAAGGAATGCGTAATCCGCTTGAAAGCTGGGCTAAAAGTGATAGCCATTTAGGCTGTTTTGCAGAAAATAAACAATGTAAAGATTGTAAGTGTGACCCGAATTGGTGTGGTAATGGCAGTACCTTTATGATTGGTGAAAAAGATTTAGACCTAGCTCAAAGGCTGATTAAAGGCGGCCCGCCGCACTCAAAATTTCTTCGTCAAATATTTGTTACTATTGATATAACTGCTCCACTTTATTGGTGGAAAGAAATGGATACCTATAAGATTGGAACTACAGCTAATTCAACTAGTACAATGCATAAGCTTGCTACAACTCCAATTACAATAGATTGTTTTGAAACTGATGATTTAGATTTATCTATTCCAGTAGGAGCTTGGGCAACAGCTGGAGAAAAAGAATATACTCCAGAACCAAGTTATAATGAAGAACCGTTTGGTGGTTATTCTTTAAAAGAATTAGAAGAATTAAAAAATAATCCATTAGAATATAGTGTTTATGGTATTATTAATGTTCTTGAACGACTTCGTTTAAAATATCTTGAAACTAAAGATATTCGTTATTGGAAGGAACTTATTCGTTGGTTGCCAGAGAGTTGGTTACAGACAAGAACTTGGACAGCTGATTATGAAGTACTTCGTAATATAGTCCATTGGCGCAGCAAACATAAGTTATCAGAGTGGCATCAATTCGTTGATTTTATAAAAACACTTCCTTATGCGGAGGAATTAATATTTTATAATAACGATGCTGAGTAGACAAAATTAAAAAATTATGATATAATAATTATATAAAGTTAAAGATTTGAAAGGATTATAAAATTATGAAAGACAAGATGATTAACAGTGTAAAAATTCAGGGTTATGTTTATGAGCATTCACTTGAGATTAGAACAGTAAAGTCAGAAAAGAAAAACGATGGAACTCCTAATCCGAATTTTGGTAAGAGCTACATTGGTGGAAAACTTAAAGTACAGGTTGATGAAGATGCACAGAATATTGTAGAGGTTGATTATACTTATGTAACTCCTACTACAAAAGCTGGGGCTGAAAATAGAACATATACTGCGCTTAACACTATTATTACTGAAAATAAGACAGTTATGAATGCAGGTAAAGAAGGGGCAATTAAAGTAAAAGTAGATACTTCACTTGACCTTAATGATTTCTTTACAAATAGAAATGGCACCGCTGATTGGGAACTTGTTTCAGCAAGAATTTATAATGGTGGTTTTGTAACAATTGTATCATCTATTGATGCAAATATTGAAGCTCGCAATAAGGTTGAGGCTGATGTACTTTTTACAAAGGGTATTGAGCACGAAGAAGATGAAGAAAATAATATTCCTCGTTTCCTTGAGCTTGAAGGTGCAGTATTTAACTTCAGAAAAGAAATTTTGCCTATGAAGTTTAACCTTTATAATCCAAAAGGTATTGACTTTATCCTTGGTGAGTTAGATAGAGGTCCTTACTTTGTAAAGGCAATTGGACATATAAATAATGTAAACTCAATCACAAAGATTGAAGAAGAGTCTGCTTGGGGCGAGCCTATTGTTAAGGAAGTAACAAAGACAAGAAAAGAAGTTGTCATTGATAATATGGCTGGTGTGCCTTACTCATTCGGAGAAGAGGGTGACCTTCTTTCAATTGAAGAGGTAAAGAAAGCTAAGGCTGATAGAGAAATTAAACTTGCTGCTGAAAAGAATCGTGCGATTGAATATCAGAACAGTAAGAACGAACTTCCTTTTGGAGATACTCAGCCTAAAACAGCAAAAGTAACAACAGTAAAGAATGAAAATTTTGAACTGTTCTAATATAGGAGGTAGGAAATGGCTATAGATTTAATGGCTATTCAGCCACATAAAGTTTCTCGTGACCTTTCTGGCTATGTAACCTACCTCTATGGGCCTGCTAAGTCTGGAAAGACAACTTTAGCTACAAGGGCGGGGGGTGCATTGCTCCTTGCCTTTGAAAAAGGTTATGGTGCATTACCGGGAGTGTTTCCAGTAGATATTGCATCTTGGGGTGATGTAAAGTCTGTTTGTAGAGAATTAAAGAAACCCGAAGTAAAAGAAAAATTCAAAGTTATTATCTTTGATACAATAGATATAGCAGGCGAAATGGTAGAAAAGTATATCCTTTCACAAAAAGGTGTAGACACCGTTGCCGCAGCTGGTAATTATGGTGCCGGTTGGAATTTACTTAAAAAAGAATTTTCTGAAACAATAAGGGCAATTACTTCACAGGGATATGCAGTATTTTTCATATCACATGATAAAGATAAAGAATTTACAAGAAAAGATGGTAGCAAATATAATCAAATTGTTCCTTCTTGTGCAAATACTTTTAATAATATAGCAAAAGATTTAGCAGATATTTATGCTTATACTGAAAAATATGAAGATGGCGGTATAGCAAAAGTAAAACTCATTCTTCGTTCAACTGATAACAGTGTTGATACTGGATGTCGTTTTAAATATATGATTCCTGAATGCGAAATGAGTTATGAAGCACTTGTACAAGCAGTACAAGATGCAATAGATAAAGAAGCTGCTGAATTAGATAATAAGTTTGTAACAGATGAAAGAGAAACTGTTGAAATAGCACAGAATTATGATTATTCTGTTGAAATGACAAGTTGCAAAGAAATGATTAGTAAGTTAATGACTGCAGACCAAGATAAGTTCGGTCCGCTTATTTCTCAAATTATTACTAAATATCTTGGTAAAGGTAAGAAAGTTTCAGAAGCAACAATAGACCAAGTTGAATTAATTCATCTGATTAATGAAGAAATTAAAGAAGATTTAATATCTCAAATTTAAAATAATAGGTAGTGCGGCGGTTGCTAATGCAGCTGCCGCATTTTTCTTTTTATAAAATTTATGATATAATTATTATATAGAGTATTATATATGAAAGGGGCAAACAAAGTGGCTAAGCATGTAGTAAAATGCGCTGTATGCGGAGAATCATTTGACTTGAATAGTATTCAAGGAGTAAGAGCAACAAAGACCAGATATGCACATCAAAAATGTTTCCCAAAGGGAGAACTAGTGCCAATGGTTGGAAGCACAGTTAAAGACCCTGATGAAAAAGCATTAAATGATTATATCAGTAAAATGTATGGAAAGAAAGCAAATTGGGTTTTAATTAAAAAACAAATAAAAGAATTTTTGGGATTAGGATATACTCTAAAAGGTATTAAAACTACTTTAATTTATTTTTATGAAGTAAAAGGAAATGATGTTGAAAAGAGTAATGGCGGTATAGGTATTGTTCCATATATTTATCAAGAAGCATATGATTATTATTATAACATATGGGAGACTCAACAGCGAGCTGCAAAGGGAGCTGAGAAGTTAGCTAATAGTACATTTAAAGAAGTAACTATTAAGCCTCCTCAACCACAACGCCCGCCGCATAAATTATTCAAGAGCATAGAGTCTGAAGAAGGAATAAAAGTAAAAGAAGATGGGACAAAAATATATACAACAATTCTTCCTAGTAAGGTAGATAATATTAAAGTTGTATTTAAAGGTCAGATAAAAGGAGATACTAATGAAGAGTAGTAAATATGTTGATGTTCCTGCAATTGTTCAAGTTATAGGAAACATATTTATCAATCCATCATTATTAGATGTAGAAGATAAGTATACATTTAATGAAGATGACTTTCCTAATGAATTTCATAAAATAGTATTTGGTTCAATGTATAACATTTGGCATTTGGGCGGTAAATCTTTATCTCTTGAAACGATAGAAGATTATTTATCTCAAAGACCAAGTAAAAAAGCTATATATGACCAAAATAAAGGTGGAGAATATATATTAAGTTGTAAAGAAAGTGCACAAACACAAACTTTTGATTATTATTATCAACGACTTAAAAAAATGTCACTTCTTCGTGGTTATGAATCACTTGGAATGGATTTAAATTTTATATATAATCCCGATGAATTAGATGTTAAGAAACAACAGCAACAAGAAGATTGGCTAGATAATTCTTCCTTGCTTGATATAGTAAAAAAGATTGATGATAAAATAGATAATATAAAACTTAAATATGCAGATTTAGCTGATGAAGAATCTGCCCCAATGGGTGACGGTATTGATGAATTAATAGAAAAATTTAGAGAAAGCCCAGAAATAGGATACCCTCTATTTGGTCCTTATATTAACACTATCACAAGAGGAGCAAGATTAGGAAAATTTTATCTTCGTTCAGCTGCAACTGGTGTTGGTAAGTCAAGAAGTATGGTTGCGGACGCTTGTTATATAGGTTGCAACCAGATATGGGATATAAAAGAAGAATGTTGGAAAAGTACTGGTGCTGCTCAACCTACATTATATATTGCAACAGAGCAAGATTTATCAGAACTTCAAACAATGTGTCTTGCATTTATAAGTGGAGTTGATGAGGAACATATTCTTACAGGACAATATTATGTTGGGGAATATGAACGAGTTAAACAGGCAGCGCAAATTATTAAAGCTGGTTCATTATATTTTGAATCAATGCCAGACTTTAGCTTACAAGATGTTGAGAATACAGTTAAGAAAAACATTCGTGATAAAGGAGTCATTTATATCTTTCTTGATTATCTTCATACAAGTATGAAAGTGTTAGAAGAAATTACTCGTCGTTCAGGCGGCGTCCGCCTTAGAGAAGATAATATTCTTTTTATGATGAGTATTAGACTTAAAGATATATGTGTTCAATATAATGTATTCATTATGTCAGCAACACAGCTAAATAGTGATTATCAGACAAGTGAAACACCAGACCAAAATTTACTTCGTGGTGCTAAGTCTATTGCAGATAAGATAGATACAGGTATGATTCTTCTTGAAGTAACTCAAGTAGATAGAGAGAAATTAGCTCCTATCATTCAAAATAGAGGGTTAGATGAACCAATAGTCAAGATATCAATATATAAAAATAGACGTGGTAGATGGAAAGGTATTTATCTATGGTGCAAAGCCAATAGAGGAATATGTAGAATTGAACCAATGTTTGCAACTAAGTATAATTATGAAGTAATTGAATTAGAAGATTTAATGATAACGGTAACTTAATATGTATGATAAAGACAAGATAAAGAATGATTTAACAATAGAACAAGTTGCAGATTTAGTGGCGGAGCTCGGTGGTGAGCCGCAGCAAAAAGATGATACATTATTATGTAAAACTATTTGTCATTGTGGTGAATCACATAAACTATATTACTATAGTAGTACGCATCTTTTTCACTGCTATACGGGGTGTGATAATGCTAGCTTTGATATATTTGATTTATATAAAAAAGTAAAGAATAGAGAACATCATGTAGAGCATAGTCTTCCTTGGAGTGTAGCGCAAGTTGCAAGTTATTTTGGTATAATTGAAGAAATTGATAAGTCTGCATGGGATTTTGTAAATCCCATGCAAGATTGGGATATATTAAAAAGATATGCAACTACAGCGGTATATACTCCGCCGAAAGTAATAGAGCCTCCTATATATGATGAAGTAATATTAAGATATCTTCCACATCCTATTATTCAACCCTGGATAGAAGATGGAATATCTAGAGAAATAATGGAACAAAGAGGTATCTGTTATGACCCTGTATATCATGGTATAGTGATACCTCATTATGATATGTATGGTAATTTAATTGGTATTAGAGAGAGAACACTGGTAAAGGAGAATGCAGAAAAATATGGAAAATATAGACCTGCTATACTTAATGGAAAACAGTATAATCATCCTCTTGGGAGTACTTGTTATAATTTACGATATTCTGTTGACGCGATACGAAGGACTAAAAAAGTTTTGGTTTTTGAATCAGAGAAATCGACGCTACAATATGCTACAATGTTTGGGGCAGAAAACGATATTAGTGTGGCAGTATGCGGTAGTAATCTATCTTGGAGCCAATTTACCATACTTAATAGATTGGGTATCAAAGAAATGATTATCGGTTTTGATAGACAATATCAAAAGATAGGAGATAATGAATATCAAAGCTGGATTAAAAAGTTACAAATGATAAATAAAAAATATGGAAACTACGTTAATGTTAGTTTCATTTTCGATACAAAAAATTTATTAGACTATAAAGATAGTCCAACAGATAAAGGAAAAGAAGTGTTTATGGAATTATATCAAAATAGATTGGATGGAAATGGTAAATGATAATTGAAAATTTAACAAAAGAAAAGAAAAGTAATACAATAGAACAAATATTGTATAATAGAGGTATTAAAAATTTTAAAGAATATATGGCGGCGGTTGAAGGTAACGTGCTGCCTCAGGACTGCATTTTCTTAAGTGGCGCTAAAAAAGCGGCTGCTGCCATCGAAAAAACTATAGACATATTAAGAAAAGATGACTCTAAATTTATAGTTGACATTGTGGACAGTGATGCTGACGGTTTTACATCTTCAGCTTTATTTATTAACTTCTGCACAGAGTATTATGGCTCTTGGATAAAAGATAGAATAAAACTTTTATTCCACGAAGGTAAGCAGCATGGATTATCAGACCATATTGATGCTATTGTTTCAAATGCAGATAAGATAGCAGCGGTTATTGTACCCGATGCTGGCAGTAATGATGTAAAACAAATTAAACAGCTTGAAGAATTAAATATAATCTGCATTATTATGGACCATCACGAAGTTGAAGATATTGATGTACAGTTTAGTGATACAACTGCATTATGTAATAATCAAATAGGTATCTATGAAAATAAAGATTTAAGTGGAGTTGGAGTAGTATATCAAGTATGCAGAATAATTAGTAAAGAAGTTGCTGACCACTATTTAGACCTTGTTGCTCTTGGTAATACAGGTGATATGATGAGCCTCAAAAGTTTGGAAACCCGTAGTTTAATAACTCAAGGTTTCCACGATATGTACACTATAACAAATCCTTTTATAAAAGAAATGGCTACTAAACAGAGTTACAGTTTATCAAAAGGAGATTATCAGTCAGATAAAATGGCAATAACTCCAATGGGTGCAAGTTTCTTCATAGTGCCATTTATTAATGCTATATGTAGAAGTGGAACTTTAGAAGAAAAACAACTTATATTCGCATCAATGCTTAATAATTTTGCTTATGAAGTTGTAGCATCTACTAAAAGAGGTCATAAGCCAGGTGATACAGAAACAATAGTAGAACAGGCTTTACGAGTTTGTATAAATGTAAAGAATAGACAAACTAAGGCAGAAACCGCTGGTATGGAACTGCTTGAGCAAGAAATTAAGAAGAATCCAGAAATGATGAAATTTAGTTTCTTACCCTTTGTATTAGAACCTGGTCAAATTGAATCTGGTGTTGCTGGCCTTGCTGCGAATAAAATGATGGCTAAATATCAGCGTCCAGTATTTATTCTTACAAGAGTAGGAGACTATTATAGAGGTTCAGCTAGAGGTTATACTAAAACTGGACTTGAAAGTTTTAAAGATATATGTGCAGCAACCGGATTAACAGAATATACAATGGGTCATGCTAATGCTTTTGGTTTAAGTGTTGCAGTTGATGATATAAATGATTTTGTGCAAACACTTGAAGAGAATATGCCTAATGGTACAGGTGAGATAGTATATTATGTTGATTATATCTTTAATGATAATGAAATAGATGAAGATATTATTCTTGATATTGGTAAGATGAATCATCTTATTGGACAAGATTTTGATAGACCATATATAGCAATTAAAAAATTAACAATTACGCCTGATATGGTTAAAGTAATGAAAAATAATACAATTAAAAT
>JAEIGA010018011.1_pt1 | contig 10758 bp, 16 predicted proteins | sample 9270691 | NCBI WGS metagenome assembly JAEIGA01 (sample SAMN17057246, study PRJNA624740) | gut metagenome | biome: biome; isolation source: fecal sample | host: Bos grunniens | place: China: Xizang | collected 2019 | reverse complement strand
TGGAACCGCTGAAAGTACAAGTTTCGCCTTCTGGAAGTTCAACTTGCCATTCTGTAACGCCAGCAAGAGCATTAAGTGCTGTAAATTGTTCGCCTTCATACAAGAACTTGAAAGCTAGGCTATCACCGTAGTTCTTCAAACCATCAGTGTAAACGTGAGCTGCGTCAGCAAGAGTAGTGATTTCAATAGACTCAGTTTCGCCGCCCAAGTCTGGGATTTCTTGTAGGTTAGTAAGCTCTACAAAAGCTTGATCTTTTTTATAAGATAATTTAATACCTTTAGAAATAACTGCCATTAGTTATATCCTCCTAATTAAAATTTTCAAAAGCTAATGCTTCGTATGTAAAGATTTTTTGTATCATTGTAGTGTTTGGATCGTGTAGCTCGTTACTAGAAGTGCGTTTAAACCCTAGTGGGCGCAACACTCTATCAACTTCCAATGAGTATTGTTGTATTTGTGCGATATCATTTGCCCACACTTTAACTGTGTAAATGATACGACTATAACCCAAAGTATCTCCGCTTTCAGTTTCGTAGTTGTTACGCTCTTGATAGCTGATACAAGGGGTTTTAGTGTTTGGTGTTAGCGCCAACTCGTAGTGAGTAGGTAGGACTTTGTTTAAGGCGCTAACTAACTGTGTATGATAATTAATCATTACTTAAGCCCTCCTTAAGTATTCGTAGTATTTCTTCTCTATTTTCGTCTAGAGCTGGCCTCATAAAGGGTTGTGGCTTTTGTCCACTGGTAGAGTGCCACTCGCCACTATCGTCTTGGTAATTCCAAGGAACATCGCGGCGGCCGCCTTGCTCAGCAAACAAGCCAGTGCCATACTCAACATAGGGCGCGTACTCAAGAGGAGTAAAGACTATTCCTTGTAAAACCCCTTGATTGCGCTCTACTTTGCTTGTAATGGATCTTCTGAGCTCGCCAGTGTCTTTAGGCGCCTTTTCCTTTGCGGCTCTCTCAACGAGAGCACAGGCTTTTCCTAGCGCTTGCTTAATACTTCCTTCGTCCGCAAGGTTTTCAATTCTGCTCAATACTTCTTCTAATCCTTCAAAAGTGATATTACTCATACGCGTTTCAAAAATACTTGTTTAAATCTGCCTTTTGGCTGAACATAAAGAACCTTCAGTTTTTCTTCGCCATATTTAAGAACATAGCTTTCGTTAACAAAAGGATCTAATGTAAGTCCAACATAGGAGCAGTCTTTGTATAAAACGTTGTCTTGGATTGATTGAGAAGTAATATTGATAGCAATTTTGATAGTGCCTTGTGGCTCTTGAGAAAGTTGCGGCTGTCCATAAGCGTTGTCAGAGCCGTAGGTGTAATAGTCATAGGTGCGCATATCTGTGTTAATCATAAGACACCCCCTATTAAATAAACTTTACTCTACGTTTTCTGTTGAGAATCGCTTTAATTTCAGCTGGGTAGCCGTCAATATAAGTTTCGCTAACGCCGCTAAAGGATTGAGAAGATAGTCCTTCTGTGTTGCTGCGGTGTAGCTTGATTACTGCGATCTGCTCAGCAACCAACCTTAAAGTTGCGTCTGTGCCGATCTCTCTAGCACAATAGGCTTCGATTTCTGCGATAGCCATTTTATAAGCAAGAGAAACTTGTGCGTCAGAGAAGTTAGCTGCGGCGTCTCCCAGTAATAGTTTAATTTCTTCAATCATTGAGTTATCCTCCTTGTTTTAATAATTGGGAGTAGAGATATATCTCCCTACCCCCATTGGAAGATACGATTATTAGCCTCTAACGATCTTGCAGATTTGAGTTGCGTCAACAAGAGCAGCAAGGTAAGCAGAACGAAGGATGATAGTGTTTGTACGAGTTTCACCATCTCTCTCTTGTTCAACTTCAACGTCCTTCTTCAAGAACAATTTAACAGCTTCGTTGCTCATTACGTAAGCTTCAGTAACAGCCTTAGAAGCTACTACTGGCAAACCAGCAACAGTACCAACTTGTCCGTTGTAAACTACTTCGCCCATACGAGCTGCAACGTAGTCTGGATCTTTACGAAGATCAGCTTTCCATTCGTTTGGAATAAGAACAAACAACTTGCTTTCGTCTTCTACGTTAAGTTTTGCGATACCGTCAACAATTGCGTCATAACCAAATTCAGCAGCTGTGTGAGAAAGAGTAGCCTTAGCGCACTCTGCAACGAAGTCAGCTGTCATTTTGTTTGTCATTGTTTGTGTAGCACCAGCAACACCATTGTCAACGATTGTAGGATCTTTCATGAAGTCTTCATCTTGGTAGTCGAATACTTGTTGAACCATCTTAACTGTGTAGTCTTGTGGAACATAAGAAACGGAACCGCGAACACTGTTACCTTCACCAACGCCTACTTCTTCAGCAGCACCAGTGTAAGTGTAAAGGTTAATTGTTTTTGTCATACCAGCTTCTTGAGCAAGAGAAGCGTCAACAGTCATAAGACTGCGTGTGTTAACTTTAGTTGTAAGCAAATCTTTTGCCTTTGCTTCGATGATTTTATTAGCGTAAACTGTGTTAGCCATAATAATAATTCTCCTTATTAATTAAATAGTTTTTTGAATAGCTCTGGGTTTTCCCTTTCGAGCTTAGAGAGCTCAGCCATACTCATTTTTTTAGCTGTCTCAGGTGTAATTTCAGCAGGAGCCCCGCCATTTCCCTTTGGTGTGCTTCCCGCCAATCTTTTTTCTACTTCTGCTTTAACAGCAGCCTTAAACAATCTATCTAATCTATCAATGTTTGCTTGGCTAGCCTCAATATCGTCAGTGATGTTGATAATATCAGCAAACTCCGCACTCAAGCCGCGAGTAGATAGGACGGACTTTAATTCGCTCTTGTTTCTTTCAATAGTAAATTGAGCTAACTGCTCTTCGAGTTCAGCGATTCTGTTGTCTTTCTCTGCTTTAGCGCGCTCGTTGTCGTCAAGCTTAGATAAACTTAGTTGTTTTTCATACTTCTTTTGTTGTGTTTTAAGCGCTGCGGTTACACGCTTGTCACTTTCAGCTTGGATAAGTTTTAAAACTTCTTCTTGTGTGAAAGTTTTTGGTTGTTCAGTTGCGGTAGTTTCTACGGCCCCTGCTTCTTCTTCGGTTACAGTAGTAGTTAGTTCTTCGTTCATTTGTTTCTCCTTTTAAGTTTATGTGTAACTATTCACATACCCTTGTAAAAATAAATTTAGTTGTTTCTTTTATGCCTAACCCCTATAACAAAAGGCAATTTAATTTTTAGTTAATAACTGGCACAAGAGCACAGCGTTCATTTGGGTGTACTGGTAGAGGCGGCGTTCCGCTAACTGGGAACTTCTTGCCGATCAGCGCTTTACACTTCTCACACGTGCGCGCGTCTGGATCTACCAATACTTCTACCTCTTGAATACCGTAGCTTTCATACCTAGTTTTAGCTGCTTCGGTTTGTATGTGACACAGCTCAGTTCTGACAAGCGTATCTGCTCTATGAAAGCTTACATTAAAGCGTTCTTGTAAAACTTTCTTTAAATCAGAAGTCTTCTTGCCAGTGGCAACTGTATTAATTAACCCTTCATTAAGTGTTTCTAATAAACGGCTTGTGTTGTCCCAAACTCTTTGTGAGAAGGACTTACCGTCTGCCACCCATAGTTGATTAATCATTTGCTTTACTGCCTCTGAGTCAATAGTATTAAATGCTTTAACTCCTTCAAGAGCAAAACTATAATAAATATCAAAAAAATGTAATTCAAAATGTTTGCTTAAAAGAGTAATTGTTTTAGTGCCTAGCTTATTCAACCTTTGTCTAAGCTGGCCTTGCATCTGCCAATACTTATCAAGCTTATAGAGATCTGCTGGCGTTGGTTGCTTTCCGTCTTCCATTGACGCCAGCAGTTTGTTATAAGTGCTTTCAAAATCTTCTACAACTTGTTTGGACGCGGTTTGATAGTATTTAGCAAGCTGCTTTTCTATTTCTTTTGTTTTCTTTTCAGTAAGAGTCATTTGCGCTCTTGCCATTCTTTCTATCCAATATTTCATAGTTACCTCATCCTAGTATTTATGAAATTTGTTAAAATCCCTTTAATAGACTTTGCCAAATTTTTTATTCTTCTTCTTCTTCTTCTTCAGTTTCAGTGTGAGTGCCGAAGCCATAAAGAGCCATATTTCTCGCCTTTTGCTCTTCAAGAGCTTCTAGTTCCGCATTAACGTCAGAAACAATAGGAATCATACTCAACAATGTAGCGTCGCTTACTGTGCCTTTCAACGAGTTAACCAAATTAACGATTTCTGCGTTATCTGTTGGCACGTTGCGCTTAAAGTCAATCTTGATATCTCTAAATACTTCTTCGCCAAACTTAAGTGCGGCAATACCACAGATAAGCTCGATACGGCGTTGAAGGGCTTTCTTCATTCTACCTTCAATGATACCCGCGCGGTTTTCCATACCAGTTAAACGATATCTGATCGCTACGCCAGAGGAAACACCACCGCCAACTCCTTCAAGAGAAAAGTCAACACATTGCGCAACTCGATAAATACTATCGTGGATACGCTTTAGGATATTTTCTACTTGCGCGTCGCTCGCGTTTTTAGTAAGCCAACTTGCTGTTGCGCCTTCTGGAAGGATTAACACGCGGTTAGTCTTCATTCTTTGGACGTCTGTTAAGCCGTCTGCTCCTACTGTTTCACCATCTAACTCTGCGCCAGTGATAGTTAAGTAAGCGTCACAGAAAGCGCTAAAGTCGTCTACTTCCGCGCTAACAAGCTCATTTACGCTATCTTGTAAACCTACAATACAATCGAAAATACTTTTTTCGTCTGGTAAATAGAAAATGTTTGCTGGACATTGAGAGAAGTAGTGTGGCTCGCTATTTACAAAAGTAATTGCTCCACCCATTCCGTTCATTTTATAGTGGCGGATCTCGCTCTCGGTATACACATCCAAGTAATATAGATCGCTGTCATCCCAGTCGCTTGCTTTATACCAGCGAACAAAATACATAAGATCGCCAGTTAGGCTATCGTCATATACTCCAAAACAAGAGACAGGACTGATAAGGCGGAAACGAGTCTTTCCTATAGAGTCATTAAACATCAACTCTGCGGCTTTACCATACACAAGAGCGTCAAGTAAGAAGTCGCTATCTTCTGTTTGATAATCGTTATAGCGCAAGATGTCCATAATTTCTTCAATGTCTTCACCACTATAAGAAATAAAGTCTGGAGTTGCGATATATCCACAGTAACTATCCACAATGTTCTTACAATAGTTGATAACTGTTTTGTTACAAGGTTTAGTAGGATCCGCGTAACTCTTGTTTAAAATAGCTTGAACGCCATCATAATATTTTTTATTTTTTTCTAGTTTTGGTTGATCTTCTACACTAAATCTTTCGATCATTTTTTGAAGAAGCTCAACTGTTAATTCTGTGTTACGATTTAAGTAAAACATTATTTTTCCTCCTGAGCTGCTGCGGCAAGCCTTACTTCATACTCTTCTTTGGTAATAGGTGTTAGGCTACTATCAGACAACTCCGCAGTTGATTTTATTAAAAAGTCATTTTTATCTATGTAATAAAACATTTTCGCCTCCTATTCGTGATAAATAAACATAGTGCCTTTAAATGGTTTACTAAGATTAGTCCCCGCTGAAGAAGAGTAAACTTGTAAACTATTTAACTCGCCTTGTAATTCATTATAAGCAGTGTCATAAGGAGTGCGGTAAGTAAAACGGTTATTATTATAGCCAGCCGTAAATATTTTTTTGCCATTTACTCCCTTAATGAAAAGGTAGTTAGTTGAAGTGCCGCTTGTCCAAAACATTAAAACAATTTTTGAAAAGTCCTCTACAATAGAAGACAAATCTGGCAAGTCAGCATTAGTGCTTGAAGAAGGACTAGAAACAGTAGTATATTCTAACTTACTAAAATCTACTCCACCGCCAACAGAAAGAGCAGCAATTGCGGCCGCCATTTCACTAGGCTTATATGTCTCATTGCTACCGCTCTTTTCTCTGATCGCGTTAGCAATATTAGTTAGGTTAGTGTCATTAATAACTACATTCATTAATACTTAACCTCCTCCGCTACTGGTAAAGCTGCTAGCACTCTATTTACAAGCTCTTGTTTATCTTCTTCAGTGTTGTAGTCCACTCCTTTCACTGGGGTTAGTCCGTCTTTACCATTCTCGCCTTTCATAGCGACAACAGTCTTCCATTCAGAGGTTTTGCTATCTCTATACTTTAAGATTTCCATAGGTTATTCCCCCTTTGGCTCTTCAACTTCAATGTAGTTGTCAATAGAGTCAATACCACCAATGAAAAGTGTTTTAGCAAATAAGTGCTCTTGAACTTCTTTGCCATCTACTTCGATATAGCGTGGATCTTTCCAGTCAAATACCATTCCTTCGTCCGCGTCATATCTGATAATATTAAAATTTTGTGATTTCATTTTATTCCTCCTTACGCAAGAGTAACAGTCCAACCTTTTGCGGTTGCCACTGCTATTTCTTCTGGGGTTAGTGTATTAATTGCGCCGCCGTCTGTTTTTGCGCCAGCTGCTCCCTTAAACTTAATAGTGTTAGTACCATAGGCGCTTGTATCTGGCAAACTGTTGATAGTTGCTACTGCGCTATCGTGGTTATATCTAGAGTAATCTAGGCTTGTTGTAAACCAGTCTGGATCATTCTTAAGCGCTTGATAGGAAGCGTCGTCTGTTACTCTCTTATCTGCTGTAATACCAGAGTTATAGCCAGTAATGTTTGCTGCGTCACTCGCATAGCCAACATAGTTAGATAAATCTATCGTTTGGCTCTTCCATTTCATAACATATGGTGAGCCGTCTTCTTGTAGAGCAAAGGTAAAGTTCTTTAATCTACTTGCGCGAGTAACACAAGACGCGAAAGCGTTACTGCTCCAAGAAGTGTTATAGCCAGACAATGGAATATTAACTAGTTCGTCAAGAGCATAACAGTTATTAGCCATATGATAGAAATAGCAATATAGATAAGAGCCTTTTGGGTTTGGGTGTTTCAACAGCTCTAAAGGATACTTGCGCAAGCTGTAACAATCTTCAAACATATTTTGAACATATCCGCCCGCGGTATAAGTTGTCATTGCTTCTGTAAAGCTCCAATCAATCTGATTAACAAACCAGTCTGGCACTTCTCTAAGGTTGCGGCAACCATTGAACATATCGCTTAGGTTGTTTGCTATACAGCCACTCATTCTTGGCACTTCTTTCAATCCATATGCGTCTTGAAACATACTGCCTAAGTCGTGACTTTTTTCGCTTGACTTAAAGTTAAGCACAAAAGGAACTCTTTCAAGAGAGCTATTGTAACCAAACATAAACTTTGCGGCTGTAATATCTTTAGTGGTAATCTTGTCGCCAAACATATCAATAAACCAGTTCCAGTCAGAGCTATAAAACATATAGTTACAGCTGCCGCCAAACTCAAAAGCTGAGTCTGGTAGCTCAGTGCCGCCAGTTTCAATCGCGGCAATCTCTACTGGCATTTGATCAAGAGTAAGTAAGTCTGTCTTGCCAGTCTTCTCTCTAATGCTATCCGCAATTGCGGTTAATTTATTAGTAAGAGCCATTCTCCACCTCCGTCAAAGCTGCGGCAATCAGTGCGCTAACTTGCGCTTCTGTTTGATAGCCTTTAGCTTCTACAGCTTCCATAGTAACTAGCTCTGTGATCTCGTCTCCATTAGGATTAATCCAGATAAGCTCGCTACCAGTAGGCTCTTCTTCTCCTACATAGATTTCTGGTTCAGCAATGTATGTGCCACCGCCACCACCGCCGCCTTGTTCAAGAGCTTCGATTCTCTTCTCAAGCTTGTCCCAAGTTTGGATCTCTGTTTCTGTATAAACATAGTCCGCGGGCTTGCTTCTAGGGATAACATTAAACAACGTGCCATATCTTGTGTGATCGTCTGTTGTTGCGTAGCCATATACATTGATATTCCAGATTTGTTGTAATAAAATATTTGGGACATTTACTAAAGTAAGTCCATTCTCTTGATAAGTTTCACAAACAATAGAGTTACTGTCTGAGCAGTTACAAAAGTGAACTTCTTTAATAGATTCATTTTCAACGATTAGTTTTCTATCAATGTCCCACTGATAGAAACTTTCTCTTCCGTCTAAAATTTTAAACATCATACATTATTCTCCTTCATAAAAAGAGATAGAAACTACGTCGCCATAGCTAAGATCTTCGTAATAATGTGGAGAAGCTTTCTCTCCATTAACACAGAAATCGTAATATTGAAGAGAGTTACTAGGGTTAAGCAAATCAGCTGCGTGAATAATAAAATCATTTCCGTCATACCACACTTTAAACGCGTGTAAGCTTCCATCGTGGAATGTTATTACTGGGACTTGTTGAAGCACGGACTCAAGAGAAAGACTTCTCACTCCCCATAGCGACTTATTAGGGTTGTTATACTTTGGAACTAACACTCTAAAATCATAGGTGTAGTCCAGAATATCGATCTCAATATCTACATAAGGTTGTTCAATACTTTTAACAGCTTCGTCAATAGCAGCGTAAACTGTGTCACTAACATATCCTTCAGTAGCAAAAGTTCCGCCATATTCGGGGAAGGTAAACTCGTTCATATAACCATCTTCTTCTGGTATGTAATAAACATATTGCTCAATCTTGTCAACTCCGATCTTAATACCATTCATAGCAGACTCTTCGTCAGTAACAAAGATAGGTTGTTTAAAACTTTTCGCGCCAGTGATAGTTTGATCAGTATCAAGAGTAACAAGCTCCTTGTCAGAGCTTCCCCCTCCATTTCCGCCATTCTCTTCGATATAAGAAACGCGGGCCTCTAGCTCAGTAAAGTCTGACTCTAGTCCGTAAAGATCACTTTTCATAACTCCCACGTTATCGGCTAGCGCTTCAAACTCTTGTGCGGATACTTCACATTTATGATCGCCACCGACGCCACTTTCTTCAATGTAAGATACGCGGGCTTCAAGTTCATCAAACTCTTGTTGGGAAGGGCCAGTAGGGACTTCTGGTGCCACAACGACGCCGGGCTCTCCTTGCGGCCCTCTGATTCCAGTCTCACCTTTCTCCCCCTTAAGATCGCAGGCGCTGGTTCCGCTATCGCTAGTAACTACTAGTGTTGTACCTTCCCATTTGTGTGTAATTGTTCCAGCCATTGTTCCTCCTTATAGGCTAAAAGCAGCCTTATTAATTGTTTTTATTTGTTTGTTTGTGTAAATGTCGCTGTATGCGTATCTACAAGCGTCAATAGCGTGGCTCCATTCGTGTGTTGTATCTTCAGTCCATTCGCCAGTTTGTTTACTCTTGATATAGCTGAAGTTTTCTAATTCGGTTTTAAAGTTAACACACTTAGGGTGGACAATGATCAAGTGATCTTGTAGGAACATTAAGCCAGCTTTAATACTGTCCTTCCCTTTGGCGCAAGCTGTTGCGTTTATTCCTTCATTCTTGAAGAACTGTATGCTACGCGGTTCTGCGGCGTCTACATATAATTTACTTCTCTTTAGATTCATTCTTTCAATAGCAAGAGCCAATTCAGATAACTGGCAGCCGCTCTTGTAGAACTCATTAAAGACGTAAATTATTTTATTCGCTTTGTCATAAAGCGTATCGATAATAGCGCTCTTATCTACCCAACCTAAGTCCATACCAGCTCTATGTTCCAGTCCTTTTGCTGCTAACTCCATTGGATCAAAAGTCTCTTCTCTCCAGTTGGTAATAACTAGTCCTTCACTATCAACACCCCAACAGCCATCACAGAAAATACGAGCCTTTGATGGATTGCGTATATAAAGCTCTTCTAGTTCTGCTATATACTCCTTATTCAAGAAAGGGTTGTCCTTATAGGTGCTGTGTGTGTAGGTAAATGAAGTAGGCGGGTTAACTTCACAAAAGTCATAAAGCCAGTGATTGCGGCTGATAGGGTTAAACGCCATTATGATTTGTTGATTTGGTGTAGTGCCTCTCATACGTAAGTTAAGCTGCTCTACAATATTCTTTGGGACTTCAAAAGCTTCCTCAATGAAGATCGTCCCAATGTCAAATAGGGACAACAACTTTGTTTCGTCGTCTAGTCCCAGAAATATAATCTCCGAGCCATTCGGAAATTTAATGTTAAAGTCTGTTTCTCTGATCTTTACATAGGGAAGTAGTTTCCACTTACTTAGTATCCCTTTAAAAAGCGCGAAACAAGTATTGCGGATGGTGGTGCCATAGCGCCTACACACCGCAATCTTAATGCGCTCAGAACAAGCGCGCACGATAAGCTTTTGAGTAATGAAATAAGACTTCGCTGATCCCGCGCTTCCCATATAGACTTCCCAACGGTTGGAGTAGTCCTTCAAGAGTGGAAAGAACTTAGGAGCAAACAAGCCTTTTTTCAAATTTAAATTTATTGTCGACATCTTCCTCTCCTTAAGTCGCCGCAACGATCAATCCAGTCCAAGGTAAATATCATAGTTTTTTCTCTGCTCTCGAGTGCGGCGCTTAATCTTCTATATTTATATCTATATTCATTGTGCCATTAACGTCTGCCTCTACCTTTGTTGTTGCTTTGTAGCCTAGGTAGTCAAGAGCGTATTCAATGGCCTTTTGGTTTTTTGCTTCAATGTTTTCTTGTAATTTAGCAAGAGCTAGGTGCTCCATATCTCTAAACTTTGCTTTTCCAAGTTCGTGTAGGTAGTCTTGAAACTCTACCTCTTTCTTCCACTTATAGAGCGTCTTAGGATCAATTCCAATCTCTCTTGCCTTTTCTTCGTTAGTTAGATCTGGCCTTGCTAC
>JAEIGA010018010.1_pt1 | contig 10759 bp, 7 predicted proteins | sample 9270691 | NCBI WGS metagenome assembly JAEIGA01 (sample SAMN17057246, study PRJNA624740) | gut metagenome | biome: biome; isolation source: fecal sample | host: Bos grunniens | place: China: Xizang | collected 2019 | reverse complement strand
AATGTTTCATTTTTGATAAATTTAATTAATTAAAAAATCCGAATCATTATTATAGAGCAATGATTCGGATTAAATCTATCAGTTGGTTTTGAGAATTATCTCCGCTCGAACATTTTCCTTTTCAAAAGAAATCTGCTTCAGTTCTGTCATCTCCAAAGGTTTTTGCAGCTGTTCTATTTTATCGAGATTGATGCAAACACAATGTATAGAGGCATCAAGTTCAATTATTTCTTTAGGAATATGATTATCCAAATAGTTTGAAATACCTTATATTATCATGTGGGGACATATCATCCACATAGGCCCAAATTTACCAACCTAATTATATATTCAACTATTTTTATGGCATTTTTTCGAAATCAAATTCAATATAAAATTTATAGCCTTCTTGCCCACGACACTACTAGCAGACTTGACTACCGCAGGAATCGTAATCACCGCATCCTTCATTGCTTGTCTTTTTATGACGCGTTTATTCTTTACCCCACTAAAAGCATCACTACCTTGCTGTAAATATGCTCGGGTAATATATCCAATACGTAATGTCATTAAAGCATTTAGCGTTCCATCAACAACAGAACCTATAACTACACCAGGAATGCGGATACGACGAAGAATAGAGTAAATAGACATACCTTCTGTTTCACTTACTTCACCAGAAAAGTCAATATCAACTTCTTCCATATCCAAGCCTGATTCTGTTACAGAATCAGATAAGTCATCGTTGAAATCACCAAAATCAAATGGAGCGACACTACTCGTTGTACTTAAAGCCTCCGACATACAATAGGTAATTAATGCTGTTGATAGTATATTAACATACATTTTAAACATTTGTCGATTATTGGGACGGAATCCTGATGAAAGAATTATATCTTCTATCATTTTATAATTCATATACATCACACTAATCGTATCGAATTTACTATTTTGAGAAATGGCAGTTACCATAAACACTGTTTTTCCCCATTCCTTTATTCTATTATTGATGCCCAAGACATTCAGTTCCCTACATCCTTCCATTCGGAGATTTATTTCATCTGAGATTATAGTGCGTAAGACTTTTTTATCTGCAGAATGAAATCGTATGCTCTCTAATAAAGTACGTTTGTGTTTTTCACGCAAATCCTTGTCACTGATATAACCACAACTATCAGCCAATTGCCTAGCAAAATCTCGCACATGTTTAGTATCCCAATCATCATCTATATCGAATATTGGAATCTCCGGAGCAAGATGTACTCGAATAATAGGGCGTATCAAATAATAGCTGACTAATAATAATAGCACAACATAAAAGGCATATTCCACATAAATATGAGTCAATTGTCCCAACTTATCGCCTATGACTATGATATTACCTAATAATATGAAGGCAAATATCGCCAAAAATATGCCTATAATTAAAAACAAATTCCTTTTCATTATACAATTTCCATTATATTCAAATTTTCCACATTTACTCTAAGTTCGGTCAACACCAGACTATCATGATCAAACACTTTGATGTCAGGAATAATACGACCAAGAGCCATCTTTTTTTTACTCTCGATTTCACCATTCACGTATGTAATGACGGATGATTTCATATTTGCTATTGATTCTTTTATAACACTCTGCATTTCTACATAAATGTTTCTTTCCACATAACCATCAACCTTTACCTTGGTATATTCGTCCTGAGATCCTAATAATATCTTTTTAAATATAACCAAATACTCGTTCATCTCGTCTATTGAATGCTTGAACCAGAATCGCTTTTGCTTCACCTTATTCTCTACCATCGTCTCTAAATCATAAGTAATATTTCTGGCACCCAGATTGATATTTAGACCCGTAACGTCCACAATGCCATCTTCTAACACAGTATTATTTATGGTGGCTAACCATTCATGAAGTTCTACACTCCTTCTCATACTCGAGTATGCTTCATTAAGTTTAGAATGAAGATACTCATTCATCTCGTTTCTTACATTGTCCAAGAATTTATGAACAATCATTCTTGCTTCATCTGTCTTATATTTATGAGCTGTTACATCAAATTCTTTTACTCTATTATATTCTCGCTCAACTAAATTCGTTAATTCGTTAAATAAAACTGCACCCCCAATAGTCAAAGACATATCATTCTCCGTCTTTTTCAAGCCCTCAAAATTCCGTTCTACTGCTTCATATTCTTCGCGCAACTGATCACGTTCTCGTTGTAGGCTGTTTATTGCACCCAAAAGTTTTTCTTTATGAATTTTTGTGCGTGTAATACAGTTCTTCAGACGTATACATTCTCGTCTTTCAAACAAACGATACATCTCTTCTTCTGCCTTTTCGAACTTCGCAGCTTCTTCCACCAAAGTAGCTTCATCCTTTACTTCATAATTCTTTTCACGAAGATCATTTACCTTGCCCAAGTTTAAATTAAACGCATTGTTCGCCTCCAGCGTCAATTTGTAGGTATCACGTATAACGTCTATAGCATGTTCTTTTTGAATTTCAATATCTTGCCGTTTTTGAGCATCTGTTCTCCAATATGCAGCTTCAAATACATTATGCACTAAACATACAGGTACCGAATTGTTTGTTTTTTTCAGCAGGTTGAAAAATTCTGATGACACCTTTGAGATTGCTGAATTTGAGCTTTGGACAAATATAATCAAGTCTGCACGCTGAACAATCGCCTTGTATGCAGGACTTTCAAAGTTTACATTGGCGCCATCAAACCCCGCCATATCAAATAATAGGACATTATCCTGCAGCAACTTTCCGCCTTCTGTATGAATCGCAGTAAGAAGTATCTCATCACCTTGCACTTCGACCATACTACGTTTGACATACTTATCAATATTTGTACGTGAGAATTCACGTTGCTTCACTTTTACATCTTTAATCTCTTGTTTCTCAATCAAACCATTTAGAAAATCAAGGATATCATCCATTTGTTCCGATTTTCTCGTAGGATCACATGACTCATACACTTCTAAATAGCTTTCTTCACAATTTTTCTTAGATATTATTGAAGGACGTACCGTGCACTCTAGGAAATGCGTAGGACTAACGTAATTTTTTGCAACCAAATTTACAAATGTTGATTTACCTGATTTAACGGGACCTACAACTAAAACCACAAACGAAGGGTGATGATACTCCTTACTACGATTTTCAAATTGCCTTACATAATGACTTAAACTTGCAAACACTTCATTGTTCGCATCAAAACTATCGACAATATTCTTTTGTATAGATTTCTCTATTTCTCCTGCATAACCAATTATTTCATCTTTTGTCATATTTTATTTGTATTTATTAGTTACCAATGCTAAGTTTTTGTTCATACATTTCCATTATTAAAGTCATATCTGGATGTACTATGGGTGGTGCTTTTTAGTTTTTGAAGGCGAAGAGGCCATATCAAAAAATATTAACACGGCCTCAATATTTAACAATACAATTATACACTTAAATCTTGCGAAAACTTATCCATATCATCTGCAAGTTTTGCATTATCCTGTCTAAGTTTTGTAAATAAAGACACACGAGCCTGAATTATTGAATCCTCTGCTTTTATACTATTTTGGGCTTCATTTAGAATCTTTTCAAATTGTTTTACAGGAGCATACAATCCATCTTCAACCGCAATTTGAATTTTATTTACAATTTCAGCAACAGTATTTTCAATATTAGAAACGATTGTCTCTTGTTGATTGCTCATTTCTTGACGCATTTTCGCTGCAATATCTTTCTTTATCTTCTCCTCGATATTGTGACCTACATACTTTCCTGAAATTATTGCAGAAACAATCCATGCTATTATTACAGCAGGCCACCCAACAGGAGTGAAAAGACCAATAATTGACAAAACAATACCACTAACAAGAGTTGTAACCAATGAAGAGACAAGTCCTTGCCATCCAAATGCGCCACCCACAACAAGGCTGGCAGGATTAAGTAACGCACCAGCAATAGCAGAAAGAATTCGATTTGCCTTACCTGGAGTATGTGGGTCACTAATATCTCCAACATTGAGAGAAAGATTTAATGAGGCACGTACTTTCTCGAGCTCATTCTCGAATTCCGCCAAACTTGCATCTTGCTGCTGTGTCAGTACTTCTAATTGAGGTTGAATATAACCCTTAACTAAGTCTTTGTCACACCACTCCGCCATTTTAGTTTCAATTTGGCCCTGAACATGCTTTACACATGCTTCTGCAAATGCGGTACCTGTACGTTTAGGATGCCACATACTAATGCTTTGTTCATCAGAAGAAGGAACAAAACTATCTGCCCATTCATCTATATTTGGTATAATAGTGTTTAAGAAGAAGCTCCAACCCCTATCTTTTGACCCTTGAATTAAATTATTTGAACTTATTTTAAAGGAATTATAAATTTCATTTGCTTTTTCACGAGCTTGATTCAAATTATTTTGAGCAATATGAATACGCTCCGACAATCCTTTTTTATCAGAATTAGCTATCTCAATAAGAGCTGTAAGTTGTTGTCCTGTAATACGATTTACTCTACGTGTTGAATACAAGGCCTTAAGTAATTTCATGCGTCCCTTCTCATTGAACAAGATTTCCTCTAATCTACTTTCAAGAGGAGGAAAGTTACTTTCATCAAGCAATCGTTGATTTCCTGTTCTTTTAGCCTTTAATGCAGGCAATGAACCTACAAAGAAAATTCCAGATTTTCCCAAATCAGTGTATTTAGATAGAATTTCTGTATAATGCCTACGAGTATTCTCTGCTTCATGAGTTCCCATTATGTCATCATTACTCTGAAGGACATCAAAATACGTTAACACAAAAATTATAGATTTATATCCTAATGCAACCAAGCGTTCGATTTCCGTCTTATCCGCAGCACTAAATGCTTGGCTCGAATTCATACAATATACTATAGCATCAGCATTGGGAAGATACTCTTGAGTAATAGCATCATGACAAGTAGGGTCATCGAGTCCAGGAGAATCTACAAACATTATACCATGTTTACATACACTTAATGGATACTTAATTACTATTTTCTTAAAAGGATTGGGCTTCTTAGCTTCATCACTATTAGAATTAGAATGATCTATAACTATGTACTTTTCTAATTCTTCCACTCTAATGTTAAAAGGTTTTTCACCTCCAGAATAACCTTTTTTGGGATACAAAACAGCTTCGGGGTTATCTGCATATACAATTTCTCCAATTACAGCTGTGGTCGGGGTTGGTTTAGCTGGTAGAAAAGTTTCTCCCATAAGAGCGTTAAGAAACGTTGATTTTCCACTTGAGAACTTTCCCATAACTAACACTCTTAACGTATCATCATTCAGCTGTCTTCCAGCATCATTAAGAGAAGATAACGCAGACTTATCTCCTAAATCTGCTTTAGTAGAAATTGCAGTTTGAGAATTTACGATACCAAGTAAATTACCACAAGCACGTTTAAATTGTTCCGGTGTCAACATAGTACTGTTATTTTAAAATTGTTAAACTTAATTGATTTATTCTGCTCATTATATTATCCCATCTGCTATAGCTAAAATTATATTTAGCTATTGTTTTTTCTTGTTCTATTGCTTTCAGAGAATTTTCATGCCACTCTGATTTTAATGTCTGAAGATTCGATATCAGTTCATCTGTAACATTTTGTATTTTTTGATTAAAGTCTGTAACAAGTTGAATCTGAGCTCGACTAACTATTTCTGGAAGATGCTGTTTAATTTTTTCTTTGGATTCATTCATCTGCTTACGAATAATGATTTCTGCGCCTAAGCCTGAAACCATACTTGCCGCCATTACTATACCACCAATACCAGATGTGGCAAACAATGCACCAGCAGCAACGACAGTAGCTGCAGTGCCAATACGAGTTACAATTTTCAATTTGTTAGCATCTGCAATATCAATATTGGTTAATTTTGTAGAATCATGTATTTCATCTCCAACAACTCCTACTGCAAGAGACATTCGACATTTAAATTGTTTTAATAATTCATCTTGCAACCATTGCATTGTTTTTATCAATTCTTGATTCACCTTTTGTATTCCTGACTGAATTTCAACTTTCATCATTTCTTCTAATCGGAACGGAAAATCTTTTTCCCAAAACAGTTTTATATCACCACACATATCTATATCATGTGACAATCTTCTGATTATATCGTTCTTACGATTATCCAACAACACTCGGAGTTTGTCTGAAATGTCAGTAGTTTTCTGTCGTAATTGAGTTTCAATCTTAAGCCACTCAGTCAATTTCTCATTTAATTTACATTCCTTTTCTACTGCATGTTTTTCTATTTCTACTTGCTTTTCTTGACAAGCATTAATTTTTTCTTGACATTTACTATACAATTTACTAAGCGCATAGCCAAAATAAAAATCCTTAAAACTTGATCTTGTGATTGCTACATCAGTTTTTGATAATAAATTAGCAACAGATGTCTGTAATTCTTTTGAATGGTGTTTTGTTAAAAGACTTATTCGCATCTCACATATCTGAACATTAGAAAATCCTTTTAGATTATCCTTTACAAAAGATAAGACTTGAGAATAATCATCTTCACTTAAAAGTTCAGTTCTTGATAAAACTAAAAAAATCGGCATGCCAATTTCTGAAAGATTCTTCAATATAAATATATCTGTTCGATTAAGTGCAGCTTGTGCACTTAACACGTAAATGCAAACATCACAATTAACAAATATATTACATAAATCAACCTGTGAAATTTTATCAAGAATTATCTCTTTATTTATTTCCAACACATTGACATTTTTTTCCTTAAGCCATAGATTATTAGATTGTATAATAACGGATTTATCACCTTTAGTTTCTACATTTTCTTCGCCATACGAAATTACATAATTAATACTAGAAGGAAGATTAGAGGTCGGAATACTTATCTCCAACAAGGCATTAATAAAAGTTGTTTTACCGGAATTTTCCTGTCCTAACACACCTATGCGAATCTTTTCCGAGTCCAAAGCACTTACAAATGTTTGGTATTCTTCATAAACATTGACAGAAACCAACTCATCTGCTAATTGTTTTAAAAGTTCTTCTTTTTTCATATTATTATAATTATTTATGGATTCTAAGTATATTTAATTCATGTTCTATCTCATCCTGAATAGCATTCAAATTTATCAAAGTTGATTTAAGACTTTTTATTTGGTTATCAACAAATTTCATATCATCACTATGCTTAGCCATAAGCTGATTAACCGCATTCCCATAGCGTCTAATGTGGTCCTCGGCAAAATTTTTAATTAAATCCGAGTAGTGAGATTTCATCCTGTTCATTTCATCGTCAACCTTTATACTCAATAAAGAAAAGAAAGATGATATTTCATTTCTAACAACCGGTTTAGCGGATGCTCTCTTTTTGGCAGATTGATCATTTGCAATAGCTCCGCCACCGCATCCTAATGCTGCACCTACAGCAGCTCCTACAGGACCGCCAACAAAAAATCCTAAAACACCTCCTACAACAGCGCCTATACCTGTAGCCTTATTTTCTTTTTCCTCTAATTCTTCAATTTTAGATATCGCTATAGAAAAAGAGAGATTGGGTGTGTTAAACTTTACCAAATCTGCTTTAGGCACAGACTCTCTTGGTCGCAATGTTGGAAAACAATCATAATGTGAAGAAAAAACACTCTGCATACTATTCACTTGTGTATTAACGCATTGCTTTACAACACGATTTAGTTCTGTGTTTATTATTGACAATTGCTTTCTTGCCTCATCTTCAACCATACTACATATAGATGGTATCATTGAGTCTTTAAAGCGTGTAATTGACATTACGCCCTCATCGGCTTTACAAATACTATTATTCTCTGCATTGGAAAAAGAAACACTCATTTCATTAAGAGTTGTATATATTGCCATTGTAGCTTGTGAAATCATCATTTCACAAACACGTTGAATATTCTCAACTTTATGATTCTCCAAGAATTCTTTAGTTTCTCTTATTGAAATTTCTTTCTCCTTAATCTTTTTAGAACACAAAACCACGATATCTTTGACCAATACGTTTGTATGCTCCTTTAGAACGACTTCTTTGTTCCTTTGCAAAGTTTCCCATATGGTTTCTTCAAAATTCTTAAATTCATTTTGAAAATAGTTCCAATCAGCTTGTTTGTCAAATGGAATCTTTTTCACAGGAAGCATAGTTATCGCGCTCTGAGCTGTCAAATGAGGTGTTGTAATTTTCAGATCATTAATAATTCGCTGCCGAACATACTCTATTGTTTCTGTTCTATGTTCTGTTGAAAGATTATCCATTTTGGTGATAACAAAATAGCATCTATGCAGACAACGGTACAGAGTTTCTTTCAAGAATCGTAATAATGTCGCAGACATAGCTTGCTCCTGCGGAGTTAAAACCAGAGCTGCATCTGCTATATTTTCTACAACATGCTTGGTGATCTCATAGTGATTATCAACTGATGCAGCACCAGGATTAAATCCAGGAGTATCAATGAGTACTACATTTCGAGGAATATTTGCGTTCGGAACAAATATTTCAAGCTCCTTGACTGTCCTAGCGATCTTTTGATCCGATGTTAGATCCTCAATTATCTCATATAATGATGTACGAACAACTTTGTAAGTGGATTCTAAATAAGATGCCACCCCTTTAAAATCATTTGATGTGGCTTTGAATTTGCAACCATCAAAGAAAGATACATTCATTGTTAGAATCTTACCCTTTGATTGAATATATGTAGCACAAGCTGTTGTCGGCATTACGGCTTCCTTTAGCAGTCTGAAGCCGAGTAGAGCATTAATGAAGGTACTTTTACCAGAACTAAATTCGCCAACCAATGCCAGATATAATTTTCCATCGTCCATTTTTGAACGACAACGCTCAATCTTGGAATTTATCTCTTTCAAGACATCTCCCATCAAATGCTGTTGTGCATTAAGTTCAACACATCTCAATATCTCATTTAGGTCATTCATAATCAAAGTTATGTATTTCTTGTTCTGGCACAAATAACTCTTCGTAATTGGATATCAAGTCTTCAATAGCTGCGGGATTCTCCATAAAGTCATCCATAAAGCTAGAGTATAGCGATTCATTCTCTATGTTGATATCCATTCCTGACAATCTATCCAATGTATCCAAAGGAATACCTGCAAATGATTCTAAGTGAGAAAATGTATGTAAAGGATTACTCATTGGAATATCATTAGTTGTTACCATAAAACAATTAGAGTCTTTCCATGCATCAATAAATTGCTCGGCTGGGTATGCCATCTGCCTATTTCCAGTTCCTGGGTCAGTAACTATTACCTGAACATTGTTAGGATCAGTTGTATCAACACCGACAACGACTAATGCATGATTGGCTTTTTCTCCATAAATCCAGTCTTCACCTATAGATACATATGGATAAACTAACTCTTTGCCATCAACTCCGACAATAATTTGATGTCCCTGTGCTAACTCATTAGATAGATTGAAAATATTATTGCCTTGACTAGCCGTAATATCAACATTGTAGTATTCAAGAAGCTTACCTACCATATTCATGGGTGTACCATAACCTTCGGCATACCACCCATTCTCTTTTGCGATAGAGATCAATTCCTCTTGCGATACATCTATGCCAAATTGTTGAAGAATAATTCGCTGTGACTGTATTGCACAAGTGTCGTCATAATATTGATAAACTTCTGGGTCAAATGTCACATTTTCAGCAGACTGTCCATGAATTGTACTTGCCTGCTCAATATCAATTGCTCCATTTGAAGTTGCTCCTAAATTGATTGCTGTATCAATATCTTCACTCTTATTAGATGACAATAGAGATTCTGCACCTTTAAAGATTCTATCTTTAATGCCATCAAAAGCTCCCTGATGGTATGCTCTGTACAATGCGTATCCTGCGACGGGAGGAACGACAAATTTTGATCCTTTTGCCATATAAGTTAGTGTTTAAGTTTATTCTATATTTTCGTTCTCAAATTGGTTGTCTATACTTTCAATTGTACTTTCACAAATCTCATCTAATACTAAATCCGTATATTCTATTTCTGTGTCTGATAGAATATCATCGCTATTGTAGGATATATTATTATCCATATCACTAACAATAAACACCTCTGGCAGTTCTATTGACATGAGGTGTTCTATGCCATCGTCTATACTATTATCAACATTAACAAGCTCCTCAACCATGGTTTTAACCTCTTGTTCTAAGTTTATGAGAAAAAGGTCTGAGTCTATAATTCCTCTTACCATATCACTTTCCTCATCTGTTAGTTTTGACTCGAAGTATGCGCCAAGCATCTCTTCTGATATTGGTATGTCTTCAAGAGTTTCTATGCGACTTATAATTTTGTCTATATGTCTCATAACAGACCCTCCTTTCTCAATATGTTACAAAACTGCGCTTTAGCGAGCTTGTGTTTGTTATAATAGTTATCCATCGTCATACCCAATATATCAGCGGTTTCTTCGTTTGTTTTTTCCTTGACATATCTTAATTCAATTAAGTTGCGATATCTCAAATTAGGCATCATGTCAAGAATTCGCACCACATCGCCAGCATATATCGATCTGAAATCTAAATCTAATGAGTCGTCCTGGATGTTCAATCTATCACTCTCAGTTGAAACGCCATTAGAAAAATCAACTTTTTTTCTAAATAACTGCTTGCAATAGTTCTCTGCAATAATTTTCAACCACATTGTCAATGTGCATCGAAAACCAAAAGTTTGTAGAGGAGAAACGCCCGTGCTCTTACGAGGCGTCATGATT
>JAEIGA010018009.1_pt1 | contig 10759 bp, 8 predicted proteins | sample 9270691 | NCBI WGS metagenome assembly JAEIGA01 (sample SAMN17057246, study PRJNA624740) | gut metagenome | biome: biome; isolation source: fecal sample | host: Bos grunniens | place: China: Xizang | collected 2019 | reverse complement strand
GGATTTATATTGAATAGAATCTGAAAGATTCATTATTCTCTACAATTAATGTTTCCTTCAGAAACTAAACCTCTCTAATACATTACCGGGCTTATCCACTGTGTGGCTAAACCCGGCTATATACTAATCAACCCCTTTGGGTTGAATTTGTTATTGAAAACTTTTATCGGACACCAATAAATTTCTATATCTAACTATTTCATTTTGTCAACCAATGGGCGGAGGATTGGGAGGAGTTTTGTGGCGTAGTATTTGAAACCGAGGTCGGTGAGGTGTATGCCATCAACTGTACCGTCGTCTTCAACGCCGTCAAGGTTTACACAATCCACATAATAAAGATTATCGGGGTTTTCAGCCATCAATTTTTCGTAGTTGCGACGAAATGCAGCATTTTTGCGTGGGAGATAGTTACCCATTGATTTGTCGTAACGAGCGTATGGATAAATCGGTCCTTCAACCATCACAATGGGAACATCGGGACGTGCCTTGCGAATGATGTTGACAAAATCGTATGTGAGGGTGTCGCACATCATTTCGGTGCAGTTGGGTATAGGGTCAAGAAGGAAAAGGTCGGCGTCGGCAATATCAGCCATAGCACGTGCCATGCAGTAGTCCATTTTACCTTCTCCACTGATACCGATATTCACGATTTCGCAGTTGAGTTCACGACTCAAAATGTTTGTAGCAGCCATACCTGTGCGAGAAGCACAACCACCTTGGAGAATACTTGTTCCGTAGGCAATGATTTTCTTTTTATCACTAATCAAGTTGGGGTTGCCACAAGTGATAGTTGCAGTGCTATCAACTGCAATATAAAGTTCTTCTATGCCATCATATAGAGGAAGATACACCATATACTCCTGCATTAGAGGCTCTACGTTTGACACGTATGTGCTTTTACACCATTTGATCGAGTCGGTATAAGGGCGATTGGTATTAACATGACGCCACACCGAGTCGCCTTCGTGGATATAAAGGTCGGTTCCTTTCAAGCCGGTGTCGGCCATGTGTTTCATGTGAGTATCCCATAATAGGCGATATTTCACACCCACCGATGTAGAGTTTGTAGCAAAACGCACTGCGATGCCCGAACTGCATTGGCTACGCTCCCACAGCACATCGCGTACGCTATCTTTGAGAAATGCAGGAAGACGGTCATAGTCACGAATGGTATTTGTCCACCCACGATTAATTATGCGAAGGTCTTTAGCATTGATATACTTAACCGGTTTTTCGTCGGTAGCCTTAGCCACCACTCCACACAACATTGCCACTACGAGCAAGAGCAATAATCTATTGATTGTTTTCATTGGGTTATTAGTGTTTAATTTTATAATGCAAATTTACAAGATATTATCTGAATAAATATAAATTTCAGAAATATTTAGTCAGCATTTTCTTTTGATTTCTTAATTTCTGCTGTAACCAATTCTTGCAATTTGTTTTTAGGCAATAGATATTGATATTCAGCAACGCCTATAGGTTTATGCACATCTTGCAATGCAAGTTCCACATCTAAATGGTCTTTCTCTGCACAAAGAATTATACCTATTGATGGATTTTCATCAGGAGCTTTCTCTAACTTATCCAAAAGTGATAAGTAAAAATTCATTTTGCCCACATATTCTGGTTTGAATTCTCCTATCTTCAATTCTATGGCTACCATTGAACGGAGTCTTCTATGAAAAAACAACAAATCTACCCTATATTCTTTCCCATTGAATGTAAGCACATGTTGATTCCCTATAAAACTAAATCCACTTCCTAATTCCATTATGAAAGTGGTAATTTTACTCACAAGACGACGCTCTAATTCTAATTCTTTCAAAGGCTGTAATGCTCCAATAAAACCCAAATTATAACTATTCCGAAATATCTCATTAGCATACTCAGCCTGTTGTGCCGGCAAAACCATCGCAAAATTATTTGATTGCTCTTCTGCTTTAATTGTAAGATGATATTCTGCTTTCAATGCGTGGTGCAACATCTCACGCGACCAGCCTTTTGACAACACTTCATTTGCATAAAACACTATCTGTTCAGGCAATAAATCATAACCCATTAATAGCAAGTTATGCCCCCATGGCAAAACTGCGACAGCTTGTTGCAGTTTTGCATCTTCCTCACAATAACGAAGATAAAATTTCTTCATATCCCACAGATTTCTTGGGGATAGTCCCATTTCTGGATACTTTGATTTCAAATCTATTGACAGCCGATTAACTACACCATCTCCATGTTTGCTATCAAGTTTACGTTGAGCCAATAACTTTCCAATCTCCCAATAAGAAGATATCGTTATTTTATTTAATTGTTTTGCTATCTGTAAACGGGCAGCATCTATTACTGCGACAGCTTGTCGCAGTAACTCATTATAATCTCCTTCGTCAAATATTTTTGAAACACCTATCCTATTCATACTAAATGTCGTTTATTCAAATGTTTAATTGGCATTAATTTTCGTCAATGTAATGTAGATATAATGCAAATTTACAAGATATTGTGTAAAAAGCCTTATCGAAAAGGGGGAAATTTGGTGCAAATTCAATTAATCGCAAGTTATTTATTTCTTAAAACGCAATATTTCATTAAATTTGTGATTAATTATTATCGCACCTCTTTTTGAGAAAGCATTAAATATAAAGAACATCATTCTCCCTGAATCGTTTTATAATATATTAACCCATTAATACCAATTTAACATGAAAGCAAAAACAGCTCTTATAATTTCAAGTCTTATAATGGTTGCAGGTGTGGCACTCACAATTGTTTACACAATGGAAGTGTTTACCTACATCATAATCGCCTTGGGTGTTGCATTTATCATTCCCGCCATTGTAAATATGGTCATGGCATCGACAAAAACGTCAAAAGAATCGGAAAATAAGAGTGCAAAAATACAACGTTTTTCAGGCTTAATTTCAAGTGTAGGGAGTATTATTTTTGGAGTTACAATGATTGGGTGGAGCCATTTATATGTACCTTTTCTGCCAATGATTTTTGGCATCATACTTATTCTTGGAGGCAGCTTCCACCTATGTGCCATGGCATTGGCATTCCGTCCCACCCGATTGCCCCTTTGGCTCTACTCCATGCCTTTGGTTTTAATAGCTATGGGTTTTGCAATTATATATCTTGAAAACACAACACTAAGCCCTCAATATATCGTATTAATATCAGGTGTAGGGTTGATTATTTTTGCATTGAACGCATGGATAGAGTTATGGTTTATGCACAAGATAATTCGCACCCCAATAAAGAAATCATCTGACGAAGAAGTTATTGATGTAGATGCTGTAGATTAAGGAATTTTATAGAAGCTCCCTTAATTTATCAAATTCACTTGTTTATTAAAGTCGGGCCGCACAAGCAATGTCGTTGTAGCAAAACGTGACGTTGCCGAGGAGTTGTATTTTAAGTGATAACGGTCGGGAGCAAGAAAATCGAGCACAAAAGTAGCCGTGTCGATAGGTTCATCGATGTCGTTTCCCGGCACGATACGTTCCTCGATTGTGATATCAAAACCTATAACGGTAATGGCCAACGACACAGCTCCCGATGTCGAGACTCCATCTATACCGTGACGAAAAAGCACCACTGCCCCATCGTCGCGTACAATTAATGATATCGCAGGTTGAACCGTTGCAATCTCACCCCAATTGCGACCGGTGGCATTTGACAATTCACCGGCAAGCAAATGTTGGCGAGCCTCGCCTCTTGACGAGGGACGGGCAAGAAACGCCACAATGGCTGCAGCCACCAACGTAGCATATACATAAAACTCTACAGAGCTGAGGAAATCGGGCATGAATGTTGATTATAACGCAGCACCCAAAGCATCTATTAGTGCTGAGCTGATTGCCATGTAAATAACTACGCCCACAATGTCGTTGGTAATGGTAATAAAGGGACCGGTAGCAAGTGCAGGGTCGATATTAAATCGTTCGAGTGTCAAAGGAACAAATGTTCCAAATATTGAAGCAAAAATTACTACCGTAAATACCGATAACGACACCGAGATAGGCACCGAAATTGATGTGCTATGGAATATTGTTGCATATCCAAACACCACAAGAGAAATTATCAGAGCGTTAAACAAGCCCACTCCCAATTCTTTAATGATCTGCTTCCCCGAGTCTTTCAATTCGAGCGAGCCATTGGCAAGACCTTGCACAATGATTGCCGATGATTGAATCCCTACATTTCCACCTGTGCCACAAATCAATGGAATAAATAGAGCCAAAACCGGATTAAAATCATCAAACAAGCCAAGCAACCATGAAGCAGCCAATCCACCTATCACACCAATTAACAACCATGGCATGCGAGCACGAATTTGAGTGAACATCGAGTCATCGGTTTCCACGTCGGTCGAAAGCCCCGAAGCCAATTGGTAGTCTCTTTCACTCGATTCACGCACTTGGTCCATAACGTCATCGACAGTGATACGCCCCACAAGGCGACCTATAGAATCGACAACCGGCATTGCCACAAGGTCATATTTTTCAAAGTCGCGAGCCACATCTTCAATCGGTGCATCATCTTTTACCGATACCGGGTCTTCTTCCATCACATGCTTGATTTTCGACACCGATGGGTGGGTAATCATCGTTTTGAGTGGGAAGATACCTTTGAGGCGATTATCGTTATCCACAACATAGATATTGTAAAGCTCGTCAATCTCCTCGGCTTGCATTCGCATTTGCTTTATACACTCGGGCATACTCCACTCTTGATTCACTACAATCATCTCCTTGCCCATTATACCACCGGCAGTATCTTCATCATATTTCAAAAGGTCAATGATGTCGCCGGCTTGCTCCACGTCGTCGATATGCGAAAGAATTTCTTCTCGTTCATCTTCGTCGAGTTCTTGGATAATGTCAACAGCATCGTCGGTGTCGAGGTGGTCGATGTGGCTTGCAATTTCTTCGGCGGGCATGTCGCGAAGAAGCTTGCGACGATCGTCCTCGTCGAGTTGCATCAACACTTCGGCGGCAGTGTCTTCATCGAGCAAATCATACAAAAATTCAGCCTCTTTGAGGTTAAGATTTTGATACAGTTCGGCGATGTCGGCAGGGTGAAGCCCATCAAGTTCTTGACGGGCAACATCAATATTTTGGGTGTTAATTACCTCGCGAATGTGTTCGAGATATTCGGGAGTATATTCCTTCATGGGTAATAGTGTGAGTGTGGTTAATGAATAATGCTTTTGTTCTCTTATCCTCTAAGCCCTGAGATGAGATTTGTGAGGTAGATAAATTCCTCGACACTCAGTTGCTCGGGGCGACGCGTGAAAATCACATCATCGGGAATCGTGGCTTCGGGTGGCAACAACCCACGCAGGGAGTTACGTAAAGTTTTGCGACGCTGACCAAACGACGTTTTTACCACCGTCTTAAACAATCGCTCATCGCAACCAAGATCGGTTACATTGTTTCGTCGCAACTTCACCACCCCCGATTTTACCTTGGGTGGAGGGTTAAACACATTTTCATTAACTGTAAACAAATATTCCACATCATACCATGCTTGCAACAACACGCTCAAAATACCACGTGTTTTAGTGCCCGGACCGGCAGCCAACCGTTCGGCGACTTCTTTTTGAAGCATTCCCGAGCAACATGTTACCTTGTCTTTATAATCAAGCACTTTGAAGAATATTTGCGAAGAAATATTATATGGATAATTTCCTATCACACAAAAGTCGTTCCCCTCATAAAGCTCATCAAGACGCATTTGAAGAAAGTCGCCCTCAATGATGCGACCATCTAAATCGGGGAAATTTTCATTTAGATATGCCACACTCTCGGAGTCGATTTCGGCAACTTTTACATCATGACCATTATCGAGCAAAAAACGAGTAAGCACCCCCATTCCCGGACCTACTTCAAGAACCGGCAAGCCTTTATAATCATCAAGCGTGGCAGCTATGCGTGCCGCAACACTCAAATCGGTCAAAAAGTGTTGACCAAGAGCTTTTTTGGGTTTTACTTGTCGCATATATTCGTTTCTTATCTTAATAATTAATCTTTATAACATGCAAAGATAATAAAAGTATGCTTAACACAAGGGAACTATGCTGAAAAAATTAAAACATACGGCCGACACAAGTGAGGTTCTTGGATTTTAGACAGACTGACAGAATGAAACATAACGGCTTAGCCAGTCCATTCCTCCCCTGCCCAACTTTTAGGGTATAGTTTAATGAAGCGACGGAAGGGCTAACTCCTTATGGAAGAAAGCAAAGCCGAAAATAATTATAATCTTATTTTAGTGTTTCGTCGGCTATTATTTGACTTGCCGGAATGTGTTGTATACCTTTTTCTTCAGAATAAACAACAATAGTTTCGCCATGTAACGATTTCTCTTTCAACATCCTTACTTCAGCCATTTTTAATCCGGCATTAAGTTTGTCAATAAATTCTTTTACTTCTTTATCCGACATAGGCTTTAATTTTTTTGTAGGTTGTTTCTGATATAATTTCTTTCTTGGTGGCTTTTCCACCTTTAGCAACAAAGGTTCGAGGAGTGCGACTATTGTCGTAAATCATCCACAAGTCAACTTCTTTCATAAAAATGTTGAACAAATTTTGAATACCGGCTTTATATCTTCGCAATATTATTTCAATTGGAATGTTGTGACCTCCGCTTCTTACCCGTTCTGCTACACGTTGCACAGCCAATTCCGGAGTTTCAAGCCAAAAGAATATTAAATGTACTCGATATCCATTATTTTGGGCTCGATGAACTAAGTTTATATATGACTTTGTGGCAAGAGTTGTTTCAATTGAGAATGACTCATTACGATTAAGAAGTTCCTCTATTCTTTGCAACATAAGTCTTCCGGCGTCAATTGCAACACTATCGGGATTGAACGGAGAAAGTCCTTTGGCTATTTCATCGGCATTTACAAATTCTTTACATTGTAATATTTCGGGCAACACAGTGAATGAGGCAGTTGTTTTTCCTGCTCCATTACAACCTCCGATTATGTAAAGATTCTTGCTCATTATAATACTTATATTACAAAGTTACACATTTATTTTTAAATACATAACTTTATTAAAAGTTCATTCCTCTAAGGTAAAAAAATAATGGATAGAATATAGGAGAATCATGTTTATGTACATTACTTCTGTTCTTGGTTTTTGACAGTTAACCCCTCAGTCGCAAGCGACAGCCCCCCTAAAACAGGTGGGCACTGGGCTGACGCGTGGTTTTAGACCGAATGGAAATTGGGGTTTAATGTATCAAAAACAGTTTTTATATTAATATATTTATAAAAAATGACATATTTTACATCGGTAATTAGAAAAATAATAGAGTTACCGACGCAAAATCAAAACCTTTTATTATCTATTAGTAAATTACAAGCCCCCTATATATGATTAAATCATTGAAGTAGTGCGAAGCACATGAAAGCGAAGCGTCTAAAATAACCGCGAGGTTGAGGGCTTTAGCCCGAAACCTCCGGTTATTACAATCCACACACATGCGTCAGACGCGAAACAATCATATACATTTACACCATTCCCGTCCTCCGGACGGCTTGGTGAGAAGGATTGATTATTCCCTTTCCGGGGGTATCACTTCGTTCTACCCTCGGTTATTATAGACGCTACGCTCTCCCGTGCTTCGCACGCATTTGCCCTTGAAAATGTTTTATCGGACACTAATATTAGATAATAAACAAAAGGTGTGGATTGCTGATGCAACCCACACCTCGACAAACTACTATTTAATATCTACTATTGTTTAATCATCATTTTTGCTATACCAAGGGTGTTTACGATATACATTCCTTGAGGCAATTCATCAACATTGATTTTTACTGTGGTATCTTTTACACCTTTCACCACCTTAACCAATTGACCATCCATAGTGAAGATTTTCACTTTACCGATAGTCATTGGAGCTTCCAAAGTGAATGTGCTACCCACAGGGTTAGGATAAATCTTGATTCCTCCACATGCATCGGTGAGAATACCCTCTACACCGGTAACAGTTGTAATATAATCGGCATAAACTCCCGAATGATTTTCAGATGAAATCATATTCATTCTTGTTAGGTTTGCTTCACTTTCAGGCATGAGAGAATAATATAAATCATCACCAGTGTTTTCGATAATTGTTGGCATATATTTATTTTCCCACACAAATTCAATAATAGGATAATCAGCAGTCAAAAGCACATCTGTTGATACAAGTTTTCGATCAGACTCCTCATTGGTAAGATCCCTATTGCCACCCCACACATAGTGCACTTGCATTGGTAATGTTTTAGCCTCAGCAGCCAAAGCCGACCAGTCGGTATTCTTCGTGCCATCATATCCTATTCCTTCCATCACGAGAGGCTCTACCTGTCCGCCATAATTATCAGTAAAGTTTCCGTCCTTTCCAAGAGTGATATTTGTTTGGTCCACATAATAATCACTCAATACCGATGGAGCATAATATGGAACCCAAACACTACTCATTTGGCCGTCAACATTAGTCACATAGTGACCCACACAATTCATTGTTGTAACAGCATGGAAACCTACATATCTATTTAAATTATCGGTATATGCTGGCCAACTCCACTGTGCCACAGCATCATAATATATTGGGAAATAGCCTCCATATTCGTCATTGTCACCTTCTACATTAGCATTTACATCCCAGTGTGTTGATGTGCGTCGGAGTGGCACAAACGGCGAACCAAAACTAACCCCCAAGTTAGGGAATATAGTTCCATTCTTCACTGCGTCACTAAACACAATTGTCGAAGATGCTACATTCTGACCAAACACATCAGCCTTGATTTCATTATTATCTTTTCGGGTATATGTTACATCGATATGAGCTGTATAAATAGGATCGGTTGTTGCTGTATTATATCCATATTTTGTAAGATTTTCATTTGCAGCCTTTTGAGCATCGTCAAGTCCCATTTTAGTATGAATATCCCATTCTGTTCTTTCAATGGGAAAACCTACAATATCCCACATCATTTTTTTATAATTACAGTCATTAGAAGCATCAACACCATACTTTATCTGATATTCCCCATTTTTAAATATATTATAATGATATTTGATATTCCAATATTCTAACACTTCATCAGTTACCAATAGCGGGTCAATCGCACTACCTTTTGTTCCAAGAGTGTTTGCGTTATTTAACGACACTGGATTTGTAACCTCATTAGAACCCACTCGGCGTTGTGCACCTAAAGGCAACAAATCATCGGTTTGCAAGAAGCTATAATCACCAACAAGTGGATAAACCGATGCTTCGGTCAAACTCAATGTCACATATGGAGCATTCAATGTTGTAGAGAGAGTTCCACTTGGCATCACAAATGCTGTAGGAGTGTCTTCTACATAAACCTTTATTTTGTATTCATTAAGAATTGGATTGTTATATTGTGTTGTATTGTTGGGATCAACATTATGCCACACAATAGATGGCAACTTACCATCAGTTCCTACAGTAAAGCCTGTTACTTCAACATAATAATTATTTGAAGTAGTTACACTTGCACCATTAGCAGTAAATGTCACCGAACCCTCTTTAGCGGTTGCTGTTCCCGCCGAAGTTGTGATGCTTGTAGCTTCTTTCAAGTTTGTAGCAGTAGCTTCATCGAGGGGTTCAATAATCATGCGTGAAATAGTTGAGACACTTGGAGTACCTGCATAAATTACGGGGTCAAGTTGAGCATTAAATGAATAACGAGTTTCACCATTAGGACCTCCATTATCCGTTACTTGCTTAAATGTACCACCAATGTAACAATCAGGCACTTCTGATGTTTTTGTCACAATACTACTTTCAGTACCAAAATGGCTTGAAGCATCATAGATAGGCATAACCATATATTCATAAACACGATCATAGAAGTCATTTATATTTGTTCCTCCATAAGGAGCAATGTGGTCAAATGTAAATGTTTGACCAGCATATTTACCTTCATATTCAGTTACACCTGCAAGAGTCCAAGGATATTGAGTTGCACCATCGATTGTTTGAGCTTTTTCATAAACAGATTCGCCACTCTTTTTTACTCTATAATAAACTTGATAACGGTGAATTGTTCCACGGTCATGTTCTTGTGGAGTCCATGAAATGGTATTAATAACATTATTATTCATATCCATTTTTTGGGTAATTCCAGTTATCGTAACAGGGTTATCTTGCTCTACGGCTGTAATATAAAATTTTGAGAACCCTTTACCAGGCACATTGGTATAAAGTGCAAGCACGTTATCATTTACACGCTCTAATTCACTCCAACAGTTAACCGAGGTATTGGTAGCCGTGAAATTAGTGCTATTTACCACATTTACATAATCGTTATGTTGCTTATTATAGCCATAACCATAACCAATTTGAGCATAAGCGTGAGTAGGCTTGCCCGACCACTTACCAGTAGATGTATTATAACCACCGCTATAAGGACATGTGCGAATTTGAATTTGACCATCGCGCATATTGAATACAGTATTGCTTTTTGTAAATGCAATATCCGAAGGCCAATATTGCAACCACATATTATGAATCATCACGCGTTGACCTTTAATAGAGTCAGCTTCAGGCACATTCATCGCATCATATCCATTACTCATAGTATATAAATATCGTTCATGAGATGATGTGTACATTGTAAGATTTTCCCCTTTTTCATTTTTTTCAAAGACACGAGGATCAGCAGTCCATTTATAGCCATTCCTTGAAACCACTTCATACGAACCAGAGACGGGTAATACCCATATAT
>JAEIGA010018008.1_pt1 | contig 10759 bp, 12 predicted proteins | sample 9270691 | NCBI WGS metagenome assembly JAEIGA01 (sample SAMN17057246, study PRJNA624740) | gut metagenome | biome: biome; isolation source: fecal sample | host: Bos grunniens | place: China: Xizang | collected 2019 | reverse complement strand
TGCGACTATTCGCTGCTCGCATTATCTATGCGCTGTTACTTGAACGCTGCAATCATTTGCTTCTTTGCGCATTGATAATGCTCGCTATTCGCGACCCGCACGGTGTGACTTTGCCACACTTCGTGTGACTATTCGCTGCTCGCATTATCTATGCGCTGTTACTTGAACGCTGCAATCATTTGCAGCGCTGTAACAGCGCATTCATCGCCTTTGTTGCCAAGGCGGCCACCGCTGCGTTCCTGTGCCTGCAAAAGGTTGTTTGTTGTGATGAGGCCGAATACTACCGGTGTGTCGTACTCTACGTTGAGTTTTGAAAGGCCTGCTGTCACGCCTTCGCATATGTAGTCGAAATGCGGGGTATCGCCGCGGATTACACAACCGATTGCGATGACCGCATCGTAGTTGCCGCTTTTTACCATCTGTGATGCTCCGAATATAAGTTCAAAGCTGCCAGGTACGCTGGCGAGGGTTATGTCACTCTCTTCAACTCCGTTCTCGAGCAGGGTTTTCACTGCACCGTCACGTAGCGCGTATGTTATCTCGTCGTTCCACTCGGCATATACGATGCCTATCTTGCGTCCTTTGCCGTTTGCTACCTTGCTGGGGTCGTATGATGAAAGGTTCTTGAGTTCTGTTGCCATAATCGTCGGTATTAAAAAAGGCTGCCTCATTTGCATGGACAGCCTTGTCTTTTTGTTCTGTTAAAAAGGTTACTTAACTGAGTTCAACTGTCTGTCAATCTCGCCCTCTGCAACAAGAATGCATGTGGGGTACTCAGTCTTGATTCTCTTGTAGAGTTCTACAGCCTCGGCTGTCTTGCCCTCCTGCTCATACATTGCAGCAACGTCTCTCAGGCAGAATGGAGTAACTGCCTCGTTGTTTACATTTGCTGCATCAAGGAGCAAACTGATGGCCTTCTTGTTGTTGCCTGTGTGCGCGTAGCAGTTGCCAAGGGCGTGCATTACCTTTGGAGCCACGATGTCGTCGTTGCCGTCAAAGTCCTCAAGGTATCCGATAGCCTCTTCGTACTTCTCAAGCTTTGCCAATGCAAGACCGGCATACATGTTTGCGATGTTGCCTGCGTCAGTGCCGCTGTACTCCTCGCAGATGTCTCTTGTACCGAGGTTTACGCCGTCACCGTCAAGTGACTCGGCATATTTGCCATCAACATAGTACTGTGCTGCTGCAACGAGTGCTTTGTCGGCTTCTTTTTCCTTTGGCTCAAGTACATAATTGTTGTATGCCAATACGCCGGCTACGGCCAGGATTACTACTGCCACTACTGTGATGATGGCATTCTTGTTCTTGATGACAAATGCCTCAGACTTGCCAAGTACCTCATCGGCAATGATTGGAGTCTCTTTCTTGTTTTTGCTCATAGTTTTATATTTTTTATTTTATTCTTTTTCTTTTATCAAGTGCCGGTATGTAATATACCTATGTATATACAAAACCAAACATTGCGCAAAAATAATCAAATTATTCGGTGCTGAAAAATTATAGGTGATTTTTTTATTTTTTGTGGCCTATCTTCCGTTTTATGGGTATATTTGCAATGATTAAGGAGAATGGAATGAGAATTAAGAGTATATCGCTAATGAACTACAGGAACTTGCGCGATGTGGATATTGCCCTCTCGCCCAAGGTGAATTGTCTCATCGGCAGTAATGGTATGGGAAAGACCAATCTGCTCGATGCGGTGTACTATCTCTCGTTCTGCAAGAGTACCGTTACTGTGACCGATAACTCCAATATACTGCATGATGAACCGTTCTTTATGCTGCAGGGTTGCTATGTAAGTGACAGCGGCATTGAGGAGGAGGTGTCCTGTGGACTGAAGCGTGGCGAGAAGAAGTCATTCAAGCGCAATGGCAAGAGTTACGAACGTTTCTCGGACCACATCGGTTCCATACCTTTGGTCATGGTATCGCCTGCCGATAATGAACTCATAGCGGGTGGCAGTGAGGAACGCCGCCGCTTCATGGATGTAGTCATTTCGCAGTATGACAAAGAGTATCTTACTGCGCTTATCCGTTATAACAAAGCTCTTCAGCAACGCAATGTGATGCTGCGTGCCGATTATATGCCCGATGCCGAGATGCTTTCTCTCATTGAGGAGATGATGGCGGTTGAGGCTGTGCGTATACATGATGGGCGCAAAAGGTTTGTTGAGGAACTTGTTCCCATATTCTCCCGCTTTCACGGTACGATAACCGGTGGCTGCGAGCAGGTAAGCCTGCGTTACCGTTCGCATCTTAATGATGCCGGGCTGGCAGAACTGTTGTCTGCATCGCGTGCCGATGATCGCAGTCTTGGTCACACGTCAAAAGGTGTGCATCGCGATGAACTGGTAATGCAGTTGGGAGGCTATCCAATAAAGAAAGAGGGTTCTCAGGGGCAGAACAAGAGTTTTCTTGTTGCGCTGAAGCTGGCGCAGTTCGATTTTCTCCGTCGTAAGGGTGGGGAGACTCCGTTGCTGCTGCTCGATGATATTTTTGACAAACTCGACAGCAGGCGCGTGGAACAGATTGTGAACCTTGTGTCAGGTGAGGGCTTCGGGCAGATATTCATAACGGACGTGAACCGTGAACATATTGACAGCATTCTTGACCGCATTGAGAGTGGATACCGCCTTTTTGAGGTGAAGGACGGTGAAGTTGAACTTTTGAAGGAGAGGTGTATATGAAGCGAGGGGAGATAAAATCCATTGCCGAACTTGTGCGCATGACGTGCCGCGAAGAGGGTATTGAGACTCCTCTTAACGAGTACCGTCTAATACAGGCATGGTCGCAGGTGCTTGGCAAGGCTGTCCAGGCTTATACCAAGGATTTGAAGATATACAATCAGGTACTTTTTGTAAAGGTGACCTCTTCGGTGCTGCGTCAGGAACTGCTCATGAACCGCAAGTCGCTGGTGAAAAGGCTTAACGACCATGTGAGGGCGCAGGTGATAACGGATATTGTCTTCAGGTAATGCCGAACAGTTTCCTCGCATTGTTTGTTAATGCAGAACGGCAATATGTCGGGTTACCAATGAAAATGAAACATTAAATATTACTATAGTATGCAGAATTCAAATGTTAAGACAAGGCTCATTGTTTTGAGTTTCTTGCAGTTTGCCGTTTGGGGTGCCTATCTTACCTCAATGGGACGTTACCTGGGTGGGTATGGTTTGGGTGACAGTATCGGATGGTTCTACTCTGTACAGGGCATTGTTTCGATATTCATGCCTGCACTCGTCGGCATTATTGCCGACCGTTGGGTACCGGCGCAGCGCATGTTGGCCTTCTGCCATGCTGTGGCTGCAATCTTCATGGGCATAACAGGTTACATAGGCATGACAAAGGGTGCCGATGTGGTGTTCAATGATATCTTTTGGACATATACAGTGTCGGTGGCATTCTACATGCCTACATTGGCTCTCTCCAATTCTGTTTCATACACAGTGCTGACAAAGTCGGGTCTTGATACGGTCAAGGCTTTTCCACCCATACGTGTATTCGGAACTGTTGGCTTTATCGTATCCATGCTGCTTGTGGACTTTACCGGCTTCCAGAACAACTATAACCAGTTCTTTGCCTCTGCGGTGTGGGGGCTTGTGCTAGCGTTGTATTCTGTTACTTTGCCTAACTGCGCAGTAGACAGGAGTGCCGAGAAAAAGAGTCTTGCTGCGGCTTTCGGCCTCGATGCTTTCAAACTTTTCGGCCAGAAGAGAATGGCAATGTTCTTTGTCTTCTCAATGCTGCTCGGTGCTGCCCTGCAGGTTTCCAATGGATATGCCAATACGTTCATCGGTGATTTCGGCAAATTCGATGAGTATGCCGGAACATTTGCTGTAGAACATACCAATATGCTCATTTCATTGTCACAGCTTTCCGAGACTCTGTGTATTTTGCTTATTCCTTTCTTCCTTAAAAGGTTCGGCATAAAAACTGTGATGCTCATTGCTATGTTCGGCTGGATGTTCCGTTTCGGTTTCTTTGCCGTAGGTGATCCCGGAATGCCAGGAGTTCTTATGTTCGTGATGTCCATGGTTGTATATGGCGTGGCATTTGACTTCTTCAATATCTCCGGTTCGCTTTTTGTGGACCTGGAGGTGCCCGAGAACCAGCGTTCAAGTGCACAGGGACTTTTCATGCTCATGACAAATGGTCTGGGAGCTTCGATCGGTGTTATAGCTGCTCAGGAGGTGGTAAATCATTTCACTGCCAACCAGACAAATTTTGCGGGCTGGTCAACAGCATGGTATATATTCGCAGGATATGCTCTTGTGATTGCGGTCCTGTTTGCGGTATTCTTCAAGGATAAAAAGGCTGCATAATAAAGTATGGTTGAACTTTTTGTCGATGATATATTGTCCAAGGCTTCGGACCATCGCGCACATGTGCTGATGCTGAAGGAGAAGGATGGAATACGCCGTATATTGGTGGCTCTTGGACTGCTTGAGGCCCAGGCAATCGTCTTTGCTCTGCGCCGTGTGGATACCGAACGCCCGCTGACGCATGACCTTTTTGGTTCGTTCATGGGTGCATTCGGGATAACTCTGGAGCATGTGTTCATCAATGATATATGCGACGGGACTTTCTGCGCAAAGTTGCACTGTATGCAGGGCGAGGAGGTTAAGGATGTAGATGCCCGCACAAGTGATGCGGTGGCTCTTGCCTTGCGTGCAGGTGTGCCTATATATATAGAAGATGAACTGTTGAACCGTATGTGTGTCCGTAGCGAGAATAACGGGGCAATCTCTATTCCTATAACAGCCGCCGATGAGGGTACTCTTCGCACAGCGTTGGAGAATGCTGTAAAGGAGGAAAATTATGAACTTGCGATGAAACTGAAAGAGGAAATTGATTCGCGCCACCCGGTCTTGCCGGAGCAGAATGGATTTGAAACAGAATAAAACAGCGAAAAAAGAGATATGGCACTGTTCTATGTACCAGATATTGCCGACAAGTGGGAACTGTCGGAGGAAGAGGCGGCACACGCGCTGCGTGTATTGCGCCTTACCGTAGGGAGCAAACTTGAGATTACTGACGGACGCGGAAATCTTTATGTTACAGAGGTTGCATCAGTAGTCGGCAAGCATTGTTATGTACAGGCTGTGGAACCTATGGCAAAACCCAAGAATTGGAACGGCTCTTTTCATCTTGCAATTGCTCCCACCAAGAACATGGACCGCATCGAGTGGCTTGCAGAGAAGGCTACCGAGGTGGGTCTGGATTCTATTACGTTCCTTAATTGCCGTTTCTCGGAACGTAAGGTCATAAAGACCGAACGCGTTGAACGTATTGTCGTTTCTGCGATGAAACAGTCTCTCAAGTACAGCAAGCCGCTACTCGGGGAGATGATTGGTTTCAAAGAATTTGTCATGACTGAACGTCCCGGTGCAAAATACATAGCACACTGCTATGATAGTGAAAGGGTTCTGCTCAAAGACGTGCTTCCCTTGGGTGAGGAGGTTACTTTGCTTGTTGGCCCTGAGGGAGATTTCAGCCCCGAGGAGGTTGATATGGCAATTAAGGCTGGCTACAAACCTGTAAGTCTTGGAAGTTCGCGTCTGCGTACCGAGACTGCTGGTCTTGTAGGTTGTCACACTTTCATGCTGAGGAACGAGATATAATGTACCGTTATTTCATCTATTTCTCATACGATGGGGCGGCATATCACGGTTGGCAGGTACAACCGAATGCGGTCACCGTGCAGCAGATGCTTGAGGAGGCGCTTGCCAAACTTGTGCGTCAACCTGTGCCGCTTGTGGGTGCAGGACGCACCGATGCCGGTGTGAACGCCGCATGTATGGTGGCGCATGGCGATTTCCCTTCCGAAGTGGATTGTACCCAGTTGATATATAAATTGAACAGGATACTCCCTCCCGATATTGCGGTAAGTGATGTACGCAGGGTGAGGGATGATGCGCATGCGCGCTTTGATGCTATTTCGCGGCGTTACAACTACCGTGTGGTGACAGTCAAGTCACCGTTTGCGCGACGCTATGCCTGCAGAGTGATGCCCGATGTGGATTTCGAGGCGATGAACCGTGCTGCTGAAATTCTCTATGAATATACCGATTTTACAAGTTTCAGTAAACTGCATACCGATGTAAAGACCAACAACTGTAAGGTTACCCATGCTGCATGGCGCAGGGTGGGGGAGCATGAGTGGGTGTTTGAGATTGAGGCCGACCGTTTCCTGCGGAATATGGTACGCGCCATTGTGGGTACGCTGTTGCTTGTGGGCAGGGGTAAACTTGATATTGACGGTTTCCGTGCTGTAATAGAGAACAAGGCACGCGGCGAGGCCGGTGACTCTGCGCCTGGTGAAGCGTTGTTCCTTGTGAATGTGGAATATCCAAACGACTTGTTCATATGATGTGGGTGGTGCTTGCTTTTGCATCGGCGGCCTTGCTCGGTTGCTACGACTTCTTTAAGAAGGTGTCGCTTAAGGACAACTCTGTAGTGGCGGTGCTTTTTCTCAATACACTCTTCTCTACGCTGCTGTTTGCGCCGTTCATTCTGCTTTCGCATGCAGGTGTCATAGAAGGCGGCCCATTGTATGTGCCTGCAGCCGATGTCCGCACTCATCTTCTGCTGTTGCTAAAGGCTGTCATTGTGCTTAGCTCCTGGCTATGCGGTTACTTGGGTATCAAGCATCTACCAATAACGATTGTCTCCCCAATACAGTCTACGCGCCCTGTTATTGTACTGCTCGGTGCACTTCTGCTGTTCGGAGAATCACTGAATGCCTATCAGTGGACAGGTGTCCTGATTGCGATTTTTTCAGTTTTTCTTCTCAGTCGCAGTGGAAAACGTGAAGGAATACATTTTACAAGCAACCGTTGGGTTGCATTCGTTGCCCTTGCTGCTATCCTTGGTGCGGCGAGTGCTCTTTATGACAAGTATCTTATGCGTTCTCTTGAACCACTGCTGGTGCAGTCGTGGTTCAATCTGTACCAATGTCTGCTTATGGGTGTCCTGGCTTTGCTGCTCAATGCCTTTTCGCCGGCACAACGTAACCGCAAGTTCCATTGGTGCTGGGCAATACCTATGATATCAATATTCCTTGGCATTGCCGACTTCTGCTATTTTTCGGCACTGGCGCAGGATGGGGCACTCATAGCTGTTGTGTCCATGATACGTCGTGGCAGCGTGGTCGTGTCGTTTCTCTTCGGCGCATTCCTGTTGCATGAAAAGAATCTCTGGAGCAAGGCGTTTGACCTTGTATTGATAATTATCGGATTATTATTCCTATATTTGGGCTCAAGATGAAAAAGTTGCTATCCATATTTCTGCTTCTTGTGTGCGTGGCCGTTCATGGTGTCGCAGCACAGGATATGCGTTCGCTTTTCTTAAATGCTACCGATGATATATTCCCGTTGCTTACCAAGAATAATCGTGCAGATTGTGTCGATTATGTAGAGGCTGCTATGAAGGCACGTGTGACAAATCGTCTTGACGGTACAACCGTTCTCAAGAAACTCACCGGCGAGTATATGTATATGGAAACTTCGTCAAATTCATGGGTCGAGGCCAGGTTGTTCTCTTTTGGGAGTGATACGCTGATATGTATGGTCAAAGGTGTGAAGGCGGAGGCTGCTGATAGTCGTCTCTCTTTCTATGATTGCTCATGGAATGTGGTTCGTAGCGATTCTCTCATTACTGAGCCAACGATTGATGAATTCTTTGTCTCGCCAGACAGTGCTGCACGATATTCCGAGAAATGTGATATCTATCTTGTAAACTACTCTTTGGCGGATGATGGCGGGATGCTCACTGCTGAGTATACTATGCCTGCTTACATGAATGACGAAGATGCTGCTACTGTAACACCTCTGCTGCGAGTAATCAAATATCGTTGGAACGGTAAGAGATTTCTCAAAGAGTGACTGTGACCGAATCGGTCAATATCTCCTTTATATCACCTTTGTTGTGCCTGTCGAAGAGTTTACGGCTGTCATCCAGAAATAATTGTAACTTTTGCTGTGCATGGCTGCTGCCGTTGACTATGGTTGTTGATGCCGGGTGAATGGTGAAGTCGCGTTTGCCGTTTCCGTTAACCGGTGCAATCCACGTGTACATGTAACCGAGTGAAGATACTCTGGTGTAATTGAGTATCTTGGTTAATTCCATGCCTACCATAATTCCTCCGTCGGTGCGTCGCAGTGACATATTCGAAACGAGATTGCCCATTGAGTACACGATGGCATTGCTCTTGCACTCCTGTTCGTTGAAATTGAGTTCTATGGGCTGTATTACGTGAGGGTGGCTGCCGATGATGTGGTCCACGCCCTGCTCCAGCAACCATCTTGCCAGTTCTTTAATTCTTTGTGGCGGCAGGCTTACATATTCATCGCCCCAATGCATGCAGGCGATTATTGCATCGGGGTTATGGCATTTGGCTTTAATTATATCCTTTGAGATGGTCTCTTTGTCAATGAAGTTGACAACCATCGGCTCGGGAACATCCCGTCCGTTTGTACTGTATGTGTAGTTGAGTACTGCTATGCGCACTCCTTTCTTGTCTATTATCAAGGGATACCGTTTCTCGCGTTCGTGCATGTTGCGGTATACTCCGCAATACGCAACACCCAGTGAATCCATCATTTCAAGTGTATGCAAGGCTGCAGGCTTGCCTTTGTCAAGACAATGGTTGTTGGCAAAAAGCAGGACATCAAAACCGGCATGTACAGCCGCGTAGAGGAAACTGTCTGGTGCACAGAATGATGGATAACCGCTGAAACCACTCTTTCCGATAGGTGTCTCAAGGTTCCCTATCGCTATGTCCGCAGCACCTATGACCTCTTTTACGTATTTGTAGTAGCTGGAAAAACTGTATGTTCCTTTGTCAGTTCTTGCTGCTTTCAGTTGAGTCTCATGCTGCATTATGTCACCGGCAAAGAGAAGGTCAATCTTCTGGACGGGTGTATGAATATATTGCGCAGCAACTGTTGCTGCTGCGCAATATGCCATGAGTGTTAAGAGTAACCTTTTCAATGTTATCTGTAGATTTCGTGCTTGCCTGCCAACAGGGTGTTTTTCATGAGTGATACTATGGTCATTGGACCTACACCACCGGGCACTGGCGTTATGTATGAACATTTTGGTGCTACATTGTCGTAGTCTACATCACCGCAAAGGCGGAAACCGCTTTTGCGTGTGGCATCGGCTACACGTGTGGTGCCCACATCGATGACTACAGCTCCCTCTTTTACCATATCGGCCTTCAGAAAGTGTGGCTGTCCCAGGGCTGCTATGATTATGTCGGCACGACGGCACTCCTCGGCAATGTTTTCGGTGTGGCTGTGGCATACGGTCACTGTTGCATCGCCGGGTGTCTGTTTCTGCATCATGAGGTTTGCCATGGGCTTGCCCACAATGTTGCTGCGTCCAAGAACCACGCACTTCTTGCCTTTGGTTTCAATGTTGTAGCGTGCAAGCAGTTCCATTATGCCGTTGGGTGTTGCCGAGAGGAAGCATGGAAGGCCAATGGCAAGGCGGCCTGCATTTACAGGGTGGAATCCGTCGACATCCTTGCGGTAATCGATGGCTTCGGTAATCTTCTGCTCGTCGATGTGCTTTGGTAAAGGTAACTGGACAATGAAACCGTCAATGTCGGCATCGTCGTTCAGTTCTGCAACCTTGGCAAGCAGTTCTTCTTCTGTCACATCAGCTTCGTACCGGATAAGTGTGGAGGTGAAACCGCACTCCTCGCAAGCCTTTACCTTGTTGGCTACATATGTTTCGCTGCCACCATCGTGTCCCACGAGTATGGCTGCCAAGTGGGGACGTTTGCCTCCGTTGGCAATTATGTTCTCAACCTCGGCTGCAATCTCCTTCTTGATAGCTGCCGCTACGGCCTTTCCGTCAATTATCTGCATATTCTATGACTTTTATTATTGAAAGTGTAGGACTGAAATGTAGTAAAGTCGTTGCCTGCCCAGGAAACTTTGTGTCCTCAGTTCCTGGTTCAGCTTCTTATCTTCTTCTCATTCCAGGCATGCCGGGCATTCCGGGGAACTTGCCGCCGGCAACACTTTTCATCGTCTTGCGTATCTGTTCAAACTGTTTCATCAGTCTGTTTACCTCCTGGATTGTGGTGCCGCTGCCTCGTGCAATGCGTTCTTTGCGTGAGTTGTTAATGATGTCGGGGTTAGCGCGTTCCTGAGGGGTCATTGAACGGATGATTGCTTCAACACTCTTGAATGCGTTGTCATCAATGTCCATGTCCTTAATGCTGTTGCCTACACCTGGAATCATTCCGATGAGTTCCTTGATGTTACCCATCTTCTTTATCTGTTCAATCTGTGCGAGGAAATCGTCAAAATCGAACTGGTTACGCACGAGCTTGCGCTGCAGTTTCTTTGCTTGTTCTTCGTCGAACTGCTCCTGTGCACGTTCAACAAGTGATACGACGTCACCCATGCCAAGGATACGGTCGGCCATGCGGCTGGGGTGGAACTGGTCGATTGCCTCAAGTTTCTCGCCTGTACCGATGAACTTGATGGGCTTGTTTACCACAGTGCGTATTGAGAGTGCAGCACCGCCTCGTGTGTCACCATCAAGCTTGGTGAGTACAACGCCTGTGAAGTCAAGGCGGTCGTTGAACTCCTTGGCTGTGTTCACTGCGTCCTGACCTGTCATGGAGTCTACGACAAAAAGTATCTCTTCTGGGTTGATGGCCTCCTTGATTGCTGCAATCTCCTGCATCATTGCCTCGTCGACAGCAAGGCGGCCGGCGGTATCAATGATTACAAGGTTGTAGTT
>JAEIGA010018007.1_pt1 | contig 10759 bp, 9 predicted proteins | sample 9270691 | NCBI WGS metagenome assembly JAEIGA01 (sample SAMN17057246, study PRJNA624740) | gut metagenome | biome: biome; isolation source: fecal sample | host: Bos grunniens | place: China: Xizang | collected 2019 | reverse complement strand
TGGAGGGCACAGTGTAAGGCGGGATAGGGCACAGTGTAGCAATAGATTGCCGTTCTATCCAGTTGATCTTCAGTTTCATTTGGTTGTCTCCTTTCTGTTGTTTTAATAATGCCCCTCTATAATCCAAGACAAGATTCACTGCATTCAACTGACATCGCTTCGCTGCGCAACATCCGTTTTACCCCTGATTTTGTTGGCTGCAAACGACTTTCAACAAAATTTTCAACCCCCTCAGATACGAGCGTTCCGTAATCTTAGTTAAGCTCGGCTCGGTTCTTGCTGACGTTGTTCCTAACTTCTCTTATTTCTTCCGTTTCATGTTTTTTACACACACCCCCTTTAGGGGGTTGTGTGTGTAAAAAACTATAGAACTCTCAGCGTAGCGTATCGGCAAGGTTGCCCAAGTAGTTCTGAAACCTCATCCAATATGTATATTTCAATCCTGTACGCGCAGGAGTGGTAAAACGCGCTTCGGAGTACGCTTGGTGCTGGATTTCGCTTTCAGATAAGCCATTTGCAGGGTCTGTCCCCGAATGCTTCCATCCCAAAAATCTAACCCCGATGCGATATTGCGTAGCTTAATGTTCGTATCGTTGTTTAATTTGTTATAAAGACCCGTGAAACCAGGTTGACGGGCACGGATAAAATTAGGTAAAATTCAGCCATGAACAGAAGAGATTTTTTGAAAGCGTCCTCTTTGGGCGCATTGACGATGGCTTCGGCTCCCTTTGCGGCGGGTGCGAAGGATGATGTTCCGGCGTTCGCCAAGGATGCCAAGCGGCTGGGACCGGTCATAAAAAACGCCGAGATCAGGTCCAATCCGGCCTTTGCCGGGAAAAAGGCGGCTTCGTTCTTTATCGATGACGCGATCTGGTTCCTGCGTGATCTCACGCGTAACCGCCCGAAATCGCTTTTTGACAATCCTTTCCTCGCTCCGATCAGGGAATGTCACGACAAGTACGGTCTGAAACTTCAGATCAACCTGTTCTACCGCACGGACTTCTATTACGGAATGGACGAGTTTACGCTTGCGGAGGTTACCGACGCCTACAAAGGCGAATGGCAGGCCAACAAGGACTGGCTAAAGCTCGGCTTTCATTCGTTGCAGGAATTTCCCGATTATCCGTGGCTCAACGCCAGCTATGCCGATGTAAAGAAATATTACGATATGGTATACGGGGAAATCGCCCGCTTCGCAGGCGAGGGAATATTCACCTCCGCTCTGGTGCCGCATTGGTGCCCGATGAGCAAAGAAGGGTGTCGGGCGCTTAAAGACAACGGGATAAAAATCATGGAGTGCTCAATCGGAGAGCGCTATTACTATGACGGCGATCGCACCCGTCTGCCGTACGGCCACGGCATGCGCATTGAACAGAACCGCAAGCCGGAAACCGCGTTCTTCTGGCGCGATACGCGCAACAAAGAAATCAGCGCGTCGGCCTGCGCCTACAACCACATCTCGCCGGAGCAGGAAGCGGAGACCAGGAATTCCTTCAAGTATGTTTATGACAAGGATACCGGCATGGCGTTCAAGCATCTCTTCTGCGATGCTCCGTGCCTCAATCTCGTCGACGAAAAACTGCTTCGCGAAGATACGATGAAGCTGCTCGGTCGCGAGTACCTGGTGTTTTCCGACCATGAGCAGTATTTCTACAAGGACTATCTGGCATATCAGAGCGATTACGCCGACAAAATACGACTCATGTCCAAAATGATGAAAGAGGCGGGATATGAGTTCATTCTGGTTGAAAACGTCGTATAAGCGGATGACTATCGTCAGTGCGGTTATGCCGACGGGTAATTGAGAATGATTGTGCGTATCAAACCCGGGAAAGCGGAAAAAATGAAAACTGTAAATTCCCACTTGCATAAATGCACGGGTTTTTGGTATACTGAACAAGTTTTCGTCTCCAAAGAGGCCACTTTAGCTCAGTAGGTAGAGCACATCCTTGGTAAGGATGAGGTCGACGGTTCGATTCCGTTAGGTGGCTCCATTCGGAGCGGCAACAAGAAGACAAGAACAACTCACAGGAGTCATAAAAATGGCTAAGGAAACATTCGATCGCGGCGGCAAGCCGCACGTGAACGTCGGCACCATCGGCCACGTCGACCACGGTAAGACCACTCTTACGGCCGCCATCACCCACGTCCAGTCCCTCAAGGGTCTCTGCGACGAAATCAAGTACGACCAGGTCGCCAAGGCTTCCGAGTCCGCCGGTCGTCGTGATGCCACCAAGATTTTGACGATCGCCTCCTCGCACGTCGAGTACGCGACCGACAACCGCCACTACGCGCACGTTGACTGCCCCGGCCACGCCGACTACGTCAAGAACATGATTACCGGCGCTGCTCAGATGGATGGCGCTATCCTCGTCGTTTCTGCAGTTGACGGTCCTATGCCCCAGACCCGCGAGCACGTTCTTCTCGCCCGTCAGGTCGGCGTTCCGAAAATCGTCGTCTTCCTCAACAAGTGCGACCTCGTTGAAGACGCAGAAATGCTCGACCTCGTCGAGATGGAAGTTCGCGAACTCCTTTCTAAGTATGACTATGATGGTGACAATGCTCCCGTCATCCGTGGCGCTGCTTATCCTGCAACTCAGGCTTCCGCCAAGGGAGATGCTGCCTGCAATTGCATCACCGAGCTTATGGATGCTCTTGACAGCTTCATTCCGGAGCCGGAGCGTGCTCTTGACCAGCCCTTCCTCATGCCGATCGAAGACATCTTCTCGATCGAAGGTCGTGGTACGGTCGTTACCGGTCGTGTTGAGCGCGGCGTGATCAAGGTTGGCGACGAAGTTGAAATCGTCGGTCTCAAGCCTACCGCCAAGACCGCTTGCACGGGCGTTGAAATGTTCCGTAAGCTTCTCGATCAGGGTCAGGCCGGCGATAACATCGGCTGCCTCCTCCGTGGTACGAAGAAGGAAGAAGTTGAGCGTGGTCAGGTTCTCGCCAAGCCGGGTTCAATCACCCCGCACACCGAGTTCTCCGGTCAGGTCTACGTCCTCACGAAGGAAGAGGGTGGCCGTCACACCGCGTTCATGAAGGGCTATCGTCCTCAGTTCTACATCCGTACGACTGACGTAACGGGTGACATCCAGCTCCCCGAGGGCGTTGAGATGGTCATGCCTGGTGACAACGTCGAGATTACCGTTAAGCTCATCGCTCCGGTTGCTCTCGAAGAGAAGATGCGTTTCGCGATCCGCGAAGGCGGCCGCACCGTCGGCGCCGGCACGGTCTCGAAGGTGATCAAGTAATCACCCTAAGTCTTCTGTGAGATGCCTGCCCGTCAGTACCGGCCGAAAGTGGTCGGTCGGGGCGGCGGGTAGGCTCGACTCATAGATCGGTTAGAGTGGATAGAAGAGAAAAGAAAGATTAAAAAAATGCGTGATCTCGCTATTTTGGCGTGCGGCGAATGCAAGCGTAGGAACTACACGACGACCCGTAACAAGAAGACTATGACGGAGCGTCTTGAAAAGGTTAAGTTCTGCCCCTTCTGCCGTAAGCGCACGACTCATAAAGAGACTAAGTGATTGATTTCTTTTTAGGGTAGTAGCACAATGGCAGTGCAGCGGTCTCCAAAACCGCCTATGGGGGTTCGATTCCCTCCTACCCTGCCAAAAGAGAAATGGAGAAAGAAATGAACTTTATAAAAAAGACAAAAGAATATCTGAACGGAGTCGCTGCTGAGGGCAAGAGAGTAACTTGGCCTGGAAAGCGTGAACTTTGGGAGTCGACTCTTGTTGTCGTTTCGTTCATTTTTATTCTCGCGCTTACGACTCTTGTTTGCGACAAGGTTATTGAAGGATTTCTTAAAATTGTCCATGCAGGGGCGTAAGAGGTAAGGAGGTTTTCCGTGGTCAAGCAGTGGTTTGTGTTGCATACCCTTACGGGGCAAGAAAACAAGGCTCAAAAGTCGATTGAGGCCCGTGTTAAGCTTGAACACATGGAGGATTATATCGGCAGGTGCGTTATTCCTACCGAGCGCGTCACTGAAAAGAAAAACGGTGTTAAGCGCGTAATTACGAAGAAGTTCTTTCCTGGTTATGTTCTGGCGGAATTGGCGCTTTATGATGAGTCGAAAAGTGCCGATGACAATGGAAAGAGGGCTATTTATGAGCGCACTTGGCAGTTCCTTAGAGAAACTCCCGGTGTAATCGGTTTTGTCGGGGGCGAGCGCCCGACACCGCTCAAGCAGAGTGAAGTGGATGCTATTCTTCTCGATCGTCCTGCGGGCGCATCGTCAGTCGAGCGTCCTAAAGTCAATTTCTCCGTTGATGAAACGGTTAAGATTACTGACGGCGCGTTCATGGGTTTGACGGGCCAGGTCAGCATGGTGGATCCCGACAAGGGCAAACTCAAGGTCGAAGTGAATATCTTCAACCGCAAGGTCCAGGTCGACGCCGAATATTGGCAGGTGGAGAAAGTCGCTATAGAAGAGACTTTCGAAAGCCTCAAGCAGTAAACGGCAGGTTTTGCGGTCCGAAAAAGTCGGAAACGATTCACCGGGCAGGATCCCCGGGAGGAGCCGCACGAAAAAAGGAAAAGGCAAATGGCCAAGAAGGTAACCGGAGTTGTTAAACTCCAGATTCCGGCCGGTGCTGCGAACCCCGCACCGCCCGTCGGACCGGCCTTGGGTTCTGCTGGTGTCAACATCATGCAGTTCTGCAAGGAGTTCAATGCTAAGACCGCGAAGGATTCCGGTCTCGTGATCCCGGTAATCATTACTGTTTATCAGGATCGTAGCTTCTCTCTCAAGTTCAAGTCGCCGCCGGCATCTGTTCTTCTTAAGAAGGAAGCAGGGCTTGCCAAGGGCAGCGGCGTTCCCAACAAGAACAAAGTCGGCAAGGTCACTCGCGAGCAGATCAAAAAGATCGTCGAGATGAAGAAGGCCGATCTTAACACCAGCGATGTCGAGCAGGCTATGAAGATGATTGAAGGCACGGCTCGCAATATGGGAATCGAGGTGGTCGAATGAAGCACGGCAAGAAGTATTTCAACGCGCTTAAGAAGGCTCCGAAGAAGGCTGTCTCTCTCGAAGAGGCCGTCAAGTTCATTAAGGCCAATCCCGGCGCTAAGTTTGATGAGACGGTTGACGTTTATTTCAACATCGGCAAGGGCCTTACCAAGGGTGATACCGCTGTTCGCGGCGTAGTTAAGCTTCCCAACGGTTCAGGTAAGACCGTCAAGGTCGCCGTTTTCGCCGGTGGTGATGCGGCTGAGGCTGCCAAGGCGGCCGGTGCTGATTTCGTCGGTATGAATGATCTCGTCGAGAAGGTCACGAAAGAAGGTTGGTGCGATTTTGACGTCGCCATTGCTACTGTTGAAGCGATGAAAGAAGTCAGAAAGTGCGCTCGCGTCCTCGGTCCTCGCGGTCTTATGCCCAACCCCAAGACCGGCACTGTAACCGATGACACCGCTACGGCTGTTAAAGAGGCCAAGGGTGGAAAGGTCGACTTCCGCATGGATAAGACCGGCAACCTTGCCGTAATCGCCGGAAAGCGCAGCTTTGATGACGCATCTCTCATCGCCAACATCAAGGCTGTTGTTTCTGCTGTCAATGCTGCAAAGCCCCAGACTGTCAAGGGTGTCTTCATCAAGTCGATGTCGATATCTTCCACGATGGGCGTCGGCGTTCAGGTTATTCCTCAGATGGATGCCGAGTAATCAAGGGAGGTATTTGAAATGAGAATTGAAAAGATTGCTATTCTCGACGAAGTAACCGCCCGCATCAAAGATTCGGACTATTGCTTCATCATCAATCACGGCGGCGTCGATGTCGCTTCGATGGCTAAGCTCCGTCAGGATCTTCGCGAATGCGAGAGCCGTCTGCTCGTTGTAAAGAATTCGTTCCTCGCCAAGGTTGCGAAGGAAAAGGGTTGGAGCGAAGAGGTCAATGCCATGTTCGCCGGCCCCACGGCTGTCGTTACCGGTAAGGGCGAGCCCACCGCTGTAGCCAAGGCTATCATGGAGTTTGTAAAGGCTTCTGCCGGCAAGGCCACCGTCAAGGGTGCCGACTACGATAACAAGATCGTTGATGCCGCTATGGTTGACGCGCTCTCGAAGATCCCCGGCAAGAACGAACTTCGTGCGATGCTTCTTATGCTCCTCAAGGAGCCTGCGACACGCTTGGCGCGCGTCCTCTCCGAGAAGGCGAAGAAGGGTGGCGAGGCTCCTGCCGCGGCCGAGGCTCCTGCCGCGGCCGAAGCTCCTGCAGCCGAGGCTCCCGCAGCCGAAGCTCCCGCAGCCGAATAATAAACAATTTCCCTTGGATGAAACACGCCAAGGGTTGACAAGTAAAAAAGGAAAAAGAAAATGACTAACGAAGAACTCATCCAGGAACTGTCAGGTAAGACCGTTCTCGAAATCAACGAACTCGTCAAGGCTCTCGAGGAAGCATGGGGTGTTTCTGCCGCTGCTGCCGTAGCTGTTGCTCCTGCCGCTGGTGGTGCTGCCGCTGCTGAAGAGAAGACTGAGTTTGACGTCATCCTCAAGTCCGCTGGTGCTAACAAGATTGCGGTCATCAAGGAAGTGCGTGCTATCACCGGTCTCGGCCTCAAGGACGCCAAGGATATGGTTGACGGCGCTCCAAAGACGGTCAAGGAAGCTTGCGCTAAGGACGAAGCTGAGAAGATCGCCGAGCAGCTCAAGAAGGCTGGCGCTGAAGTCGAAATCAAGTAAGCTTGTTTTCGTTCTCGAAAAAGAAGGGTGCGGCTTGCCGCGCCCTTCTTTTTTAGTCTCAGTGCACTTGAAAACGCCCTCAAATAAGAGTATAATATTATCTAATAGATTTAACTAATACTGTAAACTGAAATAAGGAAACAGGAAATGGCAAAAAAGATAATGGTTGACGGCAATACAGCCGCTGCCCAAATCGCATTCGCGTGCTCCGAAGTGGCCGCGATTTATCCTATCACACCGTCCTCGCCGATGGCTGAGACGTGCGATGAACTCGCCTCACTTAAGAAGGTCAATATCTGGGGTTCGATCCCGCAGGTAGTTGAGATGGAGTCCGAAGGCGGCGCCGCCGGCGCTGTGCACGGCGCTCTCACGACTGGCTCGATGACTTCGACGTTCACCGCGTCGCAGGGTCTTCTTTTGATGATCCCCAACATGTACAAGATCGCCGGTGAGCTCGCTCCTTGCGTATTCCACGTTTCCGCCCGTTCGCTCGCTTGCCAGGGTCTTTGCATTTTCGGCGATCACGGTGACGTCATGGCCTGCCGTCAGACCGGCTTTGCGATGCTCTGCTCTAACTCCGTTCAGGAGTCTCACGATATGGCGATGGTCGCTCACGCCGCGACGCTCGAAGCGAAGGTTCCTTTCCTTCACTTCTTCGACGGCTTCCGCACTTCGCACGAAGTTCAGAAGATCGACGAGATCGGCTATGATGTCATTCGCGAAATGATCGACGATGAATTTGTTGCTGATTTCCGTCGCCGCGCACTTGACCCTGAGCATCCTACGATGCGTGGTACGGCTCAGAACCCTGACGTATATTTCCAGGGTCGCGAGAGCTCGAATAAGTACTATGAGGCAACGCCTGCTATCGTCCAGAAGTATATGGATAAGCTCGCTAAGCTCACGGGCCGCGCGTATAAGCTTTATGATTATGTCGGTGCGGCTGATGCCGAGTACGTAGTTGTAGCGATGGGCTCAGGGTGCGATACGCTCCACGAGACGGTCGATGCGCTCGTAAAGGAAGGCAAGAAGGTTGGCCTTTTGAAGGTGCACCTCTATCGTCCTTTCTCGATGAAGGATTTTGTCAAGGCGATTCCTGCGACCGTCAAGGTTGTGACCGTTCTCGACCGCACGAAAGAGCCCGGTGCCAACGATCCTCTCTATCTCGACGTTACCGCCGCTATCGGTGAAGGCCTTCAGGAAGGTGTTATCTCCTTCAAGTATCCGAAGGTTCTCGCAGGCCGCTACGGTCTTGGTTCGAAGGACTTCACTCCGCAGATCTGCAAGGAGGTCTTCGACAACATGATGGCCGACAAGCCGAAGAATCACTTCTGCTGCGGCATTATCGATGACATCGGCGGCGAGTCGATCCTCGGTGACTCTTCTTTCGTTATGCCTACCGGCGATCGCAAGGAGTGCATGTTCTGGGGTCTCGGTGCTGACGGTACCGTTGGCGCGAACAAGAACTCCATCAAGATCATCGGCAACTACACCGAGAACTTCGCGCAGGGTTACTTTGAGTACGACTCCAAGAAGTCCGGCGGCGTTACGATTTCACACCTCCGCTTCGGGCCTGAGATGATTCGCAGCCCCTACTTCGTCAACGCTGCAGACTTCACGGCTTGCCACTGCTTCCCGTATCTCGAGAAGTACGATATGCTCAAGGCCGCGAAGCCCGGCTCTGTGTTCCTCCTCGCTTCGCCCTACTCAGCCGCTGAGATCTGGGATCACATGCCTGATGAAGTTGAAGAAGCCATCATCGCCAAGAAGCTTCAGTTCTACGTAATCAATGCTGCGAAGATCGCGCTTGAAAACGGTATGGGTACGCGCACGAACACGGTTCTTCAGACTGCGTTCTTCAAGCTCTCCGGCATTAAGCTTACGAAGGCAGACGGCACGGAGCTTGATCCTATCCAGGTTCTTAAGGATTACGCCGAGAAGGCTTACTCCAAGAAGGGTCAGGAAGTCGTCGAGATGAACTGGAAGTGCATTGAGGCCGCTTCTGCCGCGATCGAGAAGGTCGATTATCCTTCCGCTCCTGCTGGAAAGCTCAAGATGCCCGCCACCGTCGCTTCCGAGGCTCCCGACTTCATCAAGAACGTCACCGCCAAGATGATTGCTCAGAAGGGCAACGAGCTTCCTGTTTCGGCCATTCCGGATGACGGCACTTGGCCTACCGCCACGACTCAGTGGGAAAAGCGCAATGTTGCAGCATTCATCCCGGCCTGGGATCCTGCCGCTTGTATTCAGTGCGGTCAGTGCTCCATCATCTGCCCTCACGCGGCTATCCGCATGAAGGTTTATGACGAAGATAAGCTCGCCGGCGCTCCTGCGACATTCAAGTCTGCCGATTCCAAGACGCCTAAGATGAAGGCTCTCGGCGCGAAGGTGACTGTTCAGGTCGCTCCTGAAGACTGCATGGGCTGCGAGCTCTGCGTCGTCAAGTGCCCGATGGCCGCCAAGGGTGCGCTCAAGATGGTTGAGCAGATTCCTCTTCGTGAGACTGAAGCTGCCAACTGGAAGCACTTCCTCGCTATTCCCGATGTCGACCCTGCCAAGCTCGATACGAAGCAGGTTCTCGACTCGCAGCTCAAGCGTCCGCTCTTTGAGTTCTCCGGCGCTTGCGCAGGCTGCGGCGAAACTCCTTACGTTAAGCTCCTCACCCAGATCTGCGGTGATCGTCTTCTCGTTGCGAACGCGACCGGCTGCTCGTCGATCTACGGCGGCAACCTGCCCACGACCCCGTACTGCCAGCGTGCTGACGGCAAGGGCCCGGCGTGGTCGAACTCGCTCTTCGAGGACAACGCCCAGTTCGGTATGGGTATGCGCGTTTCTGCAGACAAGCTCTATGAATACGCGATGGAACTCGTTGACAAGGTTCTCGCCAAGGAAGAGGCTCCTGAGTCGATCAAGTCCGTCTTGACGAAGATCAAGTCCATCAACCAGTTCGATGAAAAGGGTCAGGGCGTTGAAGAGATGCGTTCTGCCGTCAAGGAACTTAAGGCTGCCCTTAACAACGGCTGCTGCTCCGGTAAGGAAGGTCCTTGCACATGCTCGCTCGGTCGCCAGCTTCTCGGCGTTGCCGACAACCTCGTCAGAAAGTCCGTCTGGATTCTCGGCGGCGACGGTTGGGCTTACGACATCGGTTACGGCGGTCTTGATCATGTTCTCGCTTCCGGTAAGAACGTCAAGGTTCTCGTCATGGATACCGAAGTTTACTCCAACACCGGCGGTCAGGCTTCGAAGTCTACTCCGATCGGCGCAATCGCCAAGTTTGCGGCTTCCGGCAAGGTTCAGGCGAAGAAGAACTTGGGTCTCATGCAGATGCAGTACAAGAATGTCTATATCGCTTACGTCTCGATGGGTGCCAACCCGGCCGCGACGGTGAAGGCGTTCAATGAGGCTGAGAACTATGACGGTCCTGCGCTTATCGTCGCTTACGCACACTGCATTGAGCAGGGTCTTCTTACCAAGACCGGTCCTGCCCATCAGCAGGCGGCGGTTGACTCCGTCCACTTCCCGCTGTGGCGCTACGATCCGCGTGCCGCCGCTCAGGGCAAGAACGGCCTTACGCTCGACTCTAAGGACAAGAGCGACACGGTCTCGTTCGCCGAGCGCGCACTTTCGAAGGATTGCGGCGAAAACCGCTTCAAGCAGCTCGTCAAGATCGTCGGTCAGGAGAAGGCCGAGGAAACATTGAAGCGCGCTGAAGCAGGCTTCAAGGAGAACTACAAGCTCCTCGCTGAACTCGCAGCGTTGCCGACTCTCTAATAGAAGAGGAAGATAAAGATAAGCCCTGTACATTTAAAATGTACGGGGCTTTCTTTTTATTTTGGGTAAGCGGTTATGTCGGCCATGCAACTGCTGTAGAGTGTTGTCGGGCGAGAAAGATGATAGTATTATCAAAACCGAGTCCTGCTTTGATTAAGTGACTTGTCAAAATGCGGCGGATGTCGCGGCACCCGTGCTCCCGCGCTTATGCGGCCGGATTGCGCGTCCTTGCGATCGCTCGACGTACACGAGTACGTCTTCGGGTCGCAGTCCTGCCCAATCCGCCTCGCCTAAGCATCAGTCCGCTCGG
>JAEIGA010018006.1_pt1 | contig 10759 bp, 14 predicted proteins | sample 9270691 | NCBI WGS metagenome assembly JAEIGA01 (sample SAMN17057246, study PRJNA624740) | gut metagenome | biome: biome; isolation source: fecal sample | host: Bos grunniens | place: China: Xizang | collected 2019 | reverse complement strand
CGGAGGCAAAGCCCAGAGCTATACGCTTCTGGATGTTATGGCAATCCTGAGGGAAATCGAGGACTCCATTAAGGATGCTGGCATGGACGACCTGTCTGATATCACCAAGGTTCGGAACTTTGCAGACGTCATGGGTTACATCGGCTACGTCTCTGGCCGAGAGTCTGACCGTCGAAAGCTCTACATAACCAATATGTTCCCGATTGTCCGCAAAAAAGATGGCAAACAATGCGGATACACCATACATACAAAGTCCATCGGAAGCGGCAAGGAGGGACGATTCTCCGTCTGGAACCGCGTGTTCGATAAAGACCCGATCAAGACCGGCGATATCATCTACTGCAAGAGTTTCAACCGGGACGGCCAGTATTTTGAACTCACCGATTATCACCATATCTACTGAGATATGTTATGTGGAACTGTAAAAACCCGGCCGAATCTGGCCGGGTCAAATTATCAAAAGTAAATTTCATATGGAGGGTGTTAATGCACCACACTAACGCAATTGCGGTACAAGGTCTTGGGGGGGGGCGGAGCCAATGCACGACACAATCAAGACTTCTATCCCACTCCAGAAGATGTTACGACCGCACTTATGGACTTTCTAAAGCTCGACAAAAGCGAAAGGATCTGGGAGCCAGCTTGTGGCGAACTCGATATGGTGAATGTGATGAGGAGTCGTGGCAATGAGGTAGTGGCAACGGACATATCACATGGTCAAGATTTCCTGTCAATGGAACCTGTCGACTGTGATTGGATCATCACCAACCCGCCCTTCTCCCTGTCGGAAGAGTTCATAAGAAAATGTCACGAGTATAACAAACCATTCGCCATGCTTCTGAAATCTCAGTATTGGCACGCACACAAAAGAGCTGCTCTTTTTGCAGACATTACGCCAACATGGGTTCTTCCGTTAACCTGGAGGCCGGACTTCTTGTTTAAGCAGCATCAGAAAGGTTCACCGTTAATGGATGTTATGTGGTGTGTATGGATTCCTCCTTACAATAAAACCACAAAATACCTACCTCTGTCAAGGCGTAAATAAATATCTAAATTGGAGGCAAGTTATCAACTACACAACTTCATTATTCTGCGAGATCGACAAGTATGCTGCAACCAGCTACTGTGCAGTACACGACGTGGATGCCTCATTGAATCTCGGAGATATCACCAAGGCCGACGAAAGGTCGGTGCCGGACTTCAATGTTATGTTTGGCGGGAGTCCATGCACTGACTTCAGTATCGCCGGCAAACAGGGGGGGGCGATGTGGCGCTGCTCGGATTGCGACCATGAATACAACCCTCTGGAAGCCCACTTCACCAAGAGAGACCAGTGCCCGAAGTGTGGCTCAAAGGAAATCGAAAAGACCAGATCTTCTCTGATCGTTGAATGGCTTCGGTTTATCCGTGAGAAGAAGCCAAGGGTTGCGCTCTACGAAAATGTCAAGAATCTTGTAGGCCAAAGGTTCCGCAAGACGTTCGACTTGTTCGTCAAGGAGCTCGAAGACTATGGCTATAACGTTTACTGGCAGCTTATCGACGCAAAGCACCAGGGTATTCCGCAACACAGAGAGCGTGTCTACTGCGTCATCGTCCGAAAAGACCTAGACAACGGAAAGTTTCGCTTTCCAGATTCGATTCCGCTACGGCGCAGTTTGTACGATATGTGCGAGCGACAGGTAGATGAAAAGTATTATCTGCCTGACGAAAAGGTAACAGAGATTGTAGCCCTCCCCAAAGTGGCATACTGCATTACCTCAACCTACCACAAGGGTATTCCATACGAGCACTACTTGAAGACGCATCAGAGGCAATTGATTATGGAATATGAGCCAAGATACAGGGTGAGAAAGCTAACACAGTTGGAGTGTTGGCGGCTGATGGGTTTCGAGGATCGGGACTTCTTCGCGGCGCAGACTGCAATGAACGACAATATCTTTGGGGGCAAAGACCGATCTGGCACACAGCTGTACAAGCAGGCAGGTAATTCCATTGTCGTTGACGTACTGTTACATATTTTCGAGAACCTGAATGAAGCTATGCCGTATCTATTTGAAGATATCAAGATTGGCTCCTTCTTCAGCGGAATCGGCGCGTTCGAAAAGGCACTAACTCTTTTGGGCGAGCCAAGGGAACAGCCGACTGGCGACACACGGCCAGATCAGCTGAAGCAAATCGGATATATCAATAACTACAACGGGGACGCGAACCGAATTTACGACTGCTCCGTCGCCAGGGCTTTGAAGGCTGAGGCTGGCGGGGGGGGCGCCAAAACAGGTTGGTATCAATTCCCTGAACGAAATAGTTAACATAAAACAGGCAACCAAGCGCGGCTTCATCGAATGTGAAGTGGGGGGGGCAGTAGACCTCTCCTATCCAAACAGTAAGACCCGCAGAGGGCGTGTGCAGGAAAACGGCAGAATTTGCCCAACCATCACAGCCCAAAGCAACGGAATCCACATCATCGAGAAACGAAAGGATGAGGACTAACGAGTAACGAATACTCTTTTCGACCAAAAGGTTCGACAAAGAATCCGAACCCAAACTATAAGCCGCCGGCTACCGCAAAACAAGGACCGGCACAGATGCCGTTGGATGTCCCGAAACGGCAATGCAACTGCTGCGGGCAGGAAATGGACTTCTTTGACATCCAGGAGGATTTTACCATTAGCAGGAAGGTTGGCTACGGAAGCAAGTACGATATGACGATCATCGATCTTCATCTGTGTGGCGACTGCTTCGATAAAATCGTGGATGGTTGTAAGATCAGCCCCGTGATTGGAGCGTGGGACTGGGCGTGACATCATTCAGAACAGAGTCCTACGAGGAGATCATCGTAAGGGCAAATGCAGAGCGGCACGATTTGCTGTCTCGCCTGAATCCATCATCTTCTCCGTTTATGTGTGAGCCACAGCTTGCCTGGGTTTGCAATGAGGATGTTTGGGATTACATATGCTTCGCACACCGGCACGACTTACAGGTGTCGGAAGATTGCTCCTTCAGGCCGCAAGGGAGGGAGGTTCGATATCGAGGGCTTCCGGTTCGGATAAGGTCATATGGGACGTACGGACATAACCAAAGCCCAATGTTCGTTGTTGTCATGGTCGAAGACGAAAATGTAGCCGAATATATGGCACATCATTATCTGGATTGGTTTCCTGTCGGAACGAAGATTCTACGAGGCGACTACTTGCTTGAGGTTATGGGAGGCGGGAGACATCATGCTCTAACCACGATCGGGATGGCTTTTGATTATCGGGTGCACAAAACCTTCCGTTCTCCGGCTGAAGGAACGAACCCGTATAACAATGAAACATATATTTCATCCAATTATGAGTGGCCTAGTGCGAGATATGCAGACCGGATTAGCGATTGGGATTGGTCGAGAACATATGATCTTCGAGCTGAAGATATCCGGGCGGCGCTCGCAAGAGAGGATGCTCGACAATGGACAAGGCGGGATCTTGGCAAATTCACGCATGAGTGCCGGGCTCCAGAGCTTGACGACGACTTCGAGTCGCCGGACTTAAGCACTCTATTTGGCGATGTAATGCCAAAAGAATAATACATACGAAAGGTAATATTGCATGCAGATTTATTTGAATCGAGTTGACGGTATTGATGACGCAATCATCTCTATGTTCCTGTCCAAGCGGACTCTGACCCGTGAGCTGGAACAGAACATCCGACGTGTCTGCCGGGAGAACCAGGATCTGACCTGTGCAAACAGTGAGGTTCTTGGCGCACTGAATCCGGAGATTTCCATTGAGATGAACGACTGGCTGAACAAGGTCTTCAAGTGGGGTAAGCATCATGTGACCATGCTGCGGTTCCTGGATTTCTCCTTTACCGTCTACGGTATGCATCGTGGCGCACAGGACGACTTCGACTCTCACGCCAAGCGCATGGACAACCGTATCATTCGCTCCTCAACCAGATTGGCAAGCTACGATCATGGTGAGGTTTCCGAGTATTACGAAGATAAGATCATTCCTACCGATGTGGCTCTGGCGTACATGGGCATTGCCACCCCCGATGAAATCGAGTACGAGGGCCGGACGTATGTGCGTGGCGTCAACGGCTACATTGTCAAGGGCATGGAGCACCTGAACGATGTTAAGCGCGGTCTGTACATGCTTTCCATCCCCTCCAACTTTATCTTCCGGTGCAATGGCACGGAGTTTGCCCATATCTACAAGGAGCGCAACGCAAAGGGCACTGCCGCTCCTGAGCTGAAGACCGCTGTTGAATCTATGGCTGACCAGATCGAGGACTCCACCAATGGCTTCATGAACCGAGATCTGTTGATGGCCATTAAGAACTAAGGAGGAGTATGAAGAAAGCTGTTATTTTTTCAAGCTGGTTTGAGCCTCCAATGGAGTTTGTTGAATTCTGTAACAGTATCGGTTGTTCTTTTTCGCGTGTCGTCTTTTCTGACTCCGGCATAACTTTCGATCCGAGGATCGTTGAGTTCTGCGAAAAGTACGCAGAGGGCCGTGCGGGTGAGAAGGTATACAAGGGACGCAAGACTGCCCAGTACAAATGTGGTTTCGCAGGTGGTGGTTACATCCGTGAGATCGACACTGCTAAGAGGTGGCGCCTGGCATATAACAACTGCGACGCTCCGGAGATTGAATACATTGATGTCCGCACCAATGAGTATGGCTTTACAAAAGTCGTACCCATGCCCACCAAAAACTGATTTCACATGAAGAAATTAATCGTTGTAATCAATGGAGGAGGTGGCGTTGGCAAGGACACTCTGATTACCTCTCTAACAGAAAAGTATAAAGTTGCTAATGTGTCATCCGTTGATCCAATCAAAATGATAGCATCGCAAAACGGTTGGTCTGGAGAAAAGGATGATAAAGCTAGACTCTTTCTGTCAGAACTTAAGAGAGTATTTTCAGAGTATAACGACCTTCCAACAAAATATCTCGTGAGTAAAACCTGTCAGTTTGTCTCGTCAGATAGTGAAATCTTATTCTTGCATATTAGAGAACCCGAACAGATCGAACATTATAAGAATGAGATATCCTCTCATGGGAATATCTGCGCGACCCTGCTTGTTGAGCGGGCAGATGTACACGAAGGGAGAGCATACGAGAACCATTCCGACGATGATGTGTGTAATTACCAGTATGATTACGTTTTTGAAAATGTCAGTCCTGTTGGGGAGAGCACACAGAGGTTTCTTCAGATGATTGAGAGGGCTTTTGTTGAATACGGGGCTGAGTATGATATTACCAACCAACATACATAAACAAGGGGGTATCCATGAAGATTGTAAAGCGCGATGGAAGAACCAATGAGTTTGACATCATGAAGATCGTTAATGCAATCTCTAAGGCATTCATCGAGGTGGATGGAGAGCTGACGGAGGCATCCGAAAAGATTGCAGTTGATATCGCAATCGCAATTAAGGACTCCTGTAAGGACGGCGTAACCGTTGAGGAAGTCCAGGATATGGTGGAGAAGAAGCTGATGGCAAGCCGCAGGAAGGATGTTGCCAAGGCTTATATTCTCTACCGTGATGAACGAACCAGAACCAGAGAGCGGAGCAGTGTGTTCAATAGAGACCTGGCTGACAAGATTGCTGCATCCAAGGTTGATAACCAAAATGCAAACGTCGACGAACGTTCTTTCGGTGGCAGAATCGGATCTGCAAGTAGCGCACTGATGCGCAAGTTTGCGCTGGAAAACTGCTTGTCTGACATGGCAAGAAACAACCACCTGAATAATGAGGTCTATATTCACGACCTCGATCATTATGCGGTCGGCGACCACAACTGCCTGTCCATCCCGTTTGACAAGTTGCTGGCAAACGGCTTCAACACAAGGCAGACAGATGTGCGACCTGCTCAGTCTGTTAGCACAGCATTCCAGTTAGTGGCGGTAATCTTCCAGCTACAGAGCCTGCAGCAGTTTGGAGGCGTCAGTGCAACGCATCTTGATTGGACCATGGTTCCTTATGTGCGAAAGAGTTTCTTCAAGCATTACAGGAATGGCGTAAAGTATCTGGAGAAGCGAGAGCTTGATTACAGCTTCCACAACGAAATGTCGATTGACGATGGTGATTATATAGCCTATTCAGAGGCGGCATACGAATATGCGATGGACATGACAGAGAAAGAGGCTCGTCAGTCCGTCGAGGCGATGTACCATAACCTAAAAAGTATTTGGGCGACCCGGCAGTAATGTCGGGAACATACCTATCTAAACGGGGGAACTCTCCAACGGAGACAATCTACCGTGCTAAATTCGTGCTGATATGATAATAAAAGGTGGTGATTATATATAGAGGAATACTCTGTGTATATACATATCAATAAAATAAATGGCAAGCGATATATAGGTCTTACCAAACAGACTCCAGAAGCAAGGTGGGGAATAGATGGTAAAAACTATAAATCAAGCTGCCCACGTTTTTGGAATGCTATCCAGAAATATGGGTGGGATAACTTCGAACATATCGTTGTTAAGAACGGGTTATCTAAAAATGACGCTTGCGCTCTTGAGATTCAGCTTATAGAACAGTTCATGACACAAAGTGAAGAACTTGGATACAACATCTTGAGCGGTGGGAGTGCTCCGTCTATACCGGCGGAAGTCAGGGCTAGAATGTCCGAGGGTATGATCGGAAATAAGAACGGTCTTGGACATGCGTGTTCTGAGGAAAAGAAGAGAAAGATATCAGAGGCTCAGAAGGGAAGAAGGCTTACCGAAGAGCACAAAGAGAAGCTCTCTGCAGCCAAGAAGGGTATACCAAGGGGCCCAATGAACGACGAGATTAAAAAGAAGATATCGAAATCCCATGCGAAACTTCAGGTGTTCTGTGAAGAAACAGGCGTTATTTACGAATCTGTTCAAGCGTGCTCAAGGCAACTCGGTTTATACGCGACAAATGTGTGTAAGTGTTGCCGTGGGAAGATAAAAACAACCGGTGGGTACCACCTTACATATTATAACAGCACGATAAATGCCTAACGACTATCCCGTGAGGGAGTAGGACCAAGCGGTTCGAAATGGTAGGCCCCTCTTTTGAGGGTGAAGATATAGTCTGCTCTGCATGGCGACATGCAGCTGGGTTCGTCCCGGGCGAAGCGTAGCGAACTTCGTTGAACAAATAGGAAATACATTGCAGAGTAGAAGTGGTAACCAGCTGCCGTTTACTTCTATTAACTACGGAACCTGCACTGCTCCTGAGGGGCGGATGGTGACCAAAGCACTACTGGAAGTCTCCATCGACGGAATCGGACGTCTGCATAAGACATCCATTTTCCCCTGTGGTATCTTCCAGATGATGAAGGGTGTCAACCGTGAGCCCGGCGACCCCAACTACGACCTGTACCGCCTTGCTCTCCGGTCGACCGCTCAAAGGTTGTACCCCAACTATGCGAATGTTGATTGGTCTGGTAATGCTGGGTATGACATCAACGATCCGAGAACATACTTCAGCACCATGGGTTGTAGAACAGCTAACGGCTTCGACATCAACGGACTTGGCCAGCTCAAAGACGGCAGAGGTAACATCTGCCCCGTCACTGTTATCATGCCCACCCTCGCAATGCAGGCAAAAGAGTGGGTGTGGAATAGTCTACCCGAGGCAAGCAAGGAGCGTATCGTTGTGTCTCCGTATCAATGGACGACAGGCGATATTGCGGTAGAGCGATTTATGCGTTTGCTAGACGCCAAGATTCATGATGCAAAGGATATGCTGATCGAGCGTTTTGAGTACATGTGCTCCCAGTCTCCGGACTCTGCGAAGTTTATGTATGAGAACGGGCTGATGGAGGGTTACATTCCCGAAGAGGGTATTCGTTCCGCCCTGAAGCACGGCACCATCGTGATTGGCCAGCTTGGTCTGGCAGAAACCCTCCAGATTCTGATTGGGTGCGACCATACTACTGAGACAGGTATGGAGCTGGCTAAGCGCATCGAGGAGCTTTTCAAGGTCAGGTGCGCAGAATTTAAGGAGAAGCACCGACTGAACTTTGGTGTGTACTATACTCCTGCAGAAAACCTCTGCTACACCGCTATGAAGAAATTCCGTGAAAAATACGGTGTGATTCCTAACGTTTCAGATCACGACTTCTTCACCAATAGCATGCACGTACCTGTATGGCATAAGATGGACCCGTTCCAGAAGATCGATATTGAGTCTCAGTTAACCGGTTATAGCTCCGCAGGCTGTATCACTTATGTAGAGCTGGAGTCCGGTGTGAAGAACAATTTGGATGCGCTGGAGACAATCGTCAACTATGCTATGGACCACGACATTCCTTACTTCGCTGTCAATGTACCCAACGACATGTGTGCAGAATGCGGTTACACCGACGAGATCGGTGATGCCTGCCCTGTCTGTGGCTGCGAGAAAATTCGTCGGCTCCGCAGAGTTACCGGTTATCTGACGGGCGACTATAAGGAAGCATTCAACCTGGGTAAACAACAGGAGGTTGAGATGCGTGTTAAGCATGGGACCTTCTCGGAGGTTTGTGATTGCTAAGGCCATCTGGTGTTGAAGTTGAATCAATCCAGCAAGCCTGGGAGAACGTCGGTAGTGGCGAAGCTCAGCAGATGTTGGTGGAGGTAAAAGATAAATTATCTCCGAGCGATAAAGGCGGCCAATATGACGGTGGCAATCATTGATGCTGAAATCATTGGAGCCTCAAAACACAGGTTCCCAAACCTATGCTCTATGAAGTTATCTTCATATCATAAGGCTCGTGGCGACACGGTTTTCCTGAAGCTCGACTACCGAGACCTCTTGTCGTATGACAAGGTGTATATCTCTAAGGTGTTTACCAAGACCGTAGTACCTGATGAGGTACTGGAGCTTGGTAATGTTACATATGGAGGAACGGGGTTCTTCTATGACAAGGCTCCGGCATTACCACCAGAGATTGAACACTGTATGCCGGACTACCACCTGTATGATTCCTGGGTCGAAAGTAGAATCGAGCATGGGTGCAAGCCATCTGAGTTCCGGCACTATACAGACTACTCTATTGGCTACCTCACCAGAAAGTGCTTCAGGCAGTGCAGCTTCTGCGTCAACCGCAACTATAGGGGAGTAGAAGCTGCAAGCCCACTCGAAGAGTTCATGGATGTTTCCCGTCCGAAGCTATGCTTTCTGGACGACAACTTCTTCGGGTTTGGTGGTTGGGGGGGGCTTATCGAGCCGGTTGTCGCCTCAGGAAAACGCTTCCAATTCAAGCAGGGTCTTGATGAACGCCTGCTGACTGAGTCCAAAATTCAAGCAATGGCGAAGTGGAAGTACGATGGAGAATTGATTTTCGCATTCGACAACATCGAAGATAAAAATTTGATTATTGAGAAGCTCGAATTGATTCGAAGATGCGCCCCGGAAATGAAGCGTGAAATGCGATTCTATGTATTCTGCGGTTTTGACAGAAATGGTAGATATGACGAGTCGTTCTGGCGAAACGATCTGCGAGACTTGTTCGAGCGAATCAAAATCTTAAGCGAGTACCGATCTCTGATATATGTTATGCGATACGAGAAGGTGTACGACTCAGAGCTCGCTCCGCTCTATGCCTGCATTGCGAGCTGGTGTAATCAGCCAGGCATGTTTCGGCATAAGACCTTCAGAGAATTTGCCATCTTGAGAGGGCAGCGAAAGACCATGCCTAAAGGAGCGTGCTGGAGGGCTATGGAGGATGCTGAAGCTCGTTATCCGGAAATCGCGAAAAAATACTTTGACTTTGTTGGGCAACCGCAGGAGAGTTAATGAATACTGAAATCAAAATTAATGTACCGCTGACATTGTCTCAGATCAAGAATCTGATCGACTACATCGAAATTGACTTCATTGGTACAATCCGCAGAGACGAATGCATCGACAACATCGACTACATTCTGAACATTATGGAGTCTCTGAGGGCGCTCCGTATTGCGGCGGCTGAGAATGCCGAAGCAACTACCGAGATGCCCTTTGAACAAAAGGAGCAAGCATGAATCTACACGACGCTATTGAGCAAGCATATAAAAACGGCTTTGAAGCCGGTAAACCAAAATGGATTTCTGTGGCGGAGCAGCTGCCTGAGGTTGTATCCACTCATAGGCACAGCCGATACACTTCTATGAAGTCAACTCGCGTCCTCTGCGTTTGTGTGCAAAAGAGCGGCAAGCGAATGGTCAAGGAGGGATACTGCGAGTGGTTCGATGGTTTCCCAGAGCCCAGATGGAGAGTTCCCGGAACGATTGATTCTGTTACTCACTGGATGCCTAAGCCTGAGTTACCAAGTGACTAACTGTGAGGTTATATGTACATCGAGAAGGAAAAGATTTACACAGGATATATTCTGTCGGACAGGTACGACTTTGATATTCTGAATACCTATGGTTTTAAGAAGGCAACTCCGTCACAATGTCTGTGGTGGCAACGCCCGAATAAAATTGTGTGGTTCCATGGAATTGGAACATGGACTGCAGAGCTTCAGACGCATCAGAGCGACCGTCGTATAATTCTCCGAAAGGAAGACGGAGTAGACACCTCTGACCTTGAGGAGCTACTGAGCCGCATGGTTCGAGATGGAGTTCTTGTCGCAGAAACAGGAGGCACCGATGAAAATCATTGACTGTGAGCGCAAAGGAAATGTCGTTCGGTTCTACCTCGGAGCAGACGACTGCGAAGACTACTGGGGTGACGATTGGGACGATGCCCCATACGACTGCAATGCCGGAACTGTCTATGACCGCTACATCACCGGAATCAAGGACATGGCCTTCCCGTTTG
>JAEIGA010018005.1_pt1 | contig 10760 bp, 7 predicted proteins | sample 9270691 | NCBI WGS metagenome assembly JAEIGA01 (sample SAMN17057246, study PRJNA624740) | gut metagenome | biome: biome; isolation source: fecal sample | host: Bos grunniens | place: China: Xizang | collected 2019 | reverse complement strand
TGTATGTTTTCCGTGATGTTTGAGTAGACGGACCAGGATATCCATGAACAATCCATCCTTTGGATCGTTCTGTCATAGAATAAAAATTCATTTATGAGGAGGAAAATCGAATGAGTTTAAAAGAAGTAGTAATTGTCAGCGCATGTCGTACACCCATCGGAAAATTCCAGGGACAGTTCAAGACCGTCAGCGCACGTGAGCTTGCCATGACCGCCGGTGCGGAAGCCATCAAAAGAGCCGGCATCGACGCCTCTGTGATCGATCAGACCGTAGTTGGTCAGGTATACAGCGGTATGCAGGGCAGTCTTCCCGCAAAGCAGATCAGCTACCGTCTCGGGATCCCCGCAACAAGCAATGCCTGTGTGGTCAACCAGAACTGTGCCTCCGGTATGAGAGCCCTGGAGATCGCCTGTGATCATATCGCTCTGGGTAAATCCGAAGTAGGCCTGGTCATCGGTGTGGAAAGCATGACAAATGCTCCCTATATGCTTCCGAAAGCTCGTGGCGGTTTCCGTATGGGAGATGGCCAGATCATCGACTCCATGCTCCATGACGCCCTCTTTGATGAGCTGAGCGGGGGACATATGGGAGTCACTTCCGAAAATGTCGCCAAGTTATACGGGATCACCAGGGAGGAATGTGACCAGCTGGCTGTCAGAAGCCACAATCTTGCCTGCAAAGCCATCGATGAAGGCAAATTCGAAGAAGAGATCGTTCCCGTGGTGGTCAAGAACAGAAAGGGTGATAAGATCATCTCCACAGATGAGCATCCGATCCGTGACTGTACCATGGAAAGCATTGCCGGACTGCGTCCTGCATTCATCAAGGACGGCGTGACCACCGCCGCCAATGCTTCCGGTATCAATGATGCCGCTGCAGCTGTCGTGGTCATGAGCCTGGATAAGGCAAAAGAGCTCGGGATCAAACCTCTGCTTAAGATGATCAACATCACCTTTGCCGGCGTGGAACCGGATATCATGGGTGTGGGCCCGGCTGTCTCCATTCCGAAAGCTCTCGACCTTGCGGGGCTTAAATATGAAGACGTGGATTACTGGGAGATCAATGAAGCCTTCGCTGCTCAGTTCCTGGGCTGCGGAAGGAAGCTGAAGGCTGACTACGGTATCGATATCAACATGGATATCACCAACGTAAACGGTTCCGGTATAGCTCTGGGACATCCCATCGGCTGTACTGCCCTCCGTATCATCGTATCCATGTATTATGAGATGAAGCGGAACAATTATAAGATCGGCGGAGCTGCCCTCTGTGTAGGCGGCGGTCCCTCCATGGCATCACTCTGGACCACAGAGATCTGATCTTCAGATTAAATGGGCCGACGGCCCGTGTGAACTTAAACGGACTTAAAACAGGGGCATACAGGAAAACCATCCTGTATGCCCCTGTCTCATTGGTCTTTTCTCATTTCAGGTCCTCCACGATCCTGCGTGCGATACTTCCTCTGGAAAGACCGTGATCCATCGCCTGCTTACCGATCAGCCGATGGGCTTCATCCTCCGACATATGCTTCTTCTCCATCAGAAAAAACTTAGCCTTATTTACCATCCTCATCTCATCCATCTTCTCCTGGGCTGTCTGAAGTTTCCTCTCCAGTGAATGAATCTTATCCTGGGCAGCCGCAAGGAAACGGATTGCCTTATCGATCTGCCCCCTCGGAACAGGCTTGGGAATGACCAGGACTCCGTAGTCTGTCACCAGTTCCGATATATCCCCGAATATCTCCTGAGGAACCACCAAAAGGACAGAAGCGTTACATTTTTCCGTAACATCAATAGCCAGGTCTTCCCCTCTTTCTTCCGGCAGAGGCGCATTGATGATGACCAGATCGTAATAGCGCTCAAGAATACACCTTCTTGCCAGGCCTGAGTTATTCTTAAACTCCACAGAAGCAAAATGCCGTGGGGATAATGACTTTCTGACGATGGAATCGAATTTCTCCGAGGTGGATACGATCAGGACGGAATGCCGGATCTCATCTCTTTTTGGCATAGAATCCCCCCTCAGATTTTTGTGTATTCTCTGATGATACTTTCAGGAACATATTTGCTGACAAAGTCGCTGCCGGCAGCAAGCTTTGCCGCTTCTTTCCTTGACCCGGGAAGGAATACTCCGCCTTCCTCGGTTTCATCGGGGAGGGACAGTTTCCTTTCTATTCCCGACAGCCCCGCATAGATCAGAAGAGCATAGACAAGATACGGGTTGCTTCCCGCATCCGGGCTCCTTAATTCTGCCCAGGTCCTCCCTCTGAAGGTCTCAACATACATCAGCTCCGATTCCCCCCGGTTTGACCAGTTGACTCTGTCCGGTGCCGAGCTGTTCCCGAAACGGGCATAGGAGGAATCCGTAGGATTGAGGAAGATCGTCATATCCCTTATCCTCTCCATGATCCCTGCCGCAGCATACCTGGCCAGGTCATTGCCGTCCCCGTCCACTGCATAAATGTTGATATGGTATCCGTTTCCCGGTTTGTCCGGTATGGGCATGGGAGAAAAATCCGCGGTCAGGCCATAGCGGTTTGCCACCGTACGGACTGCCATCTTGAAGGTGGTCATCTGATCCGCCGCCTTCAGGGCTTTGGCGTAATGGAAATCGATCTCGTTCTGTCCCGGACCGCTCTCATGGTGGGATCTTTCCGGGGTAAGCCCCATCTTCTCAATAGTGAGTGAGATTTCTCTCCTTACATTTTCGCATTTATCTGCCGGAGCGATGTCCATATATCCGGCGTGATCATAGGGAATCCTGGTGGAATTCCCGTCCTCGTCATTCACAAACAGATAAAACTCTGTCTCATTGCCGAACCAGAAGTTTATCCCCGACTGTGCGGCTTTTTCGACTGCCTTTTTCAGGATCATCCTGGTGTCAGCCGCGTATTCCTCACCGTCCGGAGTATAGACGTCACAGAACATTCTGAGAACTTTTCCGCTGTCCGGCCTCCATGGGAGAACTGATAATGTATCAGAATCCGGTTTCAGATAAAGGTAAGAGAAAGGGCAGTCATTAAATCCCGCAATCTGACGTGCGTTTATGGGTATTCCTCCATCAAAAGCTTTTTTCAGTTCACCGGGCATAACGGAGATGTTCTTCTGTACACCATAGGCATCCAGGAAAGCAAGTCGTATGAATTTTGCATCCTCTTCTTCGATAAAGGTCATCAGTTCTTCGTATGAATACTGCATAGTCGCTCCTCCTTATATGGTTGAGATCTTCGGGGTGATATCCTCCAGGACATCCAGGAGGATCCGGGCCGTATCGAGGGAGGTGAACATGGTCACACCGTTCAGGATCGCGCAGCGCCGGATCTCGATTCCGTCATCATAATGCACCCCGGACAGAACCGCTCTTGTATTGATAATATAACTTACATAACCCGCCCGGACAGACTGAAGGATCTCATCACTCCCTTCACTGATCTTCCCCCGGATCCGGGTACGGATCCCGTGATCCTTAAGAAATGATCCGGTCCCTGCCGTGGCCTCGATATTAAATCCAAGTTCATAGAAACGTCTGACCAGGGGAAGGGCCTCCTCCTTATCTTCGTCCGCCAGGGTAACTATGACCGTCCCGTATTCTTTCATCTTGATTCCTGAAGCCTGCAGTGCCTTGTACAAAGCTCTCTTCAGACTTTGGTCATAGCCGATGGCCTCCCCGGTGGATTTCATTTCCGGAGAAAGATAAGCATCCATCCCGTTCAGCTTTTCAAAGGAAAAGGCCGGTGCTTTCACATACCAGAAATCCTTTTCCGGCAGGATGGTGTCCGCAAGGTCCATCTGTTCAAGCTTCTCTCCCAGCATGACTCTTGTGGCGATATCCACAAGAGAGATCCCTGTGGATTTTGAAAGAAAGGGAACACTTCTGGAAGCCCGGGGGTTTACCTCTATAATATAAACCCGTTCTTCCTTATCGACAATAAACTGAATGTTAAAAAGTCCGCGGATTCCGATCCCCCTGCCCAGCTTTTTCGTATAATCCCACACGGTTTCCTTCACCTGTTCAGAGAGGGAATAGGGGGGATAAACACTGATACTGTCTCCTGAATGGACGCCGGTCCGTTCCACCAGTTCCATGATCCCCGGCAGGAAAACAGATTCTCCGTCACAGATGGCATCGACCTCAACCTCTTTTCCCACAATATATTTATCCACCAGGACCGGGCGGTCCTTATCGACTTCCACGGCATTTTTCAGATAAGTCAGCAGCATTTTCCCGTTGGCGACAATCTCCATGGCTCTTCCCCCCAGTACAAAGGAGGGCCTTACCAGGACCGGATAACCGATCTGCTCAGCTGCCGAGATTCCCTCTGCTATATCGGTCACGGCGACCCCTTCCGGATGGGGGATCTGCAGGCGGTTGATCAGATGTTCGAAGGCATCCCTGTCTTCCGCGGTGAAGATGGCATCTGTCCCCGTACCGATGATCCTGGCCCCTCTTTCTTCCAGCGGACCTGCGAGATTTACCGCTGTCTGTCCGCCCAGGGAAGTGATGATCCCTTCCGGCTCCTCAAGTTCGATGATATTCATGATATCTTCCACCGTGAGGGGTTCAAAATACAGTTTATCAGCCGTGGTATAGTCCGTGGACACCGTCTCCGGGTTATTGTTGATCACGATCGCTTCATACCCCATATCATGGATAGTCTTCACGGCATGTACCGTGGAATAGTCAAATTCCACGCCCTGGCCAATCCGTATCGGCCCCGAACCCAGCACGACCACCTTCCTGTTGGGCGATACGACCGATTCATTTTCTTCTTCGTAGGTTGAGTAAAAATAGGGTACATAGCTCTCGAACTCACTGGCACAGGTGTCGATCATCTTGTACACCGGACGGATTCCGTATTTTTTGCGAAGCCGCCATATTTCGACCTCTTCTTTTCCCGTCAGTTCCGCGATATACGAATCGGAGAAGCCCAGCCTTTTTGCCTCATACAGGAGGTCTCTGTCGGGGAAGGAGAAGTCATCTTTCTCCCGGTTTTTCCCGCTTTCCTCCAGCCTGATCTCAAAATCTACGATATTCCTGATCTTATCCAGGAAAAACATATCGATCTTTGTCCTGGAATAGATCGCATGAGGGTCCGCGCCAAGCCACAGCAGTTCCGATATGGCGTAGATCCTGTCATCCGTCCCTTCCTCGATATAGGTCAGCAGCTTATCGATGGCCTCTTTTCTGTTTTCGGGAAAGGCTTTGTCCGACAGGTTGTTTACATCGAATTTTTCCAGATGGATATGGTTTTTTCCGTCTTCCAGTGAACGGATTGCCTTGAGGAGGCTTTCCTCCATGGTCCTTCCTATACTCATAGTTTCACCGGTGGCTTTCATCTGTGTAGACAGGACATTTGAAGCCAGGGTAAACTTGTCAAAAGGAAATCTGGGCATTTTTGTAACCACATAGTCAAGGGAGGGTTCGAAGCAGGCAGGAGTATTTGCAAGAAATATCTCATCAAGACTCATCCCCACCGCGATTTTTGCCGACACCCTCGCGATCGGATAACCGCTGGCTTTTGACGCCAGAGCGGAGGATCTGGAGACTCTTGGATTCACCTCGATCACATAGTAATGAAATGATTCCGGGTCCAGAGCAAACTGGACATTGCATCCTCCTTTGATCTTCAGTGCCCTGATGATCCTGAGGGCACTGTCCCTTAACATGTGATATTCCTTGTTGGTCAGGGTCTGGCTGGGAGCCACCACGATGGAATCCCCCGTATGGATCCCGACGGGGTCCATATTTTCCATATTGCAGACGGTGATGGCAGTATCGTTTGCATCCCGCATCACCTCGTACTCGATCTCCTTATAGCCTTTGATACTTTTCTCCACAAGCACCTGCCTGACGGGAGAAAGATCCAGGGCGGTCTTCATTCTTTCCCTCATCTCTTCCGGTTCGGAGGCAAAACCGCCGCCGGTCCCACCCAGGGTAAATGCCGGTCTCAGTATCACAGGATAGCCGATCTTCTCCGCCGCGGAAAGTCCCTCTTCCACGCTTTGGGCAATGGCAGAAGGCACTACCGGTTCGCCGAGTTCTTCACATAATTCCTTAAACTGTTCTCTGTCCTCGGCCTTTCTGATGCTTTCTGCATCGGTACCCAGAAGTTCGATCTCACACTCATCAAGGACTCCTTTATCGTAGAGCTGGAGGGACAGATTCAGCCCAGTCTGCCCGCCTATTCCGGGGATGATGGCGTCCGGCCTTTCGTACCGGCATATCCTTGCCATATATTCCAGGGTAAGAGGCTCCATATACACTTTGTCGGCGATGGAATGATCCGTCATGATCGTCGCAGGGTTGGAATTGGCCAGGACGACCTCATAACCCTCTTCTTTCAGAGCCAGACAGGCCTGGGTACCGGCGTAATCGAATTCCGCCGCCTGACCGATCACAATGGGACCGGACCCGATGACAAGCACTTTTTTTATGTCTCTGCGTTTAGGCATCCTTCAACCTTCTTTCTTTCATCAGGTCTCTGAATCTGCTGAACAGATAACAGCTGTCCTGGGGCCCCGGAGCGCTTTCCGGATGATACTGCACGGAAAATACCCCGTCCTCCCGGTTGTAAAGTCCTTCCACGGTATCGTCGAGCACATTGATATGGGAGACCGACAGACCTGTGCCGGCCAGCGATCTTCCGTCTACGGCATAGCTGTGATTCTGGCTGGTTATTTCTATCTTTCCGGACCGAATGTCTCTTACCGGATGATTACCTCCTCTGTGGCCGAATTTCAGTTTGTAGGTTTTCGCACCGTAGGACAGGGCGAGAAGCTGATGTCCCAGACAGATTCCGAAGATCACTGTCTTCCCCCTCAATCCGCACAGGGTACGGACTACCTCCGGAACATCTTCCGGATCACCCGGCCCGTTGGAGACCAGGACGCCATCGGGATGGAGGGACAGTATCTCCTCACTTCCCGTATCATAGGGAACAACCGTCACGTTGCACCTGCTTGCGTTCAGCATCCTGATGATATTCGTCTTCAGTCCGCAGTCGATCACCACCACATGATAAAGAGGATTGGAGGTCCGGCTGTACCACTTCTTCCGGCAGCTGCACCTCCGGACTGCGTCGTGGGGAACGGGAGCATCGGCGATCCGGCTGCAGGCCTCATCTATACTGATCTCTTCGTCGGTGATCATGCATCTTCTGGAACCCAGATCCCTGATGCTCCTCACCAGTTTTCTTGTGTCCACACCGGCAATACCGGGAATACCGTTTTCTTCCAGAAGCTCCGACAGGGTCTTTGCCCATCGGAAATTGGATGGATTGTCGTTGATATCCCGGACAATAAATGCTGACGGAGAAATGATCTTACTCTCAAAATCTTCATCCGTCACCCCGTAGTTTCCCATAAGGGGGTAGGACATGACCACCGCCTGATCTGTGTAGGATGGGTCGGAAAGGATTTCCTGGTATCCTGCCATGGACGTATTGAAAACGATCTCACAGACGAGGTCAGCCTTTCCCCCGAATCCGGTTCCGGCATATACGGTTCCGTCCTCCAGAAACAGTTTCCTTTTATCTGACATTTCCTTCCGCCTCCCTGATCTTTTCGACCTTCAACGCCTCTTCCACAAATCCCTTAAAGAGGGGGTGAGGTCTGTTTGGCCTCGACTTGAATTCCGGATGGTACTGTACGCCCAGGTAAAAAGGCATACCCGGCAGTTCCACGGTCTCCACGAGATTTCCGTCGGGGGAGAGGCCGGATAAGACCAGACCGGAGTCTGTCAGGACCTGACGGTAGTCGTTATTGAACTCGTAGCGGTGTCTGTGTCTTTCAAAGATTTCCGTTTTTCCGTAATAATGATTCAATCTTGTACCGGGAACAATGCTGCAGGGATATCTTCCCAGCCTCAGGGTCCCTCCTTTTTCTATTTTTTCCGACTGGCCGGGCATAAAATCGATGACCTTATGCTCCGTTGCATCATGGAATTCACCGGAACAGGCATCCTTTATCCCGGCCACATTTCTCGCGAACTCGATCACCATGATCTGCATGCCGAGGCAGATGCCAAAATAAGGAATCCCTTTTTCTCTTGCATACCCGGCAGTCAGGATCATCCCTTCGATTCCTCTGTCCCCGAAACCTCCGGGAACGATAAAGCCGGAGATCCCGTCCAGGGCACTTATATAGTTTTCTTCATTGAGACTCTCGGAATCGATCCAGCGTATATCGACGGAGGCCTTCAGGGCATACCCCGCATGATGGAGAGCTTCCGCCACGGAGAGATACGCATCGTGAAGCTGGACATATTTTCCCACCAGCCCTATGGTTACTTTTTTCTCCGGATGTGCGATGTTTTCGGCAAGCCTCTCCCATTCCTCAAGATCCGGGGCCGGGGCATCAATGCCCAGCTCCCTGCAGACCACCCCGGAAAAGTTCGATTTTTCCAGCATGAGAGGGGCGGCATAAAGGCTGTCCAGAGTCCGGTTCTCTATGACACAGTCCTCCTTGACATTACAGAAGAGAGATATCTTTTTAAAGATACTCTCCTCCAGAGGTTCGTTACAACGCAGAACGATAATATCGGGGGCTATGCCCATGCCCTGCAGTTCCTTTACCGAATGCTGGGTTGGCTTGGATTTGTGTTCATTTGATCCGTGCAGCCAAGGAACAAGGGTGACATGAATAAAGAGGCTGTTGCTTCGCCCCGTTTCCAGTGAGATCTGCCTTACTGCCTCCAGGAAAGGCTGGGATTCGATATCTCCTATGGTACCCCCTATCTCTGTTATGACAACGTCAGCGCCGGTTTCTTTCCCGGCACGGTAAATGAAATCCTTGATCTCGTTGGTAATGTGGGGGATGACCTGGACGGTGGAACCCAGATATTCCCCTTTTCTTTCTTTGTTCAGCACATTCCAGTAGACCCGTCCTGATGTCAGGTTGGAATATCTGGTCAGGTCTTCATCGATAAACCGTTCATAATGTCCAAGGTCCAGGTCGGTCTCCGCCCCGTCCTCCGTCACATACACTTCCCCATGCTGATAGGGGCTCATGGTTCCCGGATCTACATTGATATAAGGATCCAGCTTCTGAGCAGCCACTTTAAGTCCCCTCGCCTTAAGCAGTCTTCCGAGAGATGCTGCCGTGATTCCTTTCCCTAATCCTGAAACCACACCTCCGGTGACAAAAATGTACTTTGTCATGATTCCCAGACCTCCTTTATTCCCACTCCACTGTTGCCGGCGGCTTCGAAGTGATGTCGTAGACAACTCTCGAAACACCCCTTACCTCATTGACTATCCTGCTGCTCACTTTTTCGAGCAATCCGTAGGGCAGCTTTGTCCAGTCGGCGGTCATAAAGTCATCCGTTGTAACTGCCCTAAGTGCCACAACATAACCGTAGACTCTCGCATCACCTTTGACACCCACACTGAAGGAATCGGTCAGCACCGCAAAATACTGATCCGTTTCCTGCTCCAGGTGTGCCTTTTTTATTTCTTCACGAAAGATGGCATCTGCGTCCCGGAGGATCTCCAGCTTCTCTTCCGTAACCTCACCCATGACGCGGACAGCCAGTCCCGGACCGGGGAAGGGCTGCCTGCGGACCAGGTCCTCAGGGATACCAAGCGTGGTCCCCACTTTTCTCACCTCGTCCTTAAAGAGATCTTTCAGCGGTTCCGCAATATGATCAAAAGACATTTTCTCCGGGAGTCCTCCCACGTTATGGTGGCTCTTGATCACAGCGGAATCTCCCTTTCCGCTCTCGATCAGGTCAGGGTAGATGGTCCCCTGTGCCAGCACATGGATATCCCCCTGTTTTCCTGCCTCTTTTTCAAATACCCGGATAAACTCCTCACCGATGATCCTCCGCTTTTGTTCCGGATCGGTGATTCCCGCCAGTTTTTCCAGAAACTCTTTTCCGGCATCGACCCTGACCAGGTTTACCCCAAGCTCTTTCTTTAATACCTTTTCCACATAATCGCCTTCGTCTTTGCGGAGAAGGCCGTGATCCACGAACACGCAGACAAGATCATGGCCGATGGCCCGGTGGAGCAGAACGGCAGCCACGGAGGAATCCACACCGCCGGACAGGGCAAGAAGTACTCTCTTCCCGGAAAGCTCTTTCTTATACTTTTCTATCTGTCTTTCCGCAAATTCGTCGGGATGCCAGTCCCCCTTACAGCCACAGATCTTAAACAGAAAGTTATGGAAGATCTGTTCCCCGTATTCCGTGTGGGTCACTTCCGGATGAAACTGTACCGCATAGATCTTCTTTGCGGGATTCTCCATGGCAGCACAGGGGCATCTTTTTGTCCGCGCTGTGACCCGGAAGCCGTCAGGTATACGGACGATCCGGTCCCTGTGGCTCATCCAGCAGCTGCTTTCCAAGGGAACCTCTTCAAAAAGGTCTGATTTCCTGCATCTTAATGACACCTTGCCGTATTCACTGTGATCTTCCGCCCCGGAGACTTCTCCTCCTGCCATATGGCAGATAAGCTGCGCCCCGTAACAGATCCCCAGGAGGGGTATGCCCGCCTCAAGGATCGCCGGATCATAATGAGGAGAGCTATTTTCATACACACTGTTGGGCCCGCCTGTGAATATGATCCCTTTGTAACCGGCTGAGCGCACATCCCGGGGAGAGATCCTGTGGTATGACCTGATCTCCGCGTAAACATGCTGTTCCCTTACTTTGCGGGCGATCAGCTGGTTGTATTGTCCACCAAAATCAAGGATAAGTATCTTTTCCATGATCATTTCCCGATCCTTTCCATCGCTTCTATGGTATCTTCCCTGCTTCCGAACGCA
>JAEIGA010018004.1_pt1 | contig 10760 bp, 7 predicted proteins | sample 9270691 | NCBI WGS metagenome assembly JAEIGA01 (sample SAMN17057246, study PRJNA624740) | gut metagenome | biome: biome; isolation source: fecal sample | host: Bos grunniens | place: China: Xizang | collected 2019 | reverse complement strand
TCATATACTTGAGATAAAACGCCGTCTCGAGCGTTTTCATCTTGTAGGGATTCTTATGGGGAATCCAGCTGTACCATTCATGCGCAAGATGCGAGCCCCACATCGGCAGGTTGTACTGGCGGTAAAGACCGCGGCCGAGCGACGAGGAAAGCGTAAGGCTACCGAAGGGGAAGTCTTCGGTGCAGGGAATTTCAACGCCGGCGGCAACCTCGATATCGAGACCGAAGTTTGCGGAAGTCGCCATGACGTTGCCCCAGCCCATGTCGTGAAGCTTATCCACATGGGCGCGGACGCGCTTCATGTAATCGGCGGCGATCGTTTCGAGCGTCTGACCGCGATCGCCCCAGTCGTCGAGAGCAAACGAGAACTTCTCGCCGAAGTCGTAACCGAGCCACGTCGCACCGAGCTCGTTGGTAATTACGTGAGGAATGCCACGCTCGCCGCGCGAATAGATACAGGTCGAATAAAGGCCCTTCTCCTTGGCGAGACGGCAAAGATCGCGAAGAATCTCGTTACCGCGCCAGAACTGGAGAGTATTGCCGACCTGCTCCTTGACGCAAAGTTCAACAGCGCCTGTAGGGTCGAGAGTACCGGGTTCCCAATAGGTGAAGCAGAAGCCGCCGGTAAGCATCTTGCCGTGGTTGGGATAGACGCCGGAGCCGATATAGATGCCGGCATCCTCGGGAACGGGAGTCTTAGTCGTAGGAAGACGCGGCAACGCGGCGAGCTCTTTAGTCGTTTTGGGATATTCGCGCTTGTTCTCCGTTTTCGCGAATAACGATACCGCAGCGATAGCACTCACTGCTGCGACCATTATTTTTGTTGTCATCATTGTTTTCCTTGTTGATGTTATATCAATAGTTCTTAAGACCTAAGGAGACGCAAGACCCCTATCTCATAATTAGTCAGTTATTATATCATAATTTTCATCTATTATGTACAATTACGTCCAATCAAAAAATCGGCGATGCGATTCAGACAATCCCTTGAAAACTATCATTCTGAAACATGATCACGTTTCAGGAAAAATACCCGGGCGACAAGTATTATCGCGGCACCGACGACAAAAAAGGCTGAGAGCGACGCCATGACCGGCGCAAGATCATCGAACGAATCCTTTACAAGCCCCATGACTACAGGCGCGACGGCTCCGAATGCAAACGCAAAAAGGAGAACCATCCCCATCGCGGAAGCGCGGTAGCGCGGCTCGACAACGTCGAAAATGGACGCAAACTGATTGGAATCATATACACCCCGGAAAAATCCGAAAAGCCCCATCGCCCAGCAGATCGCCTCGAAGGATTCGGCTCTCGCCATCCATAAAATGAACGGAGCACCGAGAAGAAGACCTATTATATTCATCTCCATGCGTATTCCGGGACGACGGCGGACGAGTTTGTCGGAAATCCGGCTCGCAATCATCACGCCTGCAAAGGCGCCGAGATAATGCCACAACACGGCATTAAGACCGCACGAAGCCTTAGACATGTCGGGAAACGTCTCCTCCAGATATGTGGGCATCCACATCTTGAATCCGACATCGACGAATATCTGCATGCCGAGTCCGAGAGCAAGAAGAACGACCGACGGCTTCGAGAACACGGACTTCAACGCCTGCGAAAAAGCCGGCTTCACGGAGGATGCGGCGTTAAGCGGAGTATTCCTTAAAAGAAACACGAGCGCGACGGCCCAAACGACACCTATAAAACCGAAAACCTTGAACGGAACACGCCAGTCGCCGCAGACGTCGAGCATTCTTCCGGAAGCGAACGAAAAGGTTATAATGCCGAGATAGATGGCCAGCTGTAGAATCGAAAGCGCAGTCGCCTTATTGTCGCGGTGAAGCTGCTGAACGAGCGACGTAGTGGCGGGATAGAAGAAACTCTGACCGAAACCGTTGATTCCGCCGTAAAGAAGCATTATGCCTAAAATTCCGCTCGCCCACCCGGCGCCAAAAACACCGAGCGAAAAAACGGCCAATGAAAAAATGACGATTTTCTTCCGGCTTAAAAAATCACCGGCCATTCCCGAGAACGGAACGCTCAATGCGTAAACGAGCGTGAACACCCCCATTACAGAACCGCGAAACGCGGCGTCAGCTCCGAATTCACCTCCGATCGTGCTGGCGAGCGGCGGAAAAATCTGACGCATTCCCTGCTGGAGGAAACAGGCGATCCACAAAAGAAAAAGTGCTGTCCACTTATAATCTATTTTTTTCATAACCGGAAACTTCAAAAATTTCTATCGTTCGCTTCTTAAGGCCGGATCGAGACGGTCTCTCAAATAATCGGCAAGATGGTTGAATACGAGCACGAGAACGAAAATCGCGATTGTCGTGAACGTCATCTCCCACCATACCCCCTGACAGAGGCGTCGGCGGGCGTTGTCGATCATAACGCCCCAGCTCGGCTCACCCTGAACGCCGATACCGAGGAAGGATATAAACACCTCCGTCGATATCGCCGACGGGAATCGGATTGAAAACTGAATGAGAATCACATGAGCGACATTGGGGAGGATATGCCGGAACATTATTCTCAGATGCGAATACCCAAGAGTCTTCGCCGCCTGAACGTATGCCCTTTCAGTCTGCTTCATCACCTCGGCACGAATAGTCCTGCAGACGCCGACCCAGGTCGTAAGACCGATGCCCATATAAATACCCAAAAGCCCCTGTCCCACAACGAGCGAAATCGCAAGAATGAACAGAAGCCCGGGCATCGACGCGACCGTCGCCGAAAGCCAGACGACGATAGAGTCGACCCACCCTTTGAAATAACCGCCCAGAAGCCCAAGCAATACGCCCAGCGGAATCGCTATGAGCGAAGTCATTATTCCGACATGGAACGCTATGCGAGTACCCTGCATCAACCTCAGCGCAACGCTTCGACCGAGATTGTCGGTTCCGAGAAGAAAGAACTCATCCTTCGCCGGATCCTCGAACGAGGGTGCGCTGCTGAGCGGCGGAAGATATCGAGCATTAAGGTTGACCTGGTTGTACCGAGCTGTCTCGTCGTTTGAGATTGCATTATGATACTGCACTTCGCCGTAAATCGCAGCCGCGAAATAAAGCCCCAGAACAGCGAGACAGATTTTAACGGAGAGCTTCAATTACAAATGCTTCCAATCTTCTGGTATGGCGTTCATCACAAGCTCGACGACTTCATCGAGCGTCAGATCGCTCGAATCGATCTCAACCGCTCCGTCGGCCTTTTTCAAGGGGGCGTACTTGCGCGTCGAGTCGATCGCGTCGCGAGCGAGAAGCGAAGCTTTTACGGCCTCGGTCGACTGGTTGGCGATACCCTTGTCGACTTCCTCCTTCTGGCGGCGGCGGGCGCGCGCCTCGGCGGAAGCGGTGAGATAGAATCTCGCGGGAGAATCAGGGAACACCGCAGTGGTTATATCGCGCCCCTCGACAACGAGATCGCCGTACTTTACCATTCCTCTTAAAAGCGAGGTAACGTAATCGCGAACCGGTTTCTCACGGGCGACCTTCGAAGCGTTGGCGTTGATGTCGGGCGTGCGGATGCGCTCGCCGGGCTGTTCGCCGTTCACGTAATACGCTATACGGCCGTTCTCCGGGCGGCAGTCGATTTCGACTTTTGCCGTATGCGCGGCGATCGCGCCAGGGTCGTCCATATCGACACCCGCCTCAAGACACTGCCAGGTAAGAATGCGGTAAAGCGCCCCTGAATCAACATGAAGAAAGCCGGTCTTCTCGCCGACTATGCGCGAAACGCTGGATTTGCCGGCTCCGCTCGGACCATCAATTGCAACAACTCTCATGACTTTATATTGATTTATAATAATTCCAGCCGAAATACGCCCCTGCAGCGAGAGCCGCGAGAAGAATTACATTAAACCAGAACCAGAAGCAACCGACACAAGGCAGACACCTTGTAAAATCGCTCGCACGCTTTATTGAAAACGCCATCGGTCGGTTTACCGCCCATCCCGACGCGTTCAGAACAGCGCCGATGTCACGACGGCGGAGCTTGAACCACGTGAGAATCACACTCGGAAGCGACACGACCATAATGAGCGCAAGAAGCGAAACCGTAAGCTGCCACGCGCTCATACCCGTAAAGACGGCTGCGAAGGAAGCCGCTGCCGCGCCGATCATGCCGACGGCGATGCCGATGGCCGCAACGCTTGAAGCCATCGCCGCTCCTCCGGACTCAGCGCTTTTGGAGCCTTTATCAATGGTCTTCTGGGCTGAAGACTGCCTGTCACCGAGAAACTTCTTGACCGTACCGGATATCGCTTCACCGACCTTGCGCCAAGGCATCCAGAACGCCTCTGCGAGAGAAACCTGATTTTCAACTATTTTGGTGACGACAGCCTCCCATTCGTTACCGTCAAGATCATGAAAGACGCCGTTGCGACCGACATAAAGGCGACCGATTGAACCCTTCGTAACAACGGAACAGATCGAACGCGTCGCCTTTGTCGCCATATTTGTAAGCTTCAGATAAAGAACACAACAGTTCGATTTGGCGGCGAGCGCACTGTGAGCGGCTTCACTTTCGACATCAAACGAAAGGACCATTTCCCTCGCATCTATACGAAGTGTGCCGACCTGGAAAATCGCAAGAGAATCCTTCGAATAAAGGCGCTTCATGTTAACGAAGTTTTCGAGAAATTCGAGAAGCCTGAGCTTATATCTTAAAATACGCTCCTCGTCCTCAAGTTTGCCTTTCATGTCCGCATTCATGACCGGCTTGGCGGCCTGATGGGCACGGTAAGGGGCGAGAGCCGCCTTTACGCGACCCCATGAAAGGAAGTCAAGAGATTCGACATCTCCGAGAATCTCCTTCGCGCACTTGTCGCGGAACAGAAAAATCTTTTCGCGGTGAGCCGGATTGAGACGATTGTCCAAGGGAAGAGACTTATCGGGCTCTTCCATGACGAGCGGCATATCGGCGGCGGGAACGAAGAAAGTGTCGATAAGGCCTTCCACGGCGCAGAGCGCGGCGACCGCATCAGCCGTTTTGTCACCGAGAGGCGCCACTTCCGGACTCGCGCCTTTCTCAACCCAGTCCGCCATCGCCTTTTTGTCGGCGTCGGACGGTTCGAGCCCGGCAAGATCAGACTCCTTTTTCATGACCTCTGCGAGCGCCGCTTCATCTTCCCGCGAAGGCTCGAAAAGCGTATTGAGATCAACTCCCTTGGATTTAAGGAATTCCACAGCGGCGATAACTTCAGAAATGCGGATACGACCGTCTTTGTCCGTATCCATAAGTTCAAGCATCCGCTTATCAAAACGAACCGACTTTACGGGCAATGACATCGCCATAAAGTACTTCTTGTCGAGGGACGCCAGATTGGCGATGTCATCGCCGTTCTTCAGCGCAATCTGCGAAATGCGCCCCGCCCTGAACCATGACCATTTATGTGTGCTCATACTCGTCTTCCTTGAATCAGGCGGTTTGATCAGCCGCGTGCGGCGTTGCGGCGCTCGAGATCGGCGCGATACTCGTCGAGATCGACTTTAAGACGCGCGACCCCCGTCTCCATCGCGGCTTTCGCGACGGCGAAACTAACCTCAACAAAAAGTCTGCGGTCGAAAGGTTTGGGAATGATATATCCGAGACCGAACTCGAGATTCTCGTTCGGATAGAGGGCCTTGATGTCCTCGGGAACGCTCTGACGCGCGAGATTCGCGAGCGCGTCCGCGGCGGCAACCTTCATCTCCTTGTTGATCGTCGTGGCGCGGACGTCGAGAGCGCCGCGGAAAAGATACGGAAACCCGAGAACGTTGTTGATCTGATTGGGATAGTCGCTGCGGCCCGTAACCATGACATATTTACGACCGGAGAGAGCCTTCTCAACCTCCGCAGGCGCAATCTCGGGGTCGGGGTTAGCCATAGCGAAAATCGCCGGGAATTCACCCATCGTCTTAACATCGTCGCCCGTAAGGACATTCGCCGCGGAAACACCGATAAACACATCAGCACCGGCTAAAGCCTCCTTAAGGGTCTTGGCATCGGACTCGACCGCATGCTTGGCCTTAAATGAATTAAGATCGGCGCGATCTTTGCTGATGACACCCTTCGTATCACACATCGTGACATTCTCAACCCCTGCAGCCTTAAGCATCTCACAAATGCGGATCCCCGCCGCACCGGCGCCGTTCATAACGACCTTGAGAGACGAAAGCTCGCGTCCGGCGAGATGAGCGTAGTTAATAACGCCTGAAAGCGAAATTACAGCCGTCCCCCACTGATCGTCATGGAAAACGGGAATGTCGAGCTCGCGGTCAAGCGTATCTTCAATTTCAAAGCACGCGGGAGAAGCGATATCCTCGAGATTGATGCCGCCGTACTGCGGAGCGATCGCCTTGACCATTTCGATGACGCGCTTGGGATCGGTCTTGCCCTCGTTGGCACCGCCCTGGCGGCAGCAGTTGAGCGGGACAGGCCACGCGTCGACGTCGCCGAACGCCTTGAAGAGAACGGCCTTTCCTTCCATAACGGGGATCGACGCCGAAGCTCCGAGATCGCCGAGACCGAGAATCGCGGTTCCGTCCGAAACGACCGCCACGAGATTGGGCTTCGCCGTGCAATCATAGAGAGCCGTCTTGTCGGCGGCGATCGCCTTTACCGCGTGAGCGACGCCGGGCGTATAGGCTAAACAGAGATCGTCTTTGGACTTAAGAGGCTTGGGAAGCGAAACGCAGACCTTACCGCCCTTGTGGAATTTCATTACCGACTCTTTATCGTAGGAACTCATTTTTTACTCCTTTAATCCTTCTGCTGATAAATCCAGCTGTTTTTCATTTAAATAAAACCTTGAAACCTTCAGGTTGGTCAAAGCGAGCTTTTTGGATACGATCTTCAGTCTTTCCGGACTGAGGTCACAGGCGATAACGAGAACATCCGCCTTTGTTTTTTCAATTATTGACTCGAGCATGTTAAGCGGGCCGTATATCTTTACGCCGCCGACGTACTGCCCGCGCAGAAGAAGATTATCATCTATGATTCCGACGATAATTCTGTCATTCTCGGAAACTGTTCGTACCAGTTCCCTGCGAAATGCGCGGTACCTCAACCCGGAGCCGTAAACGAGAACGCGCGAAGCCGCGCCGTTTTTCCGAAGACGGGAACGATCAAGATTGTAAAAGGAGTCTCTGAGAATCATCCGCAGATTACGCAGAAGCGAAAGAGCGATAAAGGAAAGTAGCGGATACATAACCGTCATCGCCTTAAGCTGGTAATTGTAGGCGGGCGAATAATAGATTGCGGCGGACCCGACAATACCTCCGACAATACAGGCGAAAAGCAGTCTCGCGTAGTTTGACGCCATCGCCCTCGACCAGACCGTCTGATAGGTCCTGAACAGGACGAGGGGAATAAATATCGAAATCACCCTAATGGGCATACCGACACGGAGCATAATGCGCCCTACATTGATTTTAAGAGCCCATGCACAGATAAAAAAGACGGCCACGAGCAGAGCGATATCCGCCAGCAGATAAAAAGGAACCGAAAGGCGCGATTTGACCTTGCGCGACGAAGCACTCTCGTCGCGGGCAACCGAATTGATAAGTCGTCCAAAATCAAAGATTTCTATTCGGGCCATATCCTTTACGACAACAACCACCGCGAATAAAAATCCTAAAAGCCAAAGCCCTGCGGCACGCGACTCAAAGACAACCCCGGAAAGACCGAACAAAACAAGAAATACGGCCATTAAATAAAGTATCCATGCCGCCTTACGCTGATTTAGACCAACGGAGCGGAGAATTCTATGATGCAAATGATCCGCGTCGGCGGTCATAACCTCTCCGTTGCCGATCTCAGAAGGATCGCGGCGGCGGATCAAATGACGCAATGATCTACGGACAATCGCAAGAAACGTATCGAAAACAGGAACCCCCATCGCAAGCAAAGGAACTCCGATGGACACTAAAAAAGAATCTTCGGCCTGTGACGCGAGCGGCAGAAACGCGATCGTATAACCGATGAACATTGAGCCGCAGTCACCGAGAAAGATGGACGCTGGGTTGTAATTGTAGCGGAGAAATCCTAAAAGCCCTCCCGCAAAAGCGAAATAATAAAGGCTTGATGCGGGACTGTGACAGAGGAAGAGCGCTCCAGCCATGCCGAATGTCGCGATGAAAGCGAGACCCGAGGCAAGCCCATCGAGCCCGTCGATAAGGTTGAATGCATTGATAGCGCCTACAATCCAGAAAACCGTTATGAAACAGTCAAGCGCTGCGGGAATCGACGGCCAAAGGCGATGAAACCCCAAATCGCCCCACCACCACGTCAGGACCGCAACAGAAATCTGGCCTAAAAGCTTAACCTTCGGCTTCATTCCGAAGCAGTCGTCTACAAAACCGAGAGCGCCGATTGAAAGCGAAAGAACAGCGTATTTCCAGTAAATATTCTCGGATATGTTTTCAGCGTAAAAAGGATCCTTGCCGAAAAAGAGAACAAAAATACTGTACGAAACCAATACGCCCGCAATAAGGGCGAGACCGCCGCCGCGAGGAATCGGAACCTTGTTGATGCGCCTCGGGTCAGGCTTATCGATCATGCCGAGTTTTATGTTCAAGCGACGAACAAGAGGGACCAGGAAAAGCGTCAAAATCAGCGCTCCGAGAAAGGCCGTAAGATAAGGAATGGATTTTATCAGAAGTTTTTCCATCACTTCACCGCCTTGTTCATTTCTCCTAATACAAACTTAAGAGCGTTTTCGTCGTCAGTTGGCACCAGCACGGTCAACATCGCCCACCTGTCGATACGACCGTGAACAGTACGATCCCAAACGTCGATAAATATTCTGCTCAAGTGGGAGGATGTTCTGTACCCTGCCTGATTAAAGAAGGTATACGCAAAAAGCGCCCCGCCGCCCGTCTTGAAACCAAGCGGAATCACCATCCATTCAACATCATCAACCGTAATCTCGCAGGAAGTACCTAAATCATGCCCTTGCGACGGAAGGCAAAGCTCGGGCCGATGAAGAGACGATTTGCTGGGCCCGCTGACAACTTTGGAGGTCTGAAACCAAAATCCGCTTTTATGAACATACTTACGCTTACCGAGTTCAGCACCGACAAGTTGTTTAAGCTCAGCCTCAGAGGGAGGAATCTCTTCAAATTCAAACTCGCGGATTTCGGGAAATACGACTTTAGGAGGTTCGGAAACTGCGGGCTGTGGAGCCGCAACCTGGAAAATCATCACAGAAACAATCATCGCCACAGGTACAATCGACTTAACCAGCAAAGAAGCCCGATTTACAGGCTTTAGGCTTTCTGCGGAATTATCCGCATCATCAGATTCGTTATTTTCGGCATTAACGCCTTTGGAGCGAAGAGGCATCTTATTTATAAGATCTGAAAGAAGAACCGTAAAATAAATTCCAAGCCCAAAGACGATAAAGCCCAAAAAATCATGCCCCTGACCTGTAGCATACGAAGTCGATCCAAAGCGCGCGATAAGACAGATCGACATGATTCTGATAATATTGCAAAGAACGGCGATCGGGACTGAGCATACCAAGAGCATCGCGCGGCGGGACCACGTACACTGAGCGAAATAACCGTAGCCGACAGATACGGCCACCAAAGCGACGATGGACCTCAAGCCGCTGCACGGATCGGCGATACCCACGCCGAACGGCTTGCCGTCGACAATCACGCTCGGCAAAGTAATCATATTGCCATGACGTACAATTTCCATCCCAAACAATGAGAGAACTTCAGTAGATACCGAACTAACCAGAAGTCTCAACGGAACGGTAAAAATCGCCAGAAACGACGCCATCGGCATACAGAAAAGAAGGCACGCTACCGGGAAAAGCATCCTTTTAGCGCACTTTCCGCCAAATAAAGCCCACGGGATTGTAACTGAAAGACCGACAAAAGCCAACAATTCAAAACGGACCTGAAGACCTCTCACGCCCAAGAGCCCGATAAAAAGAAACGGAATCATCGCTAACATACCCGCGAGACTCGGCTCTCCTAAAGACTTTAAAATCCGCCGACGCTCCATCCAAAGAACCGCAACTGTAAATAGAGGGACAAACCAGGCATAGTCCATATCCTCTTCAGGTGCTAAGAACATGCTCGGCAAATGATTAAGTATCATAGCATTGAATCCGACAACCATCGCGACAAACGCGACAGTCATAAGAATCAACCTATTTTTTATACTCTCCATTCTCATAACAAACAATATTATATCAAAATTCCTCAAAAACCGCACCTGCCCCGAGTAACTCACCTACGCAGTTTTTGAGATTGCACTATTCACATCCTGTTTCTTTCCGAGAAATATCACCGTCTAAATCAACGTCAGCCCCAATAGAATCCGAGGGTCCGACCCCATTGGTGGGGTAAAAGTGGTGGGGTGAAATCATTTTACACCCCTCCGTTCTTTGGAAGTTATCAGAATTTTTATAATCATCCATCTTCATCACTACAAAATTATACCACTTTAACGCATAAAATAAAAGCGCGGCATTCGCACCCAACCATCCCCAATCTGCCGCGATTATCGCTATTTTCTATCACTTATCGCCAATGGGGACACTCCCCTCTATCTATTCGTAGACCTAATTGGTAATATCAATCTTCTCAACCTGTCCATCTCTTTGATATAAGATATAGTTTAACGTTTCGTCCTTTGTAAACACGATTGACAACATCCAATCATTTACATTCGCGCCATTCAATTTCTTCTTTTTGAGATTATAGTCATATTGTGATGTCCCATGCATTGACGCCACAGATTTATCTGGTGCCCTTACTTTAC
>JAEIGA010018003.1_pt1 | contig 10760 bp, 7 predicted proteins | sample 9270691 | NCBI WGS metagenome assembly JAEIGA01 (sample SAMN17057246, study PRJNA624740) | gut metagenome | biome: biome; isolation source: fecal sample | host: Bos grunniens | place: China: Xizang | collected 2019 | reverse complement strand
ATGCTCTCTCCGTCTTTTACTGGTACTATAATCATATCTAAATCACCTCCTTTTCATTATAGGGCTGCAAAGATAAGCATATTATTTTGATTTCAAAATATTTTTAAACACTTCCATACCTTTGGTAGCCACTTCCTTAATGTGGGTCAGACGTCCGTCACGGACAGCCACATCCTTAGGGTCTATTATATATATAGGAGTACCTGCTTTCGCAAACCTGTAAAGTCCTGCTGCAGGATATACCTGGAGAGAGGTTCCTACGATAAGAAGGATATCAGCAGCCTCTACAGCATCTATTGCCTGATCGATTTTAGGCACAGCTTCTCCGAACCATACGATGTGCGGACGTAGCTGGGCTCCGTTAGGAGCAAGATCACCTATAGTTATTGAATCCGTACCGATATCAAATACTGTTTCCTCGGAAAATCCATCCCTGTCATTGCAGCAGTTCTCCGGGCGGACCTTTGTAAGTTCTCCATGAAGATGAATGACACGAGTGCTTCCCGCCCTTTCATGCAGATTGTCTACATTCTGAGTAACGACAGTAACCTTATACTCATTTTCGAGCTCGGCAATCGCGCGGTGCGCCGCATTCGGCTTTACTTCAGCGAGCTGAGCTCTGCGGGCATTGTAGAAATCAAGTACAACAGAAGGGTTGCGATACCAGCCTTCGATCGAAGCGACATCCTCAACTTTATGATTCTCCCACAATCCGTCACTGTCACGGAATGTGCTCACTCCACTCTCAGCGCTCACTCCTGCGCCGGTAAGTACTGTTATCTTCTTCATATCCTACTGCATTTCAAAATAATACTTCTTCAACCAATACTCGAGAAGTGCGTCGAGGAATACAGGCTCATCCTTTTCGTTGAATGTAAGCACTTCCTTCTTCTTCAATGCATCCTTGACACGTCTGACATTCGCCGAAGAATTAAGCGAGTATCTTTCAATCACTTCAGATGCGCTGAACCTTACCACTCCGTCCAGTGCGGCCTTGACAAGGCTGAGCTGATGATCAGTAAGGTCATTTATAACCCACTTGAAATGAGGTTCATTCTCCGCAACCAATGCCCTCAAGGCCTCCATAAGAATAGCCTCGTTGATATATCCCTTGGACATCGAATCGCAAATGGAGAAGAAATGATTGATCCTCCACATGTCCGAGCGGAAAAGCTTGCAGGCACCAAGGATAAGTTCCCTTTCAATAACTTTACCACCGGAGGCAAAACCTTTGACCACATGCTCGATAATCTCCCTGTCTTCCACTTCCTGAAGCGAGACATGATTGACCAGGCGCCAGAACCAGCGTTTCTCCTCGAAGATATACTTCATCGCATTCACCTGCGATCCCATCAGGATAAAACATGAACGGTTATCGCGTGGCTTTGCAGACATTATCTCCTCAAGCATCTTGAAGACATCCTCGAAGTCGGAAGCCATCATAAGATTCTGGAAATCAGCAACAACCATATAATATGGCTGGCTGCGGTCCTCTGAAATCCTCATCGGAAGCGTCAGCACGGCCATCATGTCATCCTTATCCATATCCCAGTTAAGAGAAAGGACATCACCCTTTTCCGCAAAACGCATCGGATCATAAACGAAATGAGTTCCCGGCAGATAACGTACGATAAGCTCGGCATACTCTTCCGGCACTGATGCGCATGAACGTATGACAGCAGAGCCGAACTTCAGAATGAAGTCATGGACAGTCCTGACATTGAACAGCTCGACCTGGCCCACAGAGAACTGCCTGCCGGACATTCTCATATTGAAGAGAGTCTGCTGGACGAGGGACATCTTTCCCGATTCAGGAGGTCCGTACAGGTATACATTTTCGCCGGCTTCAAGCAGGTTTGAGAGGATTGTACAGTCCATTTTCCTACCGATGAAGTTCTTGCCGGTCACATATTTGTCATATATAAAAGCCGATGCCATACGTAATTACATATTTATACACATGCAAATTTAATATACACCATACCTTTATGCAACAAAATTGTTTCATAGATATCAACAAGTCAATGTGAATTTCTCATCTGCCCGGCAGGATTTTTACTCAACTATTGCTATATTTGTAAATTGTACAAAGCAAAGGAGAGGAAAGATGGAAACAAACAGCGAAAACGGCGGAACCGCAAGAAAAGCGGCAAAGTCAGCAGTGCCAAAACTACTGCTGAAGATACTGGCAGTTTTTGCCGGACTATGGATCATCATCCTTGTTCTCCTTAAAATCGTCCTGACGCCGTCCGTCCTGGACCGGCTTGTAAGCAAATACGCGGCAGAATACATAGACGGCAATATTTCCGTGGGGAAGGTTTCCTTTTCGGCCTTCCGCTATTTCCCTAACATCGGAGTCGCAGTAGATGATTTCGGCATCACCTATCCTGCAGAACGATATGACTCTACCGAGATAAAGGGCGCTCAGGGACATCTGGCCTTGATGGGTACAGGTCCTCAGGCCGACACACTCGCATCATTTGAAAGCTTTGAAATCGGAGTCAATCTCGGAGCCCTTATCAGCGGAAAGATCAACATTCCTTATGCCCGACTGAGCAAACCAAGAATCTTCATACACAGATACTATGACGGAAGCGCGAACTGGGACATCTTCAGATTCCCGACAGACACAGCTTCACAGCAGTCATCGGAGTCTGATGAAAAAGGTTTACCAGAGCTGAAACTCGGAAGAATCAGCATGACAAACCACCCCCATGTGGTGTATACCGACAGCAAAGACACGATTTTCGCGATGGCCGACCTCAAGCAGGCAAGGCTTAACGGAAGGCTGAACACCGAAAAGAATGTCCGCAACCGAATAGGCATCCTGATCGACAGCCTGTTCATTGCAGGAAGGGTATCAAATGACACTTTGGCTTTCGGGCTTGACCATATGGGCATCACCGAAAGGCAGCGAAAGATGCTCATGCATGCGAAGGCTCACACACTTTTAGCAAACAGGAGCCTCGGCAGGATGCATATACCTATCGATCTCAAATGCGGCCTGGAATTCCCTGCTGATAACGTACCAGCTGTTGCGATAAGCGACCTGAAGGCTGACATCGCATCAATCCCGATCGAAGGCGATGTCGACGTCCGCATGAGAACTGACAGATTATCAATGGATGCAGACCTTGCGATTGTGGAATGCAAGGTTATGGACGTTCTTGACGGATTCCTCAAGAATCATATTCCGATGGCAGGCGACATACGCACAGATGCGACTGTCACTATAAACGCAAAGTGCAAAGGTGATTACATTTATGAATCTGGCGAACTGCCGACGATTGACCTGAAAGTGAATGTTCCGGATTCAAGGATCAGACACAAAAAGATCGGTAAGGAAGTCACCCTTGCCCTTAACGCTTCCGCCGGCACAGTTGACGACGGAAAGATTACTGCGAGCCTGAACAATGCACACGTCAGATTTGATGGTTTTGACCTTGACATGTCCGGAAGCATTCCGGATGTTATGGAGGAAGATTTCCAGATCAATCTGGATGGAAAACTTGATGCAGACCTGAAGAGTCTGGAATCATTCCTGCCTGACACCTCCGGCATCAGCGCATCAGGCCGTATTACAGCCGAAATAAAGGGAGACATGAGGCCGTCACAGCTCAATCTATACAACTTCTCAAGCTCCGGACTTGAAGGCAACATGAAGGGAAGCGATGTAAGAATCCTGATTCCTGCAGACACCATCGATGTCAATATAGATGGATTAAACGTGATAGTCGGTCCCGAGACAAAGACCTCGAAGATCGACCCAAGCCGTTCCTTCCGTCTGATGGCTGTCAAGGGAGACGTAAACAAGGCCAATATCGTTTTCGGCAAGATGGGAGCAACAGGAGAGAAAGTCACAATCTCTGCAATGAATTCGTCTGATAATGACACGACGAAGGTAAACCGTCTGGGCGGAAAACTGAACGCTGACAAGCTGCAGCTCAAGGACGCATCAGGCATAGAGATTGAGCTCAAGAAAACAAGCAACGGATTCCAGATGTTGCCGAAAAGAGGCAAGCCGGAGGTTCCTGTCCTCACACTTACAAGTGTCAACGACAGGATAAGTTACAAAGACGGCACGAACCGTATAATCCTTACCGATGCCAAGGTCAATGCAACTGCGGCGATGAATACTGTAGAACGCCGAGTACGCGCCAAGATGTTCATGGATTCATTGGCAAGGATGTATCCTGACATTCCTCGAGATTCTCTAATGAGGCACATGATGGCGCAGAGAAGTGCTCAGGCAGTTCCGGAATGGCTTCAGGAGAAGGACTTCAACAAGAAGGACATCAACATAAAGCTTGACGAATCCTTGGCAAAATACTTCAGGGAGTGGGATATCAACGGCAAGCTGGATATCAGGACCGGTATCCTTATGACCCCATATATGCCTCTCAGAAACATCCTTAGAGGCTGCCTTGTCGAATTTGACAACGACAAGGTTGTTATCGACAGTGTGAAGGTATGGTCGGGAGATTCAAAGATCGGTGCAGAAGGAAAGCTCACAGGCTTGAGAAGAGCACTTCTGGGCAGAGGAAATCTTAATCTTGACATGGATATCAAGTCAGAAAAAGTCAACGCGAACCAGCTTCTCGCCGCATACAATGCAGGAAGCCGCTATATCAAGCCTCAGGAAACAGAGAAGACAGAGAATGCGTCAGATGCTGAATTCTTCAAGATGGTGACAACAGACACACTGGCCGTGAAAGACACAGTCACACCACTCATTGTCATTCCATCCAATCTGAACGCATCCATAAGGCTCGACGCAGGAGACATAACATACTCAGACCTGAACATCAACAGTCTGGTATCAACTCTCACCATGAAAGAAAGATGCGTTCAGATATCTGAGACAGCAGCGACGTCAAACATGGGTAACATCAGCTTCGAGGGCTTCTATGCCACCAGGAGCAAGAAGGATATAAAGGCGGGATTCAGCTTCAATTTCGAAGACATCACTGCCGAAAAGGTAATAAATCTGATTCCTGCAGTGGACAGCATCATGCCTCTGCTCAAGTCATTCAACGGAATGCTTGACTGCGAGCTTGCTGCCACAGCACAGATAGACACTTCGATGAACATCATTCCTTCAAGCATCAACGGAATCATGAGGATTGCTGGCGAGGACATGTCCATCAAGGACAGCGAGATGTACAGAAACCTCGCGAAGAAGCTGTTGTTCAAGAACAAGAAGGAAGGATACATCAAGAAGATGTCCGTGGAAGGCGTGATATCAGACAGCATGCTGGAGATCTTCCCGTTCGTCGTGACACTTGACCGCTATACGCTTGCACTCAGCGGAATCCAGAACATGGACGAATCGTTCAGATACCATGCATCACTGCTGAAGTCGCCATTCCTTATAAGACTTGGAATAGACCTTTACGGAGAGAACTTCGACAACATGAAGTTCAAGATCGGAAAGGCTAAATACAAGAATACGGATGTGCCCGTCTTCTCGTCTGTGATAGACACGACAAAGATCAACCTTGTCAGTTCGATCAGAGGCATATTTGAGAAGGGTGTAGAGGCAGCCGTAGCGGAAAACGAGAAAAACGAAGCGATCGAAAAGCACAAGCAGGAGATCGGCTATGTCAGAGCAGTAGATCAGGAGCTTGAGGCACTTAGCAAGAAGGAAGAAGAACAGATAAAGGCCGAAGAAGAGGTACTGAAGAGCCAGGAAAAGACTGAAGAAGCACTTGGCGAGGCTATCAGGCAGATTAATCTGGATCTTCCTGTAACACAGAATATTGAAAAGAAAACAGAATAAAATGAACAGTCAGGAATACATCGAGGTGACAATGCGCATCACCCCATTCAGCGAAGAGAACGCAGAAATTTTGACAGCGGAAATCAGCGAACTTCCATTCGAATCATTTTCGACTGAGGGAGAGACACTTAAATGCTACATCCAGAAGGAACTCTATGATCCACAGGCATTGAAAGTCGTCCTCAGCGGCCTTGACTATGCAGAATTCGATGTGGATTTTTCTGCCAATCTTATGCCTGCAGTCAACTGGAATGCAGTGTGGGAAAGCCAGTTCACACCTATCGTGGTAGACGGTAAATGTACAATCAAGGCATCATTCCACGAGGGACTGAAAAAGACAAGATTCAACATCACCATCGACCCTAAGATGGCTTTCGGTACAGGACATCATCAGACTACATACATGATGTGCCGTGCCCTTCTTCAGAACGAAGATGCAGTACGCGGTAAAGTCGTTATGGATATGGGCTGCGGCACAGCTATCCTTGCGATTCTGGCAGCGAAGATGAAGGCTGCTCAGGTTTACGGAATCGACATCGATGCGATTGCAGCAATATCCGCATATGACAATGCACGCCTCAACCGCGTGGGTACAAGAATCGAGACTTACTGCGGAGACGCTTCCCTGCTCCAGAGAAACACATACGACGTATTCCTTGCCAATATAAACAGAAATATCCTCCTTCAGGATATACCGACATATGCGGCATGCATCCGTAAAGGAGGACTTCTATTTGTCAGCGGCTTCTATCTTGAAGACATGCCGATGATCGTCGGTATGGCTACCAGCGTCGGACTGAACTATGTCAGCCACGACACTGTAGACAATTGGTGCTGCATCAAATTCAGCAAATAATTACTCTTCCGGCATAGGAGGGAGCTCATAGCCATTGTGATATGTGTGCTTGATGAGCTCCTTTGCGAACTCACGCGCATTCACAGGCTCTGTCCAATCCTTATTGAATGTAGGATGGCCCTCGTGGATTGTGAAACCGTCATGGATAACTGACTGCACTGTCGCGTCAGCAGGGATGTTTGTGAATTCCATCTTCTCGCCGTCCCACTCAAGCTCCATATTAAGGCCCTGGAGTCTTACGGCATTTACACCCATTACGACCATTTCGTTGAATGGTCCTGCCTCAGCGAAGTCTGATTCAGAAGGTACTCGTACAGAAGGATGCTCCTTACATGCACGGATCCAGTCCTGCTGATGCTGCTGATCAGGAACACGACGAAGAGTCTGAGGCACATCAGGAACCCTACCGGAAAGGAGATATGGGTCACGTCCGTAACTTCCGCAGATAAGCACGTCCTTTGTACCGTAGAAGATAGCTGCTCCACCTGCATTATTAAGATTAACACCTGCAGGAAGTCCTTCAGGACGGAATGGAGTAAGGCCACCGTCATACCATATTACCTCAACCTCAGGCATGGCCACCTTAGGCAGATTATCTCGAGCAGGGAATACATATTTCACCATTTCGGCATTAGGGCAAGACTCACTGAGAAGGAGTGTTGATGATCCCTGTACCTTTGTAGGATACTTGAGATTAAGAGCCTTGAATACAGGATGAAGGATATGGCATGCCATATCACCGAGAGCACCTGTACCGAAATCCCACCAGCCGCGGAAGTTCCAAGGTGTATAGATCGAGTTATATGGGCGCATAGGTGCAGGTCCGATGAATGCATCCCAATTAAGGGTGCTTGGAACCGGCATAACTTCCTTCGGACGCTCAAGTCCCTGAGGCCAGATAGGACGGTCTGTAAAGGTCTCAACCTTGGTTACCTCACCGATTTCACCATTCCAGATCCACTCACAAACAGTCTTCACGCCATCACCTGACGAACCCTGATTTCCCATCTGTGTAGCCACTCCGTACTTCTTAGCCAACTTGGTAAGGAGACGAGACTCATAAACAGAGTGTGTGAGCGGCTTCTCAACATATACATGTTTTCCTGCGCAGATAGCCTCAGCAGCAATGATTGCATGAGTATGGTCAGCAGTAGCCACCATTACAGCATCAGCCTCATCAAGAAGCTCCGCAAACATCACCTTATAGTCGTTATATCTCTTGGCGTTCGGATAGCGCTCGAATACCGGCGCTGCGTACTGCCAGTCAACATCGCAGAGACCGATGATATCCTCAGTCTCCATGCCATGAAGAACTCCGGCACCTCTACCACCGATACCTACTGCAAGGATCTTGAGCTTTCTGTCAAGCGGTGCAGGAGGAACGTCCTTCTTTTTCTTCTTTGCCATAAGACCTGGCGCCATCGAGAGTCCGACAGCTGCTGTCGTTCCTGCCTTGAGGAACGATCTTCTTGAAATTTCCTTATTCATATCAATTTTGCGTTAAGCATTATTTAACATATAGTTTTCCTTCAAAAGAAGAGATTCTTCTAGACTGTACACTTATAGAAAGTTCCTGACCGTCACTATCATCGAAGTATCTCAATTCAAAGTCATGGAATCCTTTCTCAAGGCGGATGGAACCGCTCTTATGATCGATGCTGTGAGATCCGTCAAGATCAACAACAATATCTCCGTCAATCTTCAGGAGAGCCCCATCATCCGAAGAGAGGAAGAAGTCATAGAGGTCAGACTCCGGCGCATAGAACCAGCAATCAAACTCATATCCGAAGTGATTGGAAGACTTGGCGCCTGTTATATCGAATGCCTGCATCACACCTGTCTCGACAAGCTCGCCTTCCGACTCGAATTCCATTACGCGAGTAAACGGTCCTTCATAATACTTGAAAGAGATTCCTTTCTCCACAGGTACCACATCATGAGCCGGCTTCTGCTCATATCGAGCCACTTCCTCATCCGAAGCCCCAGACGGATAATAGAACATATCTATCTTGTTTCCATATTCATCCCTGAGCCATGTATCAAAATAGCGCTGTCCTTCATACATGACAATCACACGGCCTCCCTTCACGTTATCACCATAGGTATCCACTCCTGTAGACCTTCCGTAAGCGAGAGCGATACCACCGAAGACTCCGACATAATCATTGTTGTGGTCGTGGCCGACAAAGACTCCCATGACATCACCCATCTCGTACATCGAACTGAACATACCGGAATTCAATTCACCGGCATAGACACCTTCAGACCTATTGCCGACTGTTCGCTCATATGTCTTGATATTGGCATACTCCGGAAGCGGAATATGGAAAAACGAGAAAGCCGGGAGCGGATTTCCATCATTGGCGGCGGTATAGGCCTTGCTCTGCTCACGGTACCACCGGATCTGATCGAACGAGAACCATCCGTACTTACCGGCGAAATCTGCATTATCAGCATAGTCATAGGAATCCATACAGTACAGAAGGCCTCCGACCTTGTCAGAACCGTCGGATGCGAGGACAGGAAGGACATAATTACCCATTCCCTGAAGCTCAGCCGGGCCTCTCTCGCCCAAGAAAAGAGGAGATTTTTCAAGAATTGTGAAGACGGTATCTCTTGTTGCCTGACGACTCCACTGAACCGAACCGTCCGCGACACTATGAGTCTCCGGATCGTGATTACCCATTACTACAGCATAAGGAATACCGATTCCATGCATATACTCAACGAATTTCGTCCAGTTTTCCACAACTGGTCCACCAGTTACGACGTCACCGGTAAATACAATTACATCCGGCTTTTCTGCATCAAGCACCGCACCCATGATCTGAGGGATACGTTCATCGCTCTCACCGTCAGACCAATGCACATCCGTAAACTGAACTATTTTAAGCTGACCATCTTTAAATCGAAGTTCCGGCTTCTGTACATCTTCCGTAACAGGCGCCGAACAAGCAAAAGGCATAAATGCAAGCAGTAATAGGGTCAATTTCAGCTTCATGACATCTAATGGTTATTATATTAAACAACTCTTCTATTCGCAGAAGTTTTTCCTTGCTATATTTATGACAGGCTGAGACAGATAGCCCGCCTTTTCCATAAGAGACAGCAAGGCTTCACTACCCGTTTCAAAACAGAACTCCAATTCATTATCATAAAGTGGAATCACGTCGTAGAATACCACATTCTTCCTTCTACCCAATTGCAGGGACGCCGGCGTGCCCTGAAGTGTTGTAGATTGAGACAGGATAGAAGAATAAAAAGGTACTCCCTCCGCATATCTTCCAAACTCCTCCATTCCGAAAGTATGTCCGTCAGCCAGATATGACTTGCAATAAAGAGGATATCGGGCCAACACTTTCAACAGAGTGATAGGCCAGGAGTATTTCTCCTCATTACTCCTGAGATCCCATTCCTTAGGCAGCCTTATCACCAACTCCATTCGGTTTGGGACATTAGAGGGCGCCCTCATCTTAAACTCTCCGACATTCATCGTTAAAAGCGTATGGTAGTCGTGCCCTTCTCCAGGCTCTATCCATACAATATCCACATGAATATCCCCTGGTTCTGTAACAACTTCATGCAAGACATGAGAAGATGAGCCGAAGGCATGAGACACATATTCAGTATACAGCTGATAATCCGCTTCCGAATATTCTATTGTTTTAGAGCATTTTCCAAAACCGAATAATGACAATAACATTGAGGCAACAATTAACAAACGGTAAAACATGGTATAAAGATATAAAAAATCCACAACTTATTTCATGCATTTAGTTTATAAACAATACAAGATATTCAGATTAAGAGTAATTGTCTTGATTCTGTGACACCTTGGACGTTTTTGGGTAAGTAATTGGCTGGCTGCACGGGATTCACCAGAGGACTCTCGCTCAGTGCCGATGAAGCGGGACATGATCCCAAAACCGCCAAGCATAAAGGGGAAATTATTTTGAGCGTAGCAAAGGCGCTTCAGCGCCGCGTCATCCGCGTCAGCAAGACTTTCGCAGAAAGTTGAAGCAGCGGGGCCGCCCGACCCGACCATAGGGAGTGGTCGGTGTTCCCCTGAAAGGGGATGTCACGAAGTGACAGGGTTGAGAAATCGGAGATTCCCTTCGACCGCAT
>JAEIGA010018002.1_pt1 | contig 10760 bp, 6 predicted proteins | sample 9270691 | NCBI WGS metagenome assembly JAEIGA01 (sample SAMN17057246, study PRJNA624740) | gut metagenome | biome: biome; isolation source: fecal sample | host: Bos grunniens | place: China: Xizang | collected 2019 | reverse complement strand
CAGGAGGTTTACCGTCTCCAGGGTGTGAAGATCAACGACAAGCACTTCGAGATCATCGTACGTCAGATGATGAGAAAGGTACAGATCAACGATCCGGGTGACACTGAATTCCTTCAGGAGGAGCTTGTGGACAAGTGGCTCTTCATGGATACCAACGATGCTATCTACGGTAAGTTCTACGTGATGGATGCCGGTGACTCTGAAACATATTCAGAGGGTGACATCATCACAGCACGCGAGATGAGAAGCGAAAATGCTTCACTTGAGCGTCAGGGACGTACAATGATGGTTCTTCGTGAGGCTAAGCCTGCAACTGCAAGCCAGGTTCTCCAGGGTATCACAAGAGCTGCATTGAAGACCAACAGCTTCATGTCAGCGGCTTCATTCCAGGAGACTACCAAGGTTCTTAGCGAAGCAGCAATCAGAGGCCGCGTAGACCACCTTGAAGGTCTTAAAGAGAATGTCATCTGCGGACACTCGATCCCTGCAGGTACCGGTCAGAAAGCTTTCCAGGAGATTCTCGTGGCACAGCCTTCTGAAAACCAGAAGAACCTCGCAGATCTTTAATATACGAAAGAGCAGTCATTCAAAACGGCTGCTCTTTGTTTTTGCATAGATGTTGCCATATCCGGGCATAAAGTTCAAGGATATGGCAACATTATTTAATAAACGGTTCCTGATGCGCAGAGGTCTTTTGAGAAACCTTCTGCTGCTTATTCCAGGAATAGCAGGACATTTTATCATTGACAGCAGGATTGTCAAAAGCGAACATCTTGAAAGCCTGCTGACGAGGTTGGATATCGTATATCTTATCATTATTGTCGTAATGATATTCAATTCCCTGCTGATGATGTTCCTTGATTTCTACAGCAACACGGATAAAAGCAGACAAAGACCGCTGAAAGCAGTAGTCCAGGCCATGCAGGTGGGCATCATATTCATAGCAGGCATCATTGCGATTGCTGTCCTTATCGACAAGTCACCTGGCGCACTTCTTACCGGACTTGGAGCATCCGCAGCAGTGCTGATGCTGGTCTTCAAGGATAGCATACTCGGATTCGTGGCAGGAGTACAGCTGACGCAGAACAATATGGTACAGATCGGTGACTGGATCCAGCTGCCGGATGGAAGTGCAAACGGCAATGTAATGGAAATCACTCTGAATACCGTCAAGGTGAGAAACTGGGATAATACCATCAGCACGATACCTCCATATACTCTTGTCAACACTACATTCAAAAACTGGAGAGGAATGATGGAAAGCAGTGGCAGACACGTGGACAAAATGATATATCTAGACCTCAAAAGCCTTGAAATATGCTCTGAAGATATGATCAATGACATCCTCAAGAATGTTCCGCTGATGAAAGGCTATATTACCTCAACAGAAACTTCTGTCCCAAACTCTCAGTTATACAGGACATATATTGAACGGTATTTAAGACAGCATCCCCTTGTAGCTCAGAGACTTGACCTGATCGTCGCACAGAGGCAGCAGAGCGAGTTCGGCCTTCCTATAGAGGTGTATTTCTTCATTACGGACAAGGTCTGGGATGAATTCGAAAGGATTCAATCAGACATATTCGACCACCTCATCTCCATGGCCCCGGAATTTGGTTTGAGACTATATCAGTTACCTACATGATTTTTTATTCAGCATTACGACAAAAAGCATTATCTTTATGGGTTGTAAAAGAAAACCCGTATAGATATGGAAAGGATTATAGAGTGTGTGCCTAATTTCAGTGAAGGACGCAACAGGGATGTGATTGATGCAATTGTAGCCGAGATCGAAAAAGGTGGTAAAGATGCCGTATGCGACAGACCGGGAGTGAAGGTTCTGGATGTGGATCCGGGTGAAGCGACCAACCGTACAGTCGTGACATTTGTAGGAAGTCCGGAAGCTGTTCTTGAGGCCGCATTTCAAGGAGTGCGCAAAGCTGCGGAACTTATCGACATGAGACAGCACCACGGAGCTCATCCCCGTTCAGGAGCCACAGATGTACTACCTCTTATCCCTATATCTGGTATTACCTTGGAAGAATGTGCTTCTCTCGCACGTGAACTGGCGGAACGCATCTATAACGAACTGGAAATCCCATGCTACTGCTATGAATCTGCGGCATTCAAACCGGAAAGGAAGAACCTTGCCGTATGCCGCGCCGGTGAATATGAAGCTCTTCCTGAAAAGATGTCAGACCCTGACCGCAAGCCGGATTTCGGTCCCGGACAATACACCGAGCGCGCAGCAATGGCTGGAGCGACCAATGTAGGTGCACGCGATTTCCTTATTGCTGTAAACTATAATCTTAATACCACTTCAACACGCAGGGCAAATGCCGTGGCCTTCGACGTACGCGAAAAAGGCCGTCCTATGAGAGAAGGCAATCCTATCACAGGCAAGATCGTGAAGGACGAAAACGGCAAAACAGTGATGATACCTGGTACTCTCAAAGGATGTAAGGCAATCGGCTGGTTCATAGACGAGTACGGCATTGCACAGGTATCAATGAACATCACGGACATAAACACCACCCCACTTCATATTGCATTTGATGAGGTCTGCAGGGCAGCTCAGGCTCGAGGACTTCGTGTTACAGGTACCGAGATTGTAGGACTTGTACCAAAGCGCACATTGGTCGAGGCCGGAAGATATTTCCTTGAGAAACAGCAGCGCTCGACAGGTATCTCTGAAGAGGAGATCATGAAGATTGCCGTGAAATCCATGGGACTTGACGACCTCAAGCCATTCGAACCACGCGAAAAGGTTATCGAGTATCTTATTGAAGATGAAGCTGTTGCTGCGGAACGCGAAAGGCTTGTACGTATGACCTGCAAGGGATTTGCATACGAGACAGCATCGGAATCTCCTGCCCCAGGAGGCGGATCCATCTCTGCATATATGGGAGCACTTGGTGCCGCACTTGGAACCATGGTCGCAAACCTTTCGTCACACAAGGCAGGATGGGACGCACGTTGGAAGGAGTTTTCAGACTGGGCAGATCAAGGTCAGGCAGTAATGAAGGAACTTATCGCACTAGTTGATGAGGATACTGCCGCATTTGACAGGATCATGGCTGCTATCGGAATGCCTAAAGGCTCTGAAGAAGAACAGAAGGCACGTGCAGAAGCACTTGAGGCTGCCACATTATATGCGACAGAAGTCCCTCTCAAGACCATGAAGGCTGCACTGAAGGTCTTCCCTATCGTAAAGGCAATGGCATCGGAAGGTAATCCGAACTCCGTATCAGATGCAGGAGTAGGTGCACTCGCAGCCAGAAGTGCTGTTCTCGGAGCACAACTTAATGTAAGGATCAACGCTGCCGGTCTCTCTGACAGAGAAGCAGCTGACAGACTTTGCAATGAAGCGGCACAGATTGCTGCAGAAGCAATTGCAGAAGAGGCTGCTGTATTGGAAATCGTAAATACTAAAATATAATGAACAGCTTTCATCAAGATATTTTAAGCGGCATACCGGCAATATTACCACAGCCGAAAGCATACGACACAACTGTAAGTCACGCGCCAAAGCGTAAGGACATATTAAGCGCAGAGGAAAAGGTTCTGGCAATAAAGAATGCATTAAGATATTTCCCACAGGAACATCATGCTGTCCTGGCAGAAGAATTCGCCAACGAGCTGAAGGAATATGGTCGTATCTACATGTACCGTTTACGTCCTGATTATGAAATGTATGCGCGACCTATAGACGAGTATCCTGCAAGATCAAGGCAGGCAGCGGCTATCATGGCCATGATACAGAACAATCTGGACTATCGTGTGGCGCAGCATCCTCACGAGCTTATCACTTATGGTGGTAACGGAGCCGTATTCCAGAACTGGGCTCAGTACCGCCTCGTGATGCAGTATCTTGCCACTATGACTGACGAGCAGACCCTGGTCATGTATTCAGGACATCCTCTCGGACTTTTCCCAAGTCATAAGGATGCACCAAGGGTAATAGTGACAAACGGAATGGTGATTCCAAACTATTCAAAGCCTGACGACTGGGAAAGATTCAATGCATTGGGAGTATCTCAATATGGCCAGATGACTGCGGGATCATATATGTACATCGGCCCTCAGGGCATCGTACACGGAACAACCATCACAGTCATGAACGCCGCACGCAAACAGCTGAAGTCCAGAGGTCTGGAAGGAAGCGAAGAAAACATGCGCGGCATGCTGTTCGTGACAGCAGGACTCGGAGGAATGTCCGGAGCACAGCCTAAGGCCGGAGTCATAAGCGGTGTCGTGAGTGTATGTGCAGAAGTCAATCCTCATGCCGCACACAAAAGACATGTTCAGGGATGGGTAGACGAGATTCATGAAGACCTCGACGAACTTATCCCACGTATCCGTAAAGCTGTGGAAGATAAGGAGGTCGTTTCTCTGGCATATCAGGGCAATGTGGTTGACCTTTGGGAAAGGCTGGCAGATGAAGACATCAAGGTAGACCTTGGTTCAGACCAGACTTCACTCCATAATCCATGGGCAGGAGGATATTACCCTGCAGGATACAGTTATGAGGAATCCAACAGGATGATGGCACAGGAACCGGAAAAGTTCAAGGAATGTGTACAGGAGTCACTACGCAGGCATGCTGCCGCCGTAAACCGCCTTGCTGACAAGGGAATGTACTTCTTCGATTATGGAAACGCCTTCCTGCTTGAAGCATCTCGTGCCGGGGCTGATATCCTCAACGAAGACGGAAAGTTCAGATATCCTTCATACGTACAGGATATTATGGGACCGCTGTTCTTTGACTATGGATTCGGTCCTTTCAGATGGGTATGTATGTCTGAAAAGCCGGAAGATCTCGCAAAATCCGATGCAATTGCCGCCAAGGTGCTCCGTGAGATCATGGCTGAGGCTCCGGAAGAGATTCAGGGACAGATGATGGACAACATACGATGGATAGAGGAAGCCGGTCGCAACAATCTTGTGGTCGGATCACAGGCACGTATCCTCTATGCCGACTGCGAAGGCCGCACAAAGATTGCCCTCGCATTCAACGAGGCTATCAGAAACGGAGAAATTTCAGCTCCTATAGTCCTTGGACGCGACCATCATGACGTATCCGGCACAGACTCTCCTTTCCGAGAGACCTCAAACATCTATGACGGTTCGCAATTCTGTGCAGATATGGCCGTACATAATGTCATCGGAGACGGCTTCCGTGGAGCCACATGGGTCTCAATCCATAACGGCGGAGGCGTAGGCTGGGGAGAAGTGATGAACGGAGGATTCGGTATGGTCATTGACGGAACCGAGGACTCTGACAGGCATATTCAGGAAATGCTGCTGTGGGATGTCAACAACGGCATAGCACGTAGAAGCTGGGCAAGGAATCAGGGAGCAGTGAATGCAATAAAGAGGGAAATGGAGCGCACACCTGGTCTTAAGATCACACTACCGAACTTCGCTGACGAGGATTTGATCAGAGGATTCATAAAATGACAGAACACATTGACGCCATAGACATTGTACTGCCTTGGGTTGACGGCGATGATCCGTCACTCAAGGCAAGACGCGTATCCTACATGGATGACGGGAAAGAATCCCTGCGCGAAGACATTGCAGGCAGCAGCCGGTACAAGAGTCTTGGCGAGATAAAGTTCTGTGTAGCATCCATAAATCTGTTTGCGCCTTTTGTCCGGAAGATCTTCATTGTGACGGACGGACAGGATCCGGAACTGGAACCTTATATGAAGGAAATGTTCCCGGACGGTCATATTCCGATGGAAATCGTAGATCACAAGACCATATTCAGAGGTTACGAGCAATATCTTCCTGTATTCAATTCAAGATCCATCGAAACCATGATATGGAGGATTCCGGATCTGAGCGAAAGGTTCATCCTTATGAATGATGACTTTCTGTTTATAGGCAGGACCACGGAAGAAGATTTTTTCAGAGGCGACAAGACGGTATGTTATGCCGACTGGTTCCTTACATGCTGGGCAAAGCTGCTCCGTTGGATAAAGCCGGTCAAAGGCGGTCATAAGACTGTAGGATTCAAGGATTCAATGCTTAATGCAATAGCACATCTGGGTTGGTCTCCGTTCTTTCTCTGTCTTGGACATACTCCAAGGGCTCTCAGGAAAAGTTTCTATGAAAGTTTCTATGCTGGGCATGAGGATGCACTTATCCAGAATATAAGTCACAAATTCCGCCACGAATCACAGTTCAACTCCCAGGAACTGTTCTATATGTCTGAACTCAAGTATGGGAGAACCATACCTGTTCCGGTACGCAGAAAAGCTCTCTATCTTAAAGGTAAAGAGAGAGAGCAGTATATTGACAGGAAATTGAGACGATTACGAGGAAACAGGAATCGGACATTCTGCTGCCTGAATGCGCTTAACATGGCATCTGAAACAGGGCAGAAAAAGGTACTGGAATGGGCAGAGGAAATGCTGCGTCAGAATCTGCGTAAGTCGCTGTAAGATATCTTAAGCATCAGACCAATACTGTTCTGATACAGTTCACCGATATCTCCATATACTCCTAAAGTCATTTCTACAGGAAGTTTCCACAACCTCCTGCCGACTTCTGCATCAAGAGCGAGAGACAACTGCCAAGGTCTTGATTCAAAATATGATGATTCACTCTGATTATATACACCATAATTTACGGTATATGTAGCCTTGAATGAATATGGAATCTTTTCCGCAACAACTCCCTTCAGTCCGAGGTGACCTCCTCTGAGGCGTGTCGAAACCATTCTTGTAGTTTTTCCATTCTGTTCTGGTGCTGCAGGAAGGATCAGAGGCACTCCTATAGTGCGGTTATGATAAGTCCATCCGGATTTATATTCACCGTTGCCGAAGTAGTTGTCACAGCCACCTAATACAATCTTGCCATAATAGTGTCCATCAGGATCCTGCTCCTTCATTTCCTCCTCTGTGGCAGGACGGTCATGATATGGTCCTGTCTGCCATGTGGTATGGATGTACTCGAGAACGAGATCTGTCACCAGAGCGTTTCTGTCATTGAAAAGAAACTGCGCCGACCATATTCCATCTGGCATATTCTTATACTTCATTCCGGAACCATCCTCAAAAGGCTTGTCATATTGCAGGGTCATGGTAAATGCAGAATGTCTCCAGTCAAGACGGAAACACTCTTTTCCCAAATGATTTCCGAGTACATTCACGCGGTCAGACAGAGTTGCATCCTCTCCACCCTTTCCTGCCATGAACACTCTGAAATAATCTTTAAATGATATTGGCTGCACGCCATATACGGGCGAATTTCCTCCCCATTGGGCCCAGTGCTCCAAACCGAGGGAAAAATCCACCTTACGTCCCAAAGCCACTTTTGCAAACAAGGCCTTGTTATGGATCATTGTCCCGGACACATAGCGGTTATCCATTGTCTGATAATGGGCAATATTTCCCTTGATACCTACCCAATGGCCTTTTTCAAAATATATCCAGTCCGACCATGCATTTATTCCCGGCATGTTGCGGGCATTACGGCTATATGAAATATTTCCTCCAGATATGGATACATCCGACAGGGTCCTTTCTCTTGGCTTCATGCCGACATCAATATGAAGCATCCTCCAATGTCCGCTTACATAGAGCCTGTCGATAAACCCATATACTGCATTTTGATTTACAATGCTTTTGCTGGCCAAAGCACCTACCAGATTGGCTCCAGCCTCAAAACGGAAATCGTTCCTTGTCTTGTATGAGACATCAGCACCTGCTGTTATAAGTCCTGAGTTATTCACAGGTAGAATACCGTCCTCACCTGTTCTGGCCCAGAACGGCATATACTGACCTGTACCCCCTGCCATACGCACAGAAGTATACCAATCAGTCTGCCAGCCTTCTGCGTAAGAAAGCAGAGGGACGAAATAAAGTAATATAAGAAGTATCTTTTTCATAGATGCAACAAAGATAAACAGATTTTATATCTTTGTACGATTTATCAACCAATATCGACATGATCCATACAATATCTTCACGAAGACTTACTATTGATAAGGTCAAGGAACTGCTTGCCGACGGCACAAAGCTCGTTCTTGGAGAAGAAGCCAAGGCTGCCGTAATAAAATGCCGCAAGTATCTTGACAGCAAAATGGCCGACATGAGAAGGCCGGTGTACGGTGTCACTACAGGATTCGGTTCGCTATGCAACATCACTATTCCGGCAGAAGACCTGTCGCAGCTTCAGCATAATCTTGTCATGTCACACGCATGTGGCACAGGAGATCCTGTAAGAAAGGAGATTGTAAGACTCATGCTGCTTCTTAAGGTACAGTCGTTATCATACGGATATTCCGGAGTGCAGGTAGAGACAGTACAAAGGCTCATAGACATGTTCAACCACGACATTCTTCCTGTGGTTTACCAGCAGGGGTCGCTTGGAGCATCCGGAGACCTTGCTCCGCTTGCCCATCTCTGTCTTCCGCTTATCGGCATGGGAGAAGTCCATTACAAAGGTAAGGTCCGTGAGGCCGCAGAAGTATGGAAAGAAATGGGATGGGAGCCTATCAGGCTTCAGTCAAAAGAAGGACTTGCCCTGCTGAACGGTACACAGTTCATGAGTGCTCATGCAGTATGGTCATTGATTCAGGCCGAGAGGCTTTCAGATTGGGCAGACAAAATTGGTGCAATGTCGCTTGAGGCATATGACGGACGCATCGAACCGTTCTACCCTCAGGTGCACGAGGTCAGGGCTCATCAGGGTCAGATCGAGACAGCGGCGAGGCTCAGAGAACTGCTTGAAGGCAGCGAGATCATAAAGCAGAAGAAAGTTCACGTTCAGGACCCTTATTCATTCAGATGCATGCCACAGGTGCATGGTGCATCTAAAGACACCATCCGATATGTCAGGAGTGTCATTGAGATAGAGATAAACAGCGCCACAGACAATCCGACAGTTTTCCCTGATGAAGACCTCATCATTTCAGCAGGTAACTTCCACGGTCAGCCGATAGCCCTGCCTATGGACATGTTGACACTGGCTTTGTCTGAACTGTCAAATATTTCGGAAAGGCGCATATACAAGCTGATTTCAGGCCAGAGAGGGCTTCCTAATTTCCTTGTAGCAAAGCCTGGACTCAACAGCGGATTCATGATTCCTCAATATACTGCGGCATCGATTGTAAGCCAGAGCAAGATTCTCTGCATGCCTGCTTCTGCTGATTCGATCCCATCTTCACAGGGTCAGGAGGATCATGTAAGCATGGGTTCGAATGCTGCTACCAAGCTTGTAAAGGTGGTGGAGAATACCGAGCGCGTTCTTGCAATAGAACTGTTCAATGCAGCACAGGCACTGGAGTTCCGCAGACCGCTCAAGTCATCATGGGCGATTGAGAAAATATATGCAAAGTACCGCAAGGTGGTGCCGTTCATCGATGACGACACATATATGCACCCTCTCATTGAAAAATCCATTGAATTCATTCGATAATTGTTTTATCCCGTAGATTCCGAAGACCCCCGCCGCATAGCTTCGCTGCTGCGGCACCCCCTAGCCGGGGGTGGCATGTCTTCTCCATCTATCGGGATAAAACCGTATAGAGTAATATTGTGAAAACTATTATTTATAATATTGGTACACTGGCGGGTATATTGCAGGAAGGTGTCCTGAAGCTGGAAGGTGAGGCTATGGGGCATGTGGAATGCCTGAATGACGCATACCTGGTCATTGAAGACGGCGTCATTACTGATTTCGGCACTGGTGGCAAAGCAGTTGATGCTGATGAGACAGTCGATGCGAAAGGCGGTTTTGTCATGCCATGTTTCTGCGACAGCCATACCCATATTGTGTATGCAGGGTGTAGAGACGGTGAGTTCAGGGATAAGATTGCTGGATTGAGTTATGAGGAGATTGCGGCACGTGGAGGTGGCATCCTCAACTCGGCGGACCTTCTTCACGAGACCTCGGAAGATGACCTATATGAGCAGTCTATGGTCAGAGTCCGCGAGATCATGGCCATGGGAACAGGTGCAGTGGAGATCAAGAGCGGCTATGGTCTGACCGTAGAGGATGAACTCAAGATGCTGCGGGTGATAAAGCGTATCAAGGAGACGACTCCGCTTACGGTAAAGGCAAACTTTTTGGGCGCTCATGCAGTAGGAAGAGCATATAAGGGCAGACAGGGAGAATATGTTGATCTCGTATGCAATGAAATGCTTCCTGCCGTTGCCGCAGAAGGTCTTGCAGACTATGTCGATGTATTCTGTGACGAAGGTTTCTTTACAGTGGAAGAGACAGCACGAATTCTGGGAAAGGCTGCCGAATATGGAATCCGCCCGAAGATTCATGCCAACGAGTTGGGAGTATCTGGAGGCGTTCAGGTCGGGGTAAAATATGACGCATTGTCAGTCGATCATCTTGAACAGACCACAGAGGCGGAAATCGAGGTTTTGAGGAACAGCGTCACAATGCCTACCATGCTTCCGGGATGCTCATTCTTCCTTGGGATACCATATGGAAATGCCAAGGGATATATTCAGGCCGGACTGCCCGTCGCTCTCGCATCAGACTACAACCCGGGCTCAAGCCCGAGCGGAAACATGAGATTTGTCATGGCATTAGGGTGCATCCGCATGAGGCTGACTCCTGAACAGTCCTTCAACGCATGTACGATCAATTCCGCATATGCAATGGGGGTAAGCGACACCCTCGGTTCCATAACCAAAGGCAAAAAGGCAAATCTGATAATTACCAAGCCGATTCCATCTTTAGCATTCATTCCATACAGTCATCAGACTCCGATAATAGAAAAAGTCCTGCAT
>JAEIGA010018001.1_pt1 | contig 10760 bp, 9 predicted proteins | sample 9270691 | NCBI WGS metagenome assembly JAEIGA01 (sample SAMN17057246, study PRJNA624740) | gut metagenome | biome: biome; isolation source: fecal sample | host: Bos grunniens | place: China: Xizang | collected 2019 | reverse complement strand
GCATAATTCCGTCGTAGTCGTGCTTAAGCTTTGTAATAAGTCGTGCTGAAGCCTTTGCCTTGCCTTTAAGAAAGTCAACAACACGCTTACCGTCATACTTTTCTTCAATTGTGAAATCTATTCGTCTTTTTGTGTTCATATTAAGATTTCACCTTTCATAAATTTCACTTGTATTATACCATAAAACGCATTTATAAACAATAGCGGAATAATTGCAAAAACATATCCGGGACTCTTTTTGAACCCCGGATTTTTATTTTACCACTTTGTATTTTTGAGTTTTTCGTATTCCTCGTCTGTGATTTCAATTACACCACCGTGCTTGTAGCCATAAGGGAAGCTGAATAAATCAGGACAGCGTGTAACATTCATATCTCCAGGCTTTGATGAAATAAATGGTACATAACCCATTTTTTCTTTTTCACAACCGAAGAAGTCGAAGAGGATGCACCATCTGCCGTCAGGAAGTGTAAAGCTTGTACCTGCCTCATAAGAGCCCGGCCAATAAACTTCCTTTTCCATATATTCCTCAAATCCCTTATCGTGAGTATAAGGACCATATAGGTTGTCAGAAGTAGCGTGCATATTCATTGACGGATTGTGAGCGTTTTTATAAAACATATGATACACACCATCAATTTTTCTTATATGTGTATCAAGTATTTCATTGTCCTTTGTAAAGAAAAGCTTTGGCTCTGAAAATGTTTCGAAATCCTTTGTTGTTGAGCAATAAATGGACATATGTTTGTAGTCATCTTCAGCCACAGTTGAGCCCCAATGAATAAGATATTCGTCATTAATTTCGTCGTAGAAAACCTCGGGTGCCCACATACAACCAAAATCGTCACGACCAAAGTGAACTAATTTTTCTTCACTGAAATTCACAAGGTCTTTTGTTTTCCACATACGAAGGCACTTACTACCTGTGCGATTGATGTTTGACCAATCAAGCTGTAAATTTTCGTCATAACGATTTGCAATACATAAGTCTGTTGTGAGAATTACAAAGCTTCCGTCACGGTATCTTACAATTTCAATGTCACGACACCCTTTTTCACCAAGATTTGCAGTCAATATAGGATTTCCGTCATTAACCTTTTCCCAGTTAAGACCGTCACGACTAATACCAAAATATACCTGCTCACCTTCAGGTGTATATTTTTCTTTAAAGTGTACAAATAAATATGCCATAGCTTTCTCCTAAATGTTAAGAGTTGCAAGTCCGCCCTCACTTGTTTCACGATATGCAGTGTGCATATCCATACCTGTTTTCTTCATTGTTGTAATAACATTATCAAGTGAGATTTTGCGTGTTTCACTAAGGAAGCTTGCAAGATTAACTGCATTGATAGCTCTCATTGCAGCAACTGCATTTCTCTCAATGCAAGGAATCTGCACAAGTCCGCAGATAGGATCGCATGTAAGACCTAAATGATGCTCAATAGCAATTTCAGCAGCATATTCGATTTTACCTCTTTTAAGACCAAAAAGCTCACCAAGTGCTGCTGCAGCCATAGCACATGCAGTACCGATTTCAGCCTGACAGCCACATTCTGCACCTGAAATTGATGCATTTGTCTTAACAAGATTACCGATAAGACCACCTGTTGCAAGGGCTTGTAAAATTTCACGGTCTGAGTATCCGTGTTTTAATTGCATATAGTAAAGCACAGCAGGGAGTACACCTGCAGCACCACAAGTAGGTGCAGTAACAATTCTGTGACCTGAAGCATTCTGCTCACTTACTGCGAAAGCATAAGAGCAAACCTCTCTGTTTTCTCTTGTTTCAGCACTTTCACCGATATGCTCCATATTGTAAAGGTATTTAGCCTTTTTCTGTACCTCAAGTCCACCGGGAAGAATACCCTCATCCTCAATGCCGTTTTCAATGGCATTTTTCATTGTTCTCCATACCTCAGCAAGGTAAATCCAGATATAGTCACCCTCAACCTCATCAACATATTGCCAAAGACGATATTTTTTCTCCTTGCAATAAGCCTTGATTTCGGAAAATGTGCTTAATTTATAGAGGATAGGTTCGTTAGCAGAAGTGCTTCCGTTAAATTCAATTCTGCCACCACCAATGCTGAAAACACGGATAAAATCAATCTGTTCACCATTTTTATACGCAAACAAATCCATTGTATTAGGATGCTCAATATCTGTGCTATCATAGTCAAATTCCACTTTGCAAGGGATAGGTGATAAGGTGCTTTCAATAACTGCATCAGTACAGTGACCCTTACCTGTCTTTGCAAGTGAGCCATAAAGAATAGCCTTGAATTCATCAGCATCACTATTCTTTGCTTTAAAAAGAACGCAAGCCTTTTCAGGTCCCATAGTATGTGAGCTTGAAGGACCACAGCCGATTCTGTAAAGTTGATTTAATGATTCCATACCTTTTGTCATAATTATACCTTAACCTTTACAACGACTTTATGACAAGCCTTCGCACCATTGACTGCAACACCCGGGCAATGCAAATCATTTGGATAAAGCACCATAAAGCTGTTTTTAATAAGAGTAAGTGGTTCTGTTTTACACTCATAAAACCACACATCATTTTCAGGCTTTGCTTCAGTTTCATTTTTTTCACAGGAGATAGGTGCAACACCGATAATTTCCTCACCATCAACCATAAACTGAATGTCAATATATTTTTTGTGAGCTTCTGCAATAGTTTTGTCAGGGTCAGTTTCATAACGCTGAACCATATAGAAAATATCGTCACCCTGAAGCTCATATCTGCCTAATTCCATTTTTGTAAAATCAGTTTTACTAAGGAATTCAAGTGCAGTATAAACTCTGCCCAAGCCCTCATAATTCTTTATATTTTCAAGTGTGTCAAAAATCATTTTTAATCACCCTAATTATTCATAAAGTCAATGAATTTATCTGCGAGAACACGTCTTGAATATGTTTCACAGATTTTGTCGTAATTGGATTTAAGCTGGTCTTCTGTAATTTCAGGAAATTTACGGATTTTATTAACCAAATCCTCATAAGAAGAATAGATACATCCGTCAATACCGTTAAGCACTTCACGAGATGCAATATTGTCAGCACAGTAGAGCATTTTACCGTTTAAAACTGCTTCAATATATGGCATACCGAATGAGTGATTGAGAGTAAAGTCAACTACAGCATCATATTTTTTCATCTCAACCTTCGGATTGCTTGTTTCACCGCAGTATTCGATATAATCTTCTAATTCATTATCGTAAATCTGTTCGAGGAATTCCTTGAGATAACCACCATTACCGTAAACGCTGATAGTGATGTTTTCCTCGTTGTGCTCCTTAAGATAATGAGCAAAGCCTAAAAGATTATCAAGGTCAGGCTTTCTGTCAGGACTGATTCTTACAAGGTACATACCATTAAAGCCAACCTTTTCTTCATCAGTAGCAACAGTGATTTCCTCACGCTCAACGCTTCTGCTCATTTCAAGAGCGTTACCAAGTACAAGGCTCTTTTCATAATTGTCATAATCCAAATCAGCCTTGTATGCTTTTTTGCTTTCGTCAGTAACGAATATTACCTTAGGAAGCTTTTCCTTTGATATTCTTCTGAATGCTTCCGGATAAAGGTCACACACAACACTTGAAGCACAATGGAAGAAATAAATCTTGTTTTCAATATGCTCTGATAAATCCTCTGTCATATAAAGGTGTAAAGACTCTCTTGTTGATACAAGTGTCTTGGACTTTAAGTTTTTAAGAAGATTTTCAAGTGCATAGTTTGCATAAGGCCACAAATTAGGCTTTGAACAATCGTAATTAAGATTACCGTAGAAGCAATCCATTTTCGGAATTAAGCGCTTGAGTAATTCTGTTTTTGTTCTTCTTCCGTCAACATAAAGTGGAGTAAGCTGTAAGCCATAAGGCATTTTGTTGTATTTCTTAAAGCCCTTTAAGCAAACCAACTGAACCATATAATTCTTTTCAAGCAATGCTTCAGCAAGTGAACGTGTAGCAAAAACAGTACCACCAATTCCGTAGAAATTATAGCCTAAGAAGGTGATTTTGTTTCTCTGAATTTCTGCAAATTCATTATACATACGGTCAATGTGTTGACCTTCAATTATATAGTCATAATCAATTTCTTCAGGCAATCTTGAACGGAAGAAAGGATTGATTGTGTATGTTTCATTAACGATAGTGTCAATCAACTGCTTTGATTTTGAAATTGACACTTCCTTTAATTCTTCAATTGTGCAATAAAGTCCTCTGCCCTTAAGATATGCATCCAAATCAGGCTGATAAAGGATAACAGGCTTGTTAAGTGTTGTAAAGTCAAAGCCAACTGAAGAATAGTCGGTAATAAGCACGTCGTTTCGTGCAAGCTCGTCAAGTACGTCTGTATTCTTTGCGTGTACAAACTTTATTCTGTCAGTATCAACATCCTCCTTAAGATATGCTATTTTATCCTCGTCAAAAAACTGATGAAGACAAACAGTAAATGTTGATGATGTATTTTCAAGGTAATCTTCAAGCGCCTGATTACCGAGGATTTTTTTCATCTGTAATAAGAGTATTTCAGTTTTATAATTTTTGCCGAAATATTCACGCCAGGTAGGGAACCAGAGAATATTTTTACCCTCAGCTTTTGTTTCAGAATATTTCTTGTGTCGTTTCACAAGCTCCATATATCTTGGTGGATATATACCGTAGTAAAGCTGATAATCTCTGAAATTGTTCTTTTCCTTGAAGGTGTCTTTAATGTTCTTGTTATAGTAGATAAATCGGAACATATTGTTGTTGTAAGCGTCACCCTGATAGCCGATTGCTTTAATACCGAGTGTTCCGTGCTGAAGATAAATCAAAGGCTTTGTAATGAGGAAATTAAGATTTTTACCAAAGATTTTATCAGGTAGAATATCCTTGTAGCTTAATGATACAAAGAATAAATCAGCGCTGTAATATATTTCAAAATGCTTTTTGCTGTTTTTCCATACAATAAATTTCTTCTCATCAGGTGAAAGAGTGTTGTAAACACTTAAATTGTTCTGGTTTTTACTCATAACAAAGTATTTATCAATATCATCCTTTTTAGATACAGACTTCTTCCAAAAATAGAAAGAGTTGTTGTTTGATGTGCTTCCAAGATTTTCACCAAAAAGCCAGATGAAATTTTTCTTCATTCAATCACCCTCATTTTTCAAAAGAAGATTTTTCAGGAAGATTTTTTTCAAAAAGTGAAATTATTGTATTCTTCTTTTCCTCAAAATCCTCTGTGTTGACTGTATCGTTGATACAAATCATAGAATGAGCCTTTGCGTCAATTTCCTTGCAAAGCTCCTTAAACATTTCGTTATCAATGTGGTAGCATTGGCAGAATTCTGCATTTCTTACCGCAAAGTTACCCTCTGCCAATTGCCAGTATTTCATAACCCATTGGTTAACGTCGCCTTTTTTTCTGAATTTGTTAAGGCAGGTTTCGTGAAGTGTGTCATAAGCCTTGTCCCATACTTTATCGAAAGTAGATTTCAAAAAGCAAGACGGTGTGTGGTGACAGTACATTCCCGGAAACCATGGCCAAGGCATTAAAAGTGCTGTTCTCATAACATTCTTCAAGCCGTTTTTAGGGTCAAACCATTTTTTGAAATCACGTTTCATACACTGATGCTTGTTAAAGTTGTCGTTAATAACCTCAATGTCAGCACCGTGGAAAAATCCTGCGCTGTCATTTGCAAAATAGATGCAATGAACAGCAGCTGTGTCACAAGGAAGTCCGTCCTTAAAGAAATCCTCAGGTGTAACAGGCTTGTTTAAAAACATATCGTCATTAAAATAAACAAACTGCTCACTGAGTCCCTCAATTCTGTGAAGATTCAGTTCAATTGTGTGTGAGCTGAAGGTAGGAAGATACTCTGCAGGAATATAATCCTTATGATTTACTATGTTGAGCTTCGTATTAGTTGTATCAAGCCAAGGTGGTAAATGACCCCAGGTCACAAAATGAATTTTGTTAACCCAAGGTGCATATTTTTCAACAGCCCTGAACCAATACTGAAGGTTGTCCCAATCGCGAAAACGCACTTCACTATTAGCTGTAGTTATAACTGTTCCGTCGTATTCAGCTTTTTCCTTGCGCCACTCAGGGTCGTTACCATCGACCCATATAATGACAAAATCTATCGGTTTGTTATTCATACTCATAATCTTATTTCATAAATTCGTCGTATTTTGGAAGAACCTCTGCAGTTGTTCCGTACATCTTCATTTCACCGTCGTGAATCCAGAGAACATTGTCACAAAGACTCTTAATTGTATCTGAGCTGTGTGAAACGATTAAAACTGTTCTGTCGTCCTTGGAAATAAGCTCCTTCATTTTAGCATAACTCTTTTTCTTGAATTTAGCATCACCAACGCTCAAAACCTCGTCAATAAGCATAATGTCAGTTTCAAGAATTGCTGTAATTGAAAAAGCAAGCTTTGAGTACATACCACTTGAGTATGATTTTACAGGACGGTCAATGAATTGACCTAATTCAGAAAATTCAATAATTTCGTCAATTTTCTCATCAATAAGTTCTCTTGAAAAGCCTAAAAGCATACCTGAAAGGTAGATGTTTTCACGACCTGTAAGAGAATTCTGAAATCCAACACCGATTGAAAGAAGTGAAATTGAATTTCCATGAAGGTCAATTGTGCCCTCGTCAGGAGAGAAAATACCTGCAATAGCACGAAGGAGTGTTGATTTACCACTACCGTTTTTACCAACGATACCTAAAATCTGACCCTTCTCAACATCAAAGGAAACACCCTTTACAGCCTCAAAATATTCTGTTTTTGTGAATTTTTTAGGTGACATCAATGCCCTGAAAAATGACACCTTATTAAGCATACGGTATCTGATTTTTACATCTTTTACTGAAATAGCAGGATTAGACATTTTGTTCACCTCTTATATAACCTTAACGTAGCTGTTTTCGTGCTTATAAATAATTCTTGTGCCGATTGCAGAAACCACAATTCCTATAACTGTCCATACGGCAAGAGCAATGTAATGAGGCTCACCGTCATAGAGAAGTACATTTCGCATATCTGTCATAATAAGTGCAATTGGGTTGCAGTTAATAAGCAAGTTACCGATAAGTTCATTTTTTGGAAGAATTCTTGTTTCGATTGAATAGAAAATACCTGAAACATAGAAGCCTAACTGAAGAACAACCGTAATAACATTAAGTAAGTCTTCAACAAAAACACCGAAGTGAGTAATGATTGTTGTACAAGCGTATGTGATAATGAAAAGCAATAAGAAAAGAGGGATTACCCACAGGGCCTTCCATGTGACAGGCACACGGTAAATGACCATAAATATTGCAGTGAGTATGAATGAAATGAACATCTTGACACCGAAAACACCAACTCTGTCAAAGATGAAAACAAATTTCGGAATATAAACCTTTGTGACAATGCTCTTCTTACCCTGAATAAGCTTAACGCCTGATTTTACAACCTTGCTGAAGAATGTCCACACATTAAGACCGATGAAAACGAAAACAGGGAAATATGGTTCGTTACTGTTGAATACAAAAACAGCAACAAAGGTGTAAACAAGCATATAAAGCAATGGGTCAAGAATCCACCACATCCAGCTGAGGAATGAACCTGCAACCTCTGCTTTCAAGTCAGATTGTATGGAATATATAGTGTAATTCCAGAATTTTTTTGTATCATTTATGAATCTTTTCATAATAAAAAACTCACTTTCGCTAATTTTAAATATACACATTGCATTATACCACTATTTTATGTGTTTTTCAAGTATTGTAAAAGCGTTGATGAACAATAATTTTTGTGATATAAATTGGAGTTTATCGGGATGTTTTTAAATGTGCGCGTAGGGACAGAACTCCTGTTCTGTCCGCAATTCTACACGCAACTACAACGGACAGACGTGGACGTCTGTCCCTACGCGATGTCCCCTACAAATTACAATTTGACAACAAATTCAATATGCTTTATAATTCAATACAGAGAGGTGAGTTGTAATGGCGCCGTTTATAAGTATTGTAATGCCCGTTTATAATGTGGAAAAGTACATCGAAAAAAGTATTCAGTCAGTGTTGGCGCAGACCTTTACTGACTTTGAATTATTGCTTGTTGACGACTGCTCACCTGATAACAGCGGAAAAATTTGTGATACTTTTGCAAAAATGGATGATAGAATCAAGGTTGTGCACCTTCCTCAGAATGGTGGCGTTGCAAACGCACGAAACACGGTTATGATTCCTGCTGACGGTGAATATCTTTGCTTTCTTGATAGTGATGACCACTTTGATTCTGATATGCTTGAGGTTTTAGCAGATTCTGTGAAGAGAAATCCTGCGCAGGCAGTGGTTTTCGGTCTTATTGAGGAGTATTATAACGACAATGATATTCTTAAAAGCACAAAAACAGTTACTTGTGAAAGTAAGATAATCAAGAATAAAAAGGAATTGCGTGAAGAAATTCTTAAGCTTGAGGCAAAGGATTTATATGGTTATCCTTGTAACAAGATGTACAATGTTGCTTATCTTAAGGAAACTAAAGCCGTTTTCCCAAGAATGAGATTTAATGAGGACATCATTTTTAACATTGACTATTTTATGAATGCAGAGTCCTGCAATCTTATGAATTTTGCACCGTATCACTATGTAAAGCATACGGGAAGCACAACGGGAAGTTTTATTCCAACTTACTATAAGGATATTATGGTGAAGATTGACAGACTGTATTCTCAGCTTGAATACTGGGATATGCTGACTCCTGAAAATCTTGAATTTCTAGCGTTGCGATATACGAGATACTTCTTCTCTGCTCTCGAGAGGAATTGCGATAAGCGTTCAAAAATGAGCCATAGGGATAGAAAAAAATTCTTCAAGGAAGCTGTCAAAAACCCTAGATATATCCGACTTTCCAAGCACTTAAAGGGAAGTGGCTTCATAGGAATTCTTGCAAAAATTCTCCGCACAAAAAATAGCGACCTGTGTCTTATGGCAGGTCGGACAATATTTGTTGTAAAAAGATTTTTACCAAAACTTTTTACAAGATTAAGTTAAAAAATTGCTCCCACCGTAAATTCGGTAGGAGCATTATTTTTAGCAATATTTTTTAGTGATTTCTTTCATTTGTTCCATCTTGTCTTCCATATCCTTAACGAGGGCAAACTGTGTACGACAACGTACAAGATTGTGCTCAGGATATGCAGTCTTGAAATAAACGTCACCGTTAAGGTAGTCTGCAAGGAATCTGATACCACATTCGTATGTCATAATCTTTGCACCAAATGGTAAAAGCTCCTTTTCAAGGTCAGTAAGTGCATCCTTTGCACTGCTGAGATAACCCTTAACATAAGCCTCATAAAGAGGAAGACTTAAGCTTACCTTTGAAACATCCTTTTCATCTTCAGCAGCAGTATTTGCACCGAAACGGATACTGTCACCAAAGTCGTACATTGAAAGTCCAGGCATAACAGTATCAAGGTCAATAATGCAGATACCCTTGTTTGTAATGTTGTCAAAGAGAATGTTGTTAAGCTTTGTATCATTGTGAGTAACACGAAGAGGTAATTTGCCTTCAGCAATCATATCTACCAAAACATGTGTGTCAGCCTCACGCTCAAGTGCAAATTCGATTTCATCCTTAACAGTATTGAGTCTGCCTGATTTGTTTTCCTCAATCGCTTTTTTCAATGCTTCAAATCGACAAGCAGTATGATGGAAATTTTCGATTGTTTCAAAAAGTGAAGAACCGTCAAAATCTGCAAGTAAATTCTGGAACTCACCGAATGCAGAACCGGCATTGCTGAAAACATCTTCACTTTCAATAGAGTTAAGTGTGTAAACATCATCCACGAATATGTAAAGACGCCAACAATCACCATTTTTATCGTAGTAATAATATTTACCGTCAAGACAAGGGAAGAATGAAAGCGTTCTGCGTTCAGGACAATCCACATTGTTTTCTGCGTTTTTCTTACGGATATGCTCTGTTACAGCAACGATATTGCTCATAAGATAATCCGGATTTTTAAAAACATTAGTGTTGATTTTCTGGAGAACATATTTTTTAACAACATTATCCTCGTCAAAAATCAGGTTGTATGTACTGTTAATGTGACCATTGTTAATTTTTTCGTATCCCGTGAAAACACCTTTAATAGAAAATTGTTCACATATTTCCACAATATCAAAAGGCTTGTTTGCCATATAATACACCTCATAATTATAATTTTGGGCATAAAAGTACTTGATGTATTATACATCTAAGGTGGAAAATAGTCAATCTTTATTTTAAACAATCATTTTGAGCGTAAATTGTTGAAAAATACTCTTTACATAATACAGATTTTAATGTAAAATAAATTAAATATGATAATCGGTGAATTATGATTATCGTGGAGGTGTTTTATTATGGAACCAAAATATAAAAGAGTACTCTTAAAGGTCAGCGGTGAGGTTCTTGCCGGTGATAAAAAGCATGGATTTGATTTCGATACAGTAAACAGCGTTTGTTCTGCAATTAAGGAAATGGCAGATTTAGGAACAGAGGTTGCTATCGTTGTTGGTGGCGGTAATTTCTGGAGAGGACGCAGTAGTGGTGATATGGACAGAACAAGAGCAGACCATATCGGTATGCTTGCAACTGTTATGAATTCTTTGGCACTTGCAGATTCTCTTGAACAGCTCGGTGTTATTGTAAGAGTTCAGACTGCGATTGAAATGAATAAGATTGCAGAGCCATACATCAGCCATCGTGCAAAGCGTCATCTCG
>JAEIGA010018000.1_pt1 | contig 10760 bp, 9 predicted proteins | sample 9270691 | NCBI WGS metagenome assembly JAEIGA01 (sample SAMN17057246, study PRJNA624740) | gut metagenome | biome: biome; isolation source: fecal sample | host: Bos grunniens | place: China: Xizang | collected 2019 | reverse complement strand
TAACAGCATACACAGTTCCGTTATGTTCCACAGTATCGGGAATGAGGATATCGCCACTATAAGGAACAAGCGATTTTGTTACCGTAGCGCATTTTTTGCCGTCATCGAGCAGATATGTAAGTTTATCTATATTTGCTATCATGGTGTTTTGTTTTATGGTATAAGCAACGAGCTGTCGCCGTAGCTCAAGAAACGGAAGTCGTGCGACAAGGCATAATCATAAATCTTACGCCAATCGCCTTTAAGGAACGCCGACACAAGCAACAGCAATGTACTCTTCGGCTGATGGAAATTGGTTACAATAGCCCTTACTATGCGGTATTCATATCCCGGAGCAATCATTATCTGTGTATGCGAATGCAGCCTGTCAAGCCCGTTGCGTCCGAGCCAATCGACAAGAGCCTGCAACGCTTCGACAGCCGACAATGTATGCTCCCTGTTATAAGGAGTCCACTGCCCTACATGCAGGCTGTCCATATCGACATCGGGATTCTCTGCCACAAGTTCGCCAAGGAAATAAAGACTCTCGAGCGTGCGTACCGATGTCGTACCCACAGCAACCACACGGCCATGTGATGCGATAAGTTTTTCAAGCAGTTCCTTACGCACCTCGATATACTCCTCGTGCATCTCGTGGTCGGCAATAAGTTCGCTCTTCACAGGCTTGAAAGTACCTGCACCGACGTGCAGAGTCACCTCTTCGCGCAGCACACCATTCGCCGACAGTACGTCAAGGACCTCAGGGGTGAAATGCAAACCGGCAGTAGGCGCTGCAACAGAACCTTTAATCTTGGAATATACAGTCTGGTATGTACTCTTGTCGCTCTCTTCGGTCTTACGGTTGAGATATGGCGGGATAGGCAACTCGCCTGCAGCATCAAGCAGTTCGGCAAATGAAACACCACCGTCCCAGAAGAAACGCACCTTGTTTACCGATGCCGCACCACCAATGCGCTCCACCGACAGGGTTACATCCTTTCCTGCAACATTTATTGTCTGCGACAGAACGCCGCTTTTCCAACGGTTGGAGTTACCCACAAGACAACGCCACACGCACTCGCTTGTCTGCTGGAATATAAGCAGATAATCGTTTGGTGTTTCCGGCTCAAGACAGAACACCTCAATCTGTGCGCCGGTCTCCTTACGGAAGCGCATACGTGCCTGGATGACCTTTGTGTTGTTGAACACCATCAAGGCATCAGCGGGAATGTATGAAGGCAAAGCGGAAAACACATTTTCGCTTATGGAACCTTTATTGTATATGAGCAGTTTCGACGTATCGCGTTGCGCCAACGGATATTTTGCAATCCTTTCATCGGGCAACGGATAATCGTATTCTACTATTGCTATTTCTTGAATGTTTTTCATCAATAAATTTATTAAAGGTAAATGAGGATTTCGTACAACGAGTGTAACGCAGCAATTCGCCTGGCAGAACTAAACTTTATTTTAGCAGGTCATTTTGCTTTTCAATGTTTTTTCGGCACTGCAAAGTTATAAAAATATTGCTGATGAAAAGATAAGCTACAACGAATTCTTCATCAGTCGGTACAATTTATACATCCAATAAAAAAAGCATGGTCGGCTTGGGGTATATAAGCAATGGTAAGCTAAGCCTGAAAAATAATATCTCAATTATTTTGCAAATAATAAAATAATCCATACTTTTGCATTAACAGAATTGTTAAACTATATTGTTAAAAAAGAAAACATATCAAAAAATAATGAGTGAACAAGTTACACAAAGCAAAGAACAACAGATACTTGAAGCAGCCGAGCAAGAGTTTTTGAAGAAGGGTTACGATGGTGCAAGAACCACATCGATAGCCAAGGCTGCTGGGGTAACGCACGCAATGTTGCATTACTATTTCCGCACCAAAGAGCAGTTATTTGAGAGAATCATTGATAAAAAAATGGAAGAAATCATTCCTCTAATGACCCACCTGTTCGGCAACAGCAACCTTCCATTGGTTTATCGCATCGAAGAGGCCGTATCAGGACATTTCGATTTTGTCATGAGCAATCCCGACCTCCCGATGTTTTTGATAAACGAGGTATTGCCACACAAAGAACGATGTAACTTTTTTTATTCAAAAGTGGAGAAGTACCTAAACCTTATAGACAACCTTCAAAAGGAAGTTAATGAGGCTGCCACGAAAAAAGAAATTGAGCAGTTCAATGTGCTACTGTTGTTTCAATCAATTCTATCGCTCAATGTATTCCCTGCCATTATGACAAATATAGTAGAAAATATGGCGGGTGATAATAAGCAAGCTGTTGAACTGTTTATGGCTCAACGCAAAGCTGAGAACATTGAACTTATTATGAGAAGAATTAAAAAGATATAAAAATTATGAGGCGTATTTTTCTGTTACCATTTATGTTGCTAACAACACTTATCGCTCGAGCGCAGACGCTCGACGAATGTTGTAATTTGGCACGCAATCACTATCCTGAAATCAGGCAATACAACCTGATAGCTGAGACTGAGCAGTATAATATCTCCAATGCTGCCCGCGCCTGGATTCCTCAGATAGTCTTTTCGGGACAAGCAACCTATCAATCGGCAACACCCACCTATCCCGAAGCATTCAATGCGATGTTAGTTGCCAACGGATTGGAAATGTCCGGTATCCGTAAAGACCAATACAAAGTGGCGATTGATGTATCACAGAATATTTGGGATGGCGGTCAATCAAAGGCCAATCGTGTAATTGCCGAAGCAGAGGCTGCCGAGCAGCGTAGTCGAGTGGATGTATCGCTTTACGATCTACAGACTCGCATTCAGAATCTATATTTCGGCATTCTACTGCTTGATGAGCGCATTGCACAGACCGAGACACTCATAAATGTTTTGGATGCCAACCTTAATCGCATGCGCACCTATTACAAAAATGGCGTAGCGACTCAGTCGGACGTCGATGCAGTTGAGGCAGAGCTACTCACTGCTCGTCAAACACTCAATCAAGTCGAGGCATCACAAGCAAGCTATCGACGAATGCTGGAGGTGTTTATCGGACAACCTCTTACAGACAAAACACTCACTCGTCCGGCAATGGTAGAGGTTGCAAGTCGCACATTAGCACGCCCAGAGCTTGCGATGTTTGAGGCTCAAAGCAATAAGATTACAGCACAACGCAAGGCGGTAACAGCATCTGTAATGCCACGCTTCAGTGCGTTTGCACAAGGCTATTACGGATACCCCGGTTTAGATATGTTCAATAGCATGGTATCATCAGATTGGACAATCAATGCCATTGTTGGCATACGTATGTCGTGGAACATAGGAGCGTTCTACACAAGAAAGAACAACCTGAACAAGTTGGATGTAGCGGAACGACAGATGGCTGTGCAACGTGATGTATTCCTATTTAATACCCAGTTGCAGACCACACAGAACGATGGTGAGATTGCCCGTCTACGCAGTACAGTGGAGAATGACAACCGTATCGTCGAGTTACGTCATTCAGTGCGCATGGCAGCGGAGTCAAAATTAGAGAATGGCGTAATTGATGCCACAGACCTGCTACATAAGATTGCCGATGAAACAACAGCTACACTAAACCGTAGCACACACGAGATAGAGTTATTACAAGCAATATACAGATTAAAAACAACATTAAATCAATAAGATACATTATGAAAAAAGTTATATATATCGCTGCAGTGGTATTAATGGCATCGTGCAGCAACGAGACAGATTACGATGCGCAAGGTACATTTGAGGCAACAGAAGTGACAGTATCGGCAGAAGCATCAGGCAGAATCCTGAACTTCGATGTAACAGAAGGGGAAACGATTGAGGCCAACGGTTTGGTCGGTGCTATTGACAGCCTGCAACTATACCTGCAACGAGAACAGTTAAAGGCTCAGTTGTCGGCACTATTGAGCAGTCGCCCAGAGAAGGAGAAGCAGGTGGCATCATTGCGTAGTCAAATAGTAAAGCAACGTATAGAATTGCAACGTATAGGAAACATGCTTCAAGATGGTGCTGCAACACAAAAGCAATATGATGATATTGAAGCACAAATCAGCATTCTTGAAGGCCAGCTATCGGCAACACTTTCAACACTCGACAGCAACACCTCGACCATTAACAACAATGCCTCAGCACTCAAAGCGCAGATTACCGCACTCGACGACCGCATAGCAAAATGTCGTATAAGTTCGGCTGTGAGTGGAACAGTTTTGGTCAAGTATGCCGAAGCCGGAGAATTTATCACAACCGGCAGACCGCTAATGAAGGTAGCAAACCTTGAAAACATCTATTTGCGTGCCTACTTTACATCGGACCAATTAGCAAAGGTCAATTTGGGCGATGAAGTAACGGTAACCGCCGACTTTGGTGGTGATGAACAATACGATTACAAAGGTCGCGTGGCATGGATTTCAGCCGAAAGCGAATTTACCCCCAAGAGTATTCAAACCAAAGATTCGAGAGCAAACCTTGTCTATGCTGTAAAAATTGCAGTAAAGAATGACGGCCGTTTGAAAATAGGCCTTGCAGGAGAGGTAAAACTATAACCACATTAATACCATGTCAGCCATAAAAGTTGAAAATATTTCAAAGAGTTTTGGCAAAGTAAAGGCTCTTGATGGCATCTCTTTCAATGTCGAAAGAGGCGAACTATTTGGGCTTATCGGACCAGATGGAGCAGGAAAAACCACGCTTTTCAGACTGCTGACAACACTCCTTAACCCCGATAATGGACGAGCAGAAGTAGATGGTTTCGACATTGTCAAAGATTATCAAGCCATCCGCGAGCGTGTGGGATATATGCCCGGCCGTTTCTCGTTATACCAAGACTTGACCGTTGAGGAGAATCTTAATTTCTTTGCCGCCTTGTTTGGGGTAAAAGTGGAAGATTCTTATGACCTTGTAGCCCCAATCTATCGCCAAATAGAGCCATTCAAAAAGCGTAAAGCAGGTAAACTTTCGGGCGGAATGAAGCAGAAACTCGCACTTTCGTGCGCTTTGATACATCGCCCGAGTGTACTATTTCTGGACGAACCTACTACCGGTGTAGATGCCGTATCACGAAGTGAGTTTTGGGATATGCTTACCGACCTTAAACAACGAGGCATCACCATACTTGTGTCTACGCCTTATATGGATGAAGCTTCACGTTGCGACAGAGTGGCATTATGCAACGAGGGTCACATCCTGGGTATAGATACTCCAACAGATATTGTAGCAGGTTTTGATTCTCCGCTATACTCTGTACAAGCCGACAACATGTATCAATTGCTAATAGCCACTCGTAAGGCAACAGGTGTAACAGAGTGTTACCCTTTTGGCGAATCGCACCACATTATTACCGATTCAAGGTTTAATATTGAGCAATTCAAGGCTGAACTTGCCGCTGTTAAGGGTTTGCGCGTAGAAGTAGCCGAAGCTACAATTGAAGATATGTTTATAAAACTGATGAAGCAATGAGCGAAGTGATTATATCTATCAGAGAACTAAGCAAGCTTTTTGGAGATTTCACAGCTGTCAATAGCATATCATTTGATGTGCAGCGAGGTGAGATTTTCGGTTTCCTAGGAGCTAATGGTGCAGGCAAGACTACAGCAATGCGCATGCTTTGTGGTTTGAGTTACCCGACCTCGGGCAGTGGAACTGTGGCGGGATGGGATATAATGCGCGAGGGTGAACAGATAAAACGCCACATCGGATATATGAGTCAGAAGTTCTCGTTGTATAACGACCTGACAGTTTGGGAAAATATCAGGCTCTTCGCTGGAATCTACGGACTCTCAAAAGCTGAAACAGAGAGACGCGCAGCAGAAGCACTCGACAGGCTCAACTTCGCTTCGGAGCGTAATACCCTTGTGGGTTCGTTACCGCTCGGTTGGAAGCAAAAACTATCATTTGCCGTAGCAACCATTCATCGTCCCGAAGTGGTCTTTTTGGATGAGCCTACAGGTGGTGTTGACCCTATAACACGTCGCCAGTTCTGGGAAATGATTTATGAGGCTGCCGATAGTGGTACAACAATATTCGTTACTACCCACTACATGGACGAGGCAGAGTATTGCTCAAGAGTCTCTATTATGGTAGATGGCGAAGTGCGCGCACTTGACACCCCTGCACGCCTTAAAGAAAAATTTGCCGCAAAGACAATGGATGAAGTTTTCCGCATCCTGGCTCGTGGCGCAAAACGAGGAGAGTAAACAATTATGAGAGGTAATTTTCTATCATTTGTAAAGAAAGAGTCGTTGCACATTCTGAGAGATGTGCGCACAATAATGATTGTACTACTTATCCCCGTAGTGCTGATGATACTCTTTGGCTTTGCCATATCAACCGAGGTCAATAACCTTAACGTGGCTGTAGTTGCCCCCAACCGTACAGAGGGGGTAAGAAAAGTTGTTGAAAGGCTCGCAAACAATCCATATTTCACTATTGTCGACTACGACAACAACATTGATATAGACAAAGCCTTACGTAGCGGTGAGGTAGATGCCGTTGTGGTTTTTGACGAAGATTACGAACATCTTATGGCACAACGAGCGGATGGTATAGATACCCACCCTGCCATACAATTCATATTCGACGCCTCGAATACAAATATAGCACAAACGGGTGCTGTTTATCTGCAGAATGTAGTATCGGCCGACCATTCACAACAAGATTTACTGAACCTTCATTTGCTATACAACCCACAGATGAAATCGGCATACAACTTTGTGCCGGGAATTATGGGACTTATCTTTATCTTGATATGCGCGATGATGACATCGGTGTCAATAGTACGTGAAAAGGAGATGGGCACAATGGAGGTGCTACTCGTATCACCCGTAAGACCAATCAAGATTATCTTTGCGAAAATGATTCCATACTTTGTAATATCGTGCATAAACCTTGCAACCATTTTGATTATTGCCAGATACCTACTTGAGGTACCCATGAGTGGCGGTTTATGCGGTATTATCACAATCTCGTTAATTTACCTTATCCTCGCCCTTGCGTTAGGCTTGCTTGTATCGACACTTGCCTCGTCACAAGTTGTAGCACTGCTCATATCTGCTATGGTAATGCTATTACCAATGATGATGCTCTCGGGTATGGTGTTTCCTTTGGAAAATTTGCCTACAGTGCTTCAACCTTTGCCATATATCGTTCCAGCACGATGGTATATCGAAGCCATACGCAAGATGATGATTATGGGATTACCTTTATCGGCAGTAATAAAAGAGGTGTTTATACTTGTTTTTATGACCTTTGTACTGATGGGAGTATCGCTCAAAAAGTTTAAAGACAAACTCGAATAGACTATGCAACAACTATTTATACTTATACAAAAGGAGTTTACTCAAATTTTCCGCAACCCATTTCTCCCCAAGCTCATCATCATCTTTCCCGTGATGATAATGCTTGTTCTGCCATGGGTAACAACTATGGATGTCCGTAATGTCGGTGTAGCAATTATCGACGAGGACGGTTCCTCGCTATCTCGCCGCATAATAAGCGATATTAATGCTGCCGAATACTTTACAGTCAACAATGAAGCATCGACGCCCGACAGAGCACAAAAACTGTTGGAAGATTGCAAAATAGATGTAATCCTTCAAATACCCAAGAATTTTGAAAAGGATATCACATGCATTGCCCCGCAAAAGCTGGATATATCTGCCAACGCCGTGAATGCTACAAAGGGATCATTGGGTAGCCAATATCTTATCCAAAACATAGCCTCTACACTATCAAAATACATGAGCGAACATGGTTCAACAAAACTCTCGGACCTTGTAGTGATACAGAATAGATATAATCCTACTCTAAACTATCGTCATTTGATGATACCGGCACTGATGATTATGTTGCTGATTCTAATATGCGGATTTCTATCGGCTGTCAATATTGTGTCTGAAAAAGAGAATGGAACTATTGAACAGATAAATGTCACTCCAGTGGGTAGATTCACATTTATTCTCGCAAAACTAATTCCGTTTTGGATTATTGGACTGTTTGTTGTTACGGTTGCAATGATTGTTGCATGGATTGCTTACGATTTGACACCTCTTGGTTCGTTAGGAAATATCTATTTTGCCACCATTCTATTTATTCTTGGATTTTCAGGCTTTGGTGTTACTGTTGCAAACCTCTCGGACAACATACAACAGACAATGTTTGTAATGTTCTTCTTTATAATAATCTTTATATTGTTGAGTGGTCTGCTTACACCTATCAGTTCAATGCCCGAATGGGCACAGAAGTTCACCATCGTTCTGCCTCCACGATACTATATAGATATTATGCGTGCAGTTTATTTGAAAGGAACGACATTCTTTGAGCTATGGCATAATTTTGCAGCTCTCGGCATCTTTGTCATCTTATTCAACGCCCTTGCTGCTGTAACATATAAGAAACAAGCGTAAAAATTCACCAAAAAGAATTAATATTTAGGCAATAATATAGCTGTTGTCCCAGCGTGGCCCTTAATGTCATCCCGACAGAGCAAAGCGACGAGGGATCTCTAAAACAACATATGAGATATCTCACATTCGTTTGATATGACAAAAACGTGATGCTTTTTGTTTTTGGGTCAACTTCTATATTATTGCTTAAATTTTTAACACATGCGATCCCTATAATCCTCATACTTATACACCTTATAAACCTCAAGCTCGCCATCGGCATGCAACAGAGCTATGCTCGGATGCGATATACCGTTGAACATATTTGTCTTTACGGTTGTATAGTGTATCATATCTTCAAATACAATCTTATCACCTATTTTCAAAGGCTCTTTGAATTTCCAGCTACCCATATAGTCACCGCTCAAGCAACTGTTTCCGCCAAGACGGTAAATATTCTCGCTGAATGGAGCACCTTTTACTGCATCGGGGTCGAGAGTCTCGGCACCGACAACAGTAGGCTGATAAGGCATCTCAAGACAGTCGGGCATGTGGCAAGTAAAGCTCACGTTGAGTATGGCAGTACGTATTCCACGGCTCTCGACAATATCGACAACCTCGGACACAAGCGAGCCTGTGCGCCATGCAAAGGCTGAACCAGGTTCAAGGATTATTTCAAGGTTGGGATAACGGCTACGCAGACCTTTAAGCAGGGCTATAAGATGATTTACGTCATAATCGGCACGGGTCATGAGGTGACCACCGCCAAGGTTGAGCCATTTTATTTTGGGTAGCCACTTGCCGAATTTTTCTTCTATGTGCACAAGGGTATTTTCGAGCGCGTATGAACTTGACTCGCAATGGCAATGGCAATGGAAGCCCTCTATGCCGGCAGGCAAGGTCTCGGGCAGCAGGTCGGCAGTAACACCGAAACGGCTACCGGGAGCGCAAGGATTGTAAAGTTCGGTCTCAATCTCGGAATATTCGGGATTGATACGTATTCCGCACGAAATTTCGTGCCCTGCCGACAATGTACGTTCATAGAAACGCTCACACTGAGTAAGCGAGTTGAACGATATGTGACTGCAGCAACGCATCATCTCGCCGAACTCCTCATCGGTGTATGCAGGAGAGAAGGCATGCGCACGGCTACCGAACTCCTCAAAGGCAAGACGCGCCTCGTGGATGGAACTCGCCGTAACTGACTTGATATATTCGCGGAAGATAGGAAAACTCTTCCACAAGGCAAAAGCCTTGAAGGCGAGGATTATCTCCACACCTGCTTCGCGTGCCACACCACTGATAAGCTCAAGATTCTTTCGCAAAAGTGTCTCTTCCATCACATAACATGGCGACGGAACTTTGTTTATCATATCCTTATCCATTATCCTATAGTTTTTAATTTGGCAAATTTAAGCAATAAAGTCTTTACTCCGGCATTCTGGAAACGTATTGTTGCCTTGGCATTCTCGCCGACGCCCTCGGTAGCCTGTACCTCGCCGACACCGAAACGGTCGTGCTGTACAATCATTCCCACGCTCAACGCGGCATGATTGCTCTTAGGGGCATAGAAATCGCGTTGCACATCGCTCATGCGTCGCAAGTTGGCAGGTTTCTCGGTAAAAGAAGAAGCCGAAATAACACGTTTTGCAGGTGTCTCCTCAACGCGTGGAGCAGGTTGAGCATACCGCTGTTCCGTTGCGAACGACGATGAGCGTTGCGAATAACCTGTATTTGTACGGCCGAACATTCCTCCCTGACGGAACGAGCCGCTTTGCTGTTGTTGAGGTCGTTGGGCCTGTACTCCACCCTGCATGGCAATATAACGCGGATTTATCTCCTTGATGAAACGACTCGGTTCGCAGAACCCGAACTGTCCGTAACGGTAACGGCTCTTTGCAAAGGATAGCACGCAATGGTCTTTTGCACGTGTTATAGCCACATAGAACAGACGGCGTTCCTCTTCCATCTCGCGCAATGAGCTCTGCGCACACTGGTTAGGAAACAACTCCTCTTCCAGGCCTACGATAAACACCGTAGGGAACTCCAAACCCTTTGCCGAGTGTATCGTCATCAACGTAATGCGGTCGGGATTCTCTTCGTTGTCCGAATCGAGGTCGGACATAAGAGATACCTCTGAAAGAAAATCAACAAGCCCGGCATTAGGGTTACCCTCCTGCACGCGTATATCAACAAAATCGGCTATACCGTTTATAAGCTCCTCGATATTCTCTTGCCTTGCCTTGCCCTCGACAGTGTTGTCACGCGCAAGTTCGGCACTTATTCCGCTCTTTTTCAGCACCTCTTTTGCTACCTCAAGTGCATTCTTGTCGGTTGCCATGACGGCAAACTCATCGACCATAGCCACAAAACCCTGTAACTTGGTCATTGTTGCTTTT
>JAEIGA010017999.1_pt1 | contig 10761 bp, 7 predicted proteins | sample 9270691 | NCBI WGS metagenome assembly JAEIGA01 (sample SAMN17057246, study PRJNA624740) | gut metagenome | biome: biome; isolation source: fecal sample | host: Bos grunniens | place: China: Xizang | collected 2019 | reverse complement strand
GTTATGCCACCCGCATACCGTTTCGGCAAGCCTCAACGGTTCGCGGGTTCGGATTTGTTTTTTTACCCATTTCCTAGGGCTTACGCCCTAGGCTAAGTTAGGTCACCCGCTGACGCGGGTTCAGAATTCCGCTCGCCTGCGCTCGCAAACTAATCTTCAACTTCCGATTTATCGATCAGCGCAAATAGGAACATCTACCATAAACTTTAACAGGGCCAATCACAAAAACAGCCAAAAGAGCCACAGCATGCGCCTCAACGCCCGGCGGAAAGCTCCGTAATGCGGCTCACCAGCTCGCGCACCTTCGGCACGTTGTAAAACACGCACCGCTCATCATCCTCCACGCAGGCGAAAACAATATCCCCACTGCCCCCCTGCTTCATCACCACGCGCCGTATCATGTTTTCCGTGAGCGGTAGGCTGAGTACCCCCTTTTTATCCGCTTGCAACCACGCCACGCGGTGATTCGTAAGCATGCACACCGTGCGCTGGTATGCCCGCATCTTCGCGTAGCTCAGGTACGGAATGCCGAACCCGCCGGCGGCGCAGATAAGCAGCATGGTCACACTCTGCGAATCTCGCCATGACAGCACGGCAACCACCACGGACAATACAACCGCGATGAAATCCACAATGAGCATCATACTGATGGCGCCCCGTGGCAATTTGCCGTATGTCCCCGCCCACTGCAGTTCCTCACCGGGGCGCAGCTCTGCTTCCACACGCTCGCGAGCGTCGCGCGGCAGGTTCGTATCACTTATTTTCATGCGAATATTCACCTAAAAAAGCCCACAGGCGTTTTGCGCACCTGTGGGCTTGATTGAAACAATCAATAAAGCTTAGCGGATGCGCTTGAGCAGCCAAGGCAGGATGTCCGAGATGGCCACACGCTCCTGCTCCATGGAATCACGGTGGCGGATGGTGACGGTATCCTTGAGGGAGGGATCGCCCTCCTCACCGAGCGTCTCGAAGTCCACCGTAATGCAGAAGGGCGTACCCACCTCATCCTGGCGGCGGTAGCGGCGGCCCACAGCACCGGTCTCATCATAGAACACATTCATGAACGGGCGCAGTTCTGCCTCAATCTCGCGGGCAATGCGCACCTGCTCTGCATTCTTCTTGAGCAGCGGGAAGATGGCAGCCTTGATGGGAGCCATGCGCGGGTGGAAGCGCATCACCGTGCGGATGTCGCTCTTGCCGTCCTTACCCAGCTCTTCCTCATCATAAGCCTCGCAAATGACGGCCAGCACGGAGCGGTCGCAACCGGCGGAAGGCTCCACCACGTGCGGGATGAAGCGCTCCTTCGTCACCTCATCAAAGTACTCCATGGGCTTACCGGAGCCCTCCTGGTGGCGGCCCAAGTCATAATCCGTGCGGTAGGCGATACCCATCAGCTCCTGCACGCCGAAGGGGAACTCATACTCCAAATCATAGGTCTTCTTGGAGTAGAAGGCGCGCTCTTCCTCCGGCACGTCCAAGATGTGAATCTTCTCGCGGGCAATGCCGATGTTCTCGTAGAACTTCAGGCAGAACTCCAGCCACTCATCCGTGAGGGCAAAACCATCCTCCGCACGGCAGAAGTACTCCACCTCCATCTGCTCGAACTCACGGGAGCGGAAGGTGAAGTTGCGGGGGTTAATCTCATTGCGGAAGGACTTACCGATCTGCGCAATGCCGAAAGGAATCTTCACGCGGGAGGAATCCAGCACATTCTTGTACTGGCAGAAAATGCTCTGAGCCGTCTCCGGGCGCAGCCAACCGATGCTGGAGGGGTCATTCTCATCAGAGGTAGCACCGATGGTCGTCTTGAACATCAGGTTGAAGGAGCGAGCCTCCGTCACCAGAGAACCGTTTGCGGGGTTGTAGCGGGTGCTGTCCGTCACCGTCTCCGTGCTCTCCTCCGCCAGCTCAAGCTCAGCTACGGGAATATTCTTACCGGAAATCTGGCTGTAGTATTGAGCCGCAGCCTTGCGGGCGGCCTTGGCCTCCTTCTCGCTGCCCTCCGTGGTCAGCATGGAGAACTCCTTCGTAGTGCTCCATGAGCCATCCTTGGCAGCTGCGCCCTTCCACCAGAAAGCCACACCGCTCTGCGCGGGAATCTGGTCTGCTCTCAAGCGCTCCTTGCTCAGCAAGCAATCGCACAGCGGGTCAGAGAAACCACCCACGTGGCCCGATGCCACCAACACGGAATTGTGCGTCAGAATAGAACCATCCATACCCAACACATCCGGGCGCTCCTGCACATACACGCGCCACCAGTAATCCTTCAGGTTACGCTTCAGCTCCACACCCAGTGGGCCGTAGTCCCAGCAACCATTCAAGCCGCCATAAATCTCAGCAGCCTGAAAAATGAAGCCCTTGCGCTTACAAAGGCTGACTATCTTCTCCATACGTACGGGGTCTGTCTGTGTGCGATCTGCCATAACACGCCTATTTTAACGTATTTTACGCCGTATGCAAGCATAATTTCCGTGCGTTGCCACTTACATCGTGACTGTTTACCGCGCGTAACAAACAAAATACTTGACACCCCACCCCCGCTTCGCTAAACTGTCACCGTAACAACATTCATCTTCAATGCTCAGGCTCGCCTTACTTTCCGCCATCACGCTCCTCGCTTTCGCCTCTTGCAAAAGCGTGCGCACCGTTTATGATGAAAACGGTAAAGTCGTGAGAGAAACCAATGGCGCCCGAGAGCGTAGCCTGAATGATTACTTTGAGGATGAGTTCGACTCCCGATTCTCGGAAAGAAAAAACAGAGACGGAGTCCCCGAGGCGGCCTCCACCAAAGTGAGCCGCTACCAAAAAGACATTGATGCCGCACGCCGTAACGACAAAACCTACGCCACCGGCACCTACTCCCCCGGTGGCGCAAGCTCTTACGCCGGCAGAGCCTACAGCGGCACCCGCAGCTCAGACGTGAGGAACACCCGCTACTCCGGCACTCACGGCAGCACTGCCTTCAGTCGCGACACCCGCCCCGATTTCATGAACGACAGCCGCGGCCTCTCCGCCACGGATAATCCCTACCGCGGCTCACACTCCGGCACCCGCAGCTCCGCGGAAGGCACCGCCTACAACGCGCGCGACACCCGCTACCAAACACCCGACGGCACCGTCTCCACCTCCGAGACAAACGCCTACGTGGAAGGCCGCCGCAACAAATGGGGCAAACCCCGCATCATGAGCAGCCGTGAGTACTACCGCCGCACCGTCGAAGATACCCGCACCATGCTCGGGCGCGATAATAACTGACGCTCACTTATCAGCTTCCCACACCATGCCTGCACAGAGAAAATCCCCCCGTGCAGGCTTTTTTGTGCATTTTTTTGCTCTTTCAAAAAGAATTTGCTTGATACCCCCCCCAATATGGTAGGATATAAATATCCAATATAACATCATCGCAATATCATGAAACACCATCACCTCCTCTCCATACTTGCCGCAGCGGGCATATTGCTGCCCGCACAACACGCAGCAGCCTTCACCTCACCCCTCCCCGAATTCGGGGAGGCCATTCACCTTGCCCCCAAGAAAGGCAAAAAAGACAAGAAAGGCAAAAAGAAGAAAATTTTGCCGGTCTCCTCAAAACAATTGTTCTCGCCCACAGAGAAACAAATCGCGAAAGCAGAGGAATATCTCGACTCCATAGGCCAACCCTCGTATGAGGATGCAATAAAGAATGATGATGACAAGGCTTTATACGCCATCCTGACAACCGGAGAGGCAACCGCCCAACAAGCATTGTTTGCAGCCTGCAGATGGGGTAAAACACACTACGTAAAACTACTTCTGAAGGCTCCTGATATAGACCTCAATTGCGAGAACAGTTGGGACGGGACACCGCTGAATATTGCCATTCAGCATGGACATCTCAAAACAGTCAAACTACTGGCGACAAGCCCGGGTATCGATGTTAACCGCAGAAAAGAGCAGATCGGGATATCTCCATTTGGATCCGCGGTTGAAGCATACCATAAAGAAATGGTGCAATTTCTCATGCGAGTTCCCAAAATAAAAATCGGCAACTATTCGGAATTAGAATTAGCTATATTTAAGGGTGACACAGCCGAAGTGAAGCGCATACTCACAGAACAAAAGCCGAACATCAATAAAAAAACGGAATTGGAAAACAATGCAGATAACTCGGGTGGTACTCCGCTCATCTATGCAGCAGGATTCGGGCACACCGATATCGTGAAGCTGTTATTAGAACAACCCAATATCAACATCAACATCATAGATGATAATGGCATCAGTGCTCTGACTGCAGCCGCTATGCATGGACACGTAGATATAATGACGATTCTGCTGCAAAGGCCCGAAATTATTATCAACAGACAATACCACAGCAGACAACACCACGAAGGAAAAAATCCTTTACCATATGCCGCAAAAAACGGGCATTCGGAAGCAGTGCGTTTGCTGGTAAACATTCCGGAGATAGTAGAAGAAAAGATAGAAGAAAACGGAGAAGCATTGTACTTGGCCGCAGAAAACGGGCATTCGGAAGTAGTGCGTTTGCTGGTAAACATTCCGTGGATGGTAGAAGAAAACGGAGAAGTGGCATTCATCTCGGCAATTGAGGAAAAACACGTAAAATGTGTAAAAATCTTGCTTTCCACCGGTAAAATCGATGTTAACAAACCCTTCAGGGGAGAAACACCCCTCGAGATAGCAACCCGCAAAAGCTCTGAGGAAATACAGGAGCTGCTCAGAAAGGCCGGAGCTAAATAAACATTCCGCTGCATAGTAGGATACCATTTTCCATTATAACACCATCGCAATATCATGAAACACCATCACCTCCTCTCCATACTTGCCGCAGCGGGCATATTGCTGCCCGCACAACACGCAGCAGCCTTCACCGCCACCCTCCCCGAATTCGGAGATGCCATTCACCTTGCCCCCAAGAAAGGCAAAAAAGGGAAAACAACTAAAGGCAAAGGAAAAAAAGCAGACAAATCAGCAAAGGCCGTAGCCAAGAAGATTTTTAACGCTACGGATGAGCAGAAGCAAAAAGCCAAGGAGTACATACAACAAGCCGGAGCCGGCATCTCCATGCACGCAGCAATGGAGAAAGAAAATGATAAACTGGTGTGCTCGATGCTCATGACCGGCGCGGATGTATATGATGCGCTGAAAACAGCTATAAACCTCAACAAAGTGAAGTATTGCAAACTAATCTTGCAAGCGCCGGGTATTGATATCAACAAGGGAGTCTGTCAATACAACACTCCCCTGCTCACATATGCAGCGGATCTTGGGCATCCGGAATGCGTAAAGCTCTTACTCGCGGCACCGGGTATTGATGTCAACAGAGTAAACCAAGGTGGCATTCCGGCCCTATGCGATGCAATATCCGGAGAATCAACTGAAGGAAAAATTGAATGCCTCAAACTCCTCCTAGCTGCTCCGGGAATCGATGTTAACAAGGGATGCCCCCTTCATGAAGCTGCATGCTATGGGCATACGGAATGCATGAAACTCTTGCTCGCTGCACCGGGTATTGATGTAAACCTGCAAAAGTCGCCACATGGGAGGGGAGATACACCTATCATGGAGGCTGCAGAGAGCAATAAATCCGAGTGCTTCAAACTTCTACTGAGTGATCGACGTTTAGATGTTAACAAGCCCAATAAGCATGACGAGACTCCCCTCTATGCAGTTGCGGGCGCAGGGAAAACAGAATACCTCAAGCTGCTGCTCGCAGCACCGGGTATTGATGTTAACAAGGCGAATGAGCATGGTCATACACCTCTCTATATTGCAGCGTGGTACGGGAAAGCAGATTGCGTCAAGCTGCTGCTGGCCGCACCGGGCATCGATGTCAACCAAGCGAATAAGGATGGCGGGACTCCCCTCTACGGGGCGGCGGTAGAAGGCAAGACGGAATGCGTCAAGCTGCTGCTGGCCGCACCGGGCATTGATGTCAACAAGGCGGATAAGGATGGCCGGACTCCCCTCTACTGGGCGGCGTTTGTGGGCCACGCGGAATGCGTCAAGCTGCTGCTGGCGGCACCGGGTATTGAGGCAAATAAAGCTAATAAAGATGGTCAAACACCTCTCCTCTGCGCCATAGATTGCGGTAATTCGGAATGTATCAAACTTCTGACAACAGCAATGGAGATGGATACAAAAAAATGGAGCAGATTTTCCATTGCTGTATTGAAAAAAGATTACGGTGCGATAAAGAAGCTCATTAAATCGGGAGAAGATGTCAACAAGGAAAATGCGGATGGCTCAACGCCTCTCTTCTTGGCTGTGCAGATGAACAATCATGAAGCAGTAAAACACCTGCTGGCAGCACGAAAAATTGACGTCAACAAAGCAGTTATACTTCAAGGTAGAGGCTATGCTACAACACCACTCCATGAGGCTGCGTTCTATGGCCGAACGGAATGCTTGAAGCTTTTACTTGCAGCACGAGGTATTGATGTCAACAGGGTAAACGGTTTAAATGATACACCCTTGTTCTACGCTGTACTGGGAAACGCAACAGAAAGCGTCAAGCTCTTGCTGGCTGTTCCGGGAATTGATGTTAACAAAGCCAATACCCATGGAGAAACGCCCCTCGAGCGTGCAACAAACGAATGTGCTGTAGAAATACGGGAGCTGCTCAGAAAGGCCGGAGCTAAGTAAACATTCTGCTGCATAGTAGGATACCGTTTTCCATTATAACACCATCGCAATATCATGAAACACCATCACCTCCTCTCCATACTTGCCGCAGCGGGCATATTGCTGCCCGCACAACACGCTGCCGCCTTCACCTCACCCCTCCCCGAATTCGGGGATGCCATTCACCTTGCCCCCAAGAAAGGCAAAAAAAACAAGAAGGGCAAGAAGAGTAAAAAAGATAAAAAACCAGACAATGAGAAGAAAACGCTACCGGTCTCCCCGAAACAATTGTTCTCACCCACAGAGGAACAAATAGCGCAAGCAAAGGCATATCTCGACTCCATAGGTAACCCTGCGTATGAGGATGCAATAAAAAACGATGATGACAAGGCTTTGTACGCAATCCTGACATCCGGAGCGGCAACCGCGGAACAAGCCTTGCATGCAGCCTGCAAATGGGGTAAAATCCACTACGTAAAACTACTTCTGTCGGCGCCTGATATAGACGTCAATATGTTCATCGAATTCCCGGATGCTCCAGCCACGTCAGCGCTCATCATTGCCATACAGCATGGGCATTCTGAAATCGTCAAACTGCTGACAACAAGCCCGGGTATCGACGTAAACCGCACGGAATTCAGTGGGACTCCATTTCGAAACGCGGTTGAAGTATACAATAAAGAAATAGTGCAATTGCTCATGCGGGTTCCCAAAATACAAATCGGCAACTATTCGGAATTGAAATTGGCTATATTTAAGGGTGACACAGCCGCAGTTAAGCGTATACTCACAGAAGAAAAACCGGATATCAATGAAAAAACGGAACAGAGCCGGGAAGATCGCACGGCGGCCACTCCGCTCATTTATGCAGCAGGATTCGGGCACACCGATATCGTGAAGTTGTTGTTAAAACAGCCCAATATCGACATCAACATAGTAGATGATAGTGACACCAGTGCTCTGACCGCTGCCGCTATGAACGGGCACACAAAAATAATGAAGCTGCTACTGCAAGCTCCCGGTATTATTGTCAGCGGCAGAAGGAATAGTCCTTTACCATGTGCTGCAGAGAATGGACATACCGAAGCGGTAAAATTACTTCTTAACACACCCGGTGTGGATGTCTTTGCGAATAAAGTATACTCGGGCCACATGCGCGACGCATTGTATTTAGCCGCAAAAAACGGGCATTCGGAAGTCGTGAGCTTACTGGTAAACATTCCGGAGATGGTAGAAAAATACGGAGAAGCGGCATTCATAAAAGCAATTGAGGAAAAACACGTGGAATGTGTAAAAATCTTGCTTTACACCGGTAAAATCGATGTAAATAAAGCCATCGACGGCAAAACACCCCTCGAGATAGCTATAAACAAAAGCACTGCGGAAATACAGGAGCTGCTCAAAAAGGGCGAGACCGCCCCCCTCCCCGAGTCCGAAGATACCGTTCACCTTGCCCCCAAGAAAGACAAGAAGGGCAAGTCGAATAAAGGTAAAGGGACGAAAGCGAAGGCAATCGACCCGAAACGCTTATTCTCCCCCTCTGAGGAACAAAAAAAGAAAGCAGAGGCATATCTCAACTCCATAGGTAACCGTTCGTATGCGGATGCAATAAAAAACGATGATGACAAGGCTTTATATGCCAATCTGATAGCCGGAAAAGCAACTACCCAACAAGTACTGATTGAGGCCTGCAGATGGGGTAAAACACGTTACGTAAAGCTACTTCTGAAGGCACCGGATATAGACATCAATCGCATTGCCGCGCTCTATGACTATAGTTGCTCCGGGACACCCCTGAGCATTGCCATTCTGTATGGGCAGCTCGAAACCATCAAACTACTATTAACCAGCCCGGGTATCGACGTTAATCGCAAAGACAAGTACGGGAGGACACCGTTTACATGCGCAGTTGCAGCAAACCGAAAAGAAATAGTACAATTTCTCCTCAGTGTTCCCAAAATACAAATCGGCAACTATTCGGAATTAGAATTAGCTATATTTAAGGGTGACACAGCCGCAGTTAAGCGCCTTCTCGCAGAACAAAAGCAGGATATCAACAAAAAAACTATACTGCAAAACGGTGAAAATAGTACGAATGGCACTCCGCTCATCTATGCAGCCGGTCTCGGACACCTCGATATCGTGAAGTTGTTATTAAAACAACCCAATATCGACATCAACATAGTAGATACAGGAGGCCTCAGTGCGCTAAGCGCTGCAGCTATGCGCGGTCACACAGAAATAATGAAGCTGCTACTGCAAGCTCCCGGAATTATTATCGACAGTAGCAACAACAATGCAGATAGCGCTTTACTACAGGCCGCAGAAAACGGACACATCCAAGCGGTAAAATTACTTCTTGATACACCCGGTGTGAACTTCTTTGCAACCAAAACAAACAGAAACAATCTTGTTCAAGATGCATTGATGTTAGCTGCGGGAAACGGTCATTCGGAAATCGTGAGCTTACTGATAAACATTCCGGGAATGGTAGACAAATTCGTCGAAGGCGCATTCGAGCAGGCAATTAAGAAAAAGCACGCAGAATGTGTGAAAATCTTGCTTTCCACCCATAAAATCAATGTCAACAAGGACTTTTCTTTTGATTTAACGCCCCTTCGCTGGGCAGCGCAGCACGATTGTTCTGAGGTCGTTAAGGTATTACTGGAGGTTCCCGGCATTGACGTTAATAAAGGGTGTGGCTATGGATGTGATACTCCCCTCATCGCAGCTGCCAGAAACGGCTCCGTGGAAAGTGTTAAGCTGCTGATAAAGCACCCACGAATAGAAATTAACAAAACTAATAACTACGGAGAGCGCCCTCTCTATCTGGCCGTTTTCAACGGTTGCACAGAAGTCGTGAAAGTACTGTTACAGCGCCGGGACATTGACGTAAATAGGCCAAATTGGGATGGAGTAACACCCCTACAGAGAGCCCAACACTCAGGATTCACTGAAATCGTGAATCTGCTCAAAAAGGCCGGAGCTAAGTAAAAGCTTTTTGAGCTCTGACACATATTCACCGGCACCGTTTCCTTGATACGGTGCCGGCTTTTTAGTACGTCAGGCATGACACGTAACTGGGGTGAAAGTCCCCAATGAGCCGCTGACAGGGCGGAATCAAATTGCCAATGGCAACTGCGTCACAGTAATGTGGGGTGGGGAGGAAGACGGAGGCGAAACACAGACAGGATGAACAAGAACCGCCTACAACGCGCGAGACACTCGCTACAACACGCCGGATAGCCCGGTTTCCACATCCGAAACAAACGCCTACGTGGAGGGTCGCCGCAAAAAATGGGGCAAACCCTCCATCATCAGCAGCCGAGAATACTACCGCCGCACCCTCGAAGACTCACGCACTATGCTTGGGCGTGATAAAAATAACTGACGCCACCCTCCCCTCACCCCGCTTTATACACCGCGCTGCTCTATGAGCGGCGTTTGCCGTGCTCTCTTTTCTTATCTTTATCGTGCTGCCGGTGATTCGGTGAATCATGACGGCGCTGGCGTCGACGTTCGCGCGCTTCATCTTCGCGTTCTTCGCGTCGCTCACGTCGTTCTTCTCGCGCGCGGTGCTCTCCGTAATCCCGCCCGGCCTCAAGTATCTTGTCCAAAGCGGATGCCTCAGCTGCCACAGCCGTGCTCACTGCGCACGCCCCTATCAGTGTGATTGATATCAATCGGTATTTCATAACTTCTCCGCAAGTGCGTTCAACCTTGCTTATCTACTATGACTCCCCCGCCATGCAGCCGGTTCATAAACAGCCAGCCTCACCTAATTATCCGGCATGCTCGACGAAAAAACAAATGTGCCCCCCCGGTAGGGGTGGCATAAAGCATGGCGCGGAATTGCCCCCATGCATCTATTCATTAGCCATCCGAGCGAAAGAAACCGCCTTCTCCTCGCGGGCGCATGCCCGCCGAACACAAAAGCCCCGCAAGCGCGGGGCGAAAGTACAATAGCCCAGAGTGAAGCCACGTAGTGGCGTAACTCTGGGTATATGACAAAAAAGGAAAATGGAGTCCGACGAAGCGGAGCTGAGGAGGCCGACAGCAGGCGTGCCCCATCCATTCCCCTCAAATCATCGCCCATCCGCGCGAAAGGAAGGTGCTGTCACCACAGGTTCCCTGGGTTCC
>JAEIGA010017998.1_pt1 | contig 10761 bp, 9 predicted proteins | sample 9270691 | NCBI WGS metagenome assembly JAEIGA01 (sample SAMN17057246, study PRJNA624740) | gut metagenome | biome: biome; isolation source: fecal sample | host: Bos grunniens | place: China: Xizang | collected 2019 | reverse complement strand
TTGCCGGCTTCCATCTCGCTTTCGCCTACAAGAGCTACGTAGGGTATGTGGTGAGTGTCGGCATATCCCATTTGTTTCTTCATCTTGGCCGACTCGGGGAATACCTCGGTGCGTATGCCATGTGAGCGGAAGAGGGTAGCGTGTTGCATGCACACATCGCTCTCTTTGTCGCCGAAGTTTACAAACATCACTTGTGTGGCTTGCAAAGAGTCGGAGGGGAAGAGATCGAGTTGGCTCAATACATCGTAGATGCGGTCGGCACCAAATGACATACCTACACCCGATACATTGGGCATACCAAAGACACCTGTAAGGTTGTCGTAGCGACCACCACCGGTTATACTGCCTATCTGTACATCGAGTGCTTTTACTTCAAGGATGGCACCGGTGTAGTAGTTAAGACCACGAGCCAAGGTGAGGTCTATATCGAGTTGGGCCTTGAGAGGTTGGTTGGTGAGCTTGCCGAGGATAAACTCGAGTTCGTCGATACCTTTCAATCCGATTTCCGATTGAGCCAATGCTTGACGTAGGGTTTGCAACTTGCTTTCGTTGCTGCCTTCGAGCAAGATGATGGGTTGCAATTGTGCAATAGCCTCTTCGCTCAAACCCTTGTCGCGCAACTCTTCGTTTACCTTATCAAGACCTATCTTGTCGAGCTTGTCGATAGCAACAGTTATGTCGATAATCTTCTCGGGAGCGCCTATAATCTCGGCAATACCGGTGAGTATCTTGCGGTTGTTGAGCTTGATGGCTACGCGGATGTTGAGGCGAGTAAATACATCGTCAATGATGTGGAGCAACTCTACCTCGTTGAGCAATGAGTCAGAACCGATAATGTCACCGTCGCATTGATAGAACTCACGATAACGACCCTTTTGGGGACGGTCGGCACGCCACACGGGTTGTATCTGGTAGCGCTTGAAGGGGAATGTGAGTTCGTTGCGATGCATTACTACATAGCGCGCAAAGGGAACGGTGAGGTCATATCGCAAACCTTTCTCGCACAAGCGCGCTGCCAAACGGGCTGTGTTGCGTTCGCAAAGTTCGGCATCTTCTACACCTGAAAGGAAGTCGCCCGAGTTGAGTACCTTGAAGAGAAGTTTATCGCCTTCTTCGCCGTACTTACCCATGAGGGTTTGCAGGGTTTCCATTGCGGGAGTTTCTATTTGGCTGAAGCCATATAGTGCATATACTTCGCGGATAGTATTGAAAATATAGTTACGCTTGGCCATCTCTTCGGGAGAGAAGTCGCGGGTTCCTTTGGGTATAGAGGGTTTTTGAGCCATATCGTTTTCAGTTTGAGATTTTTTGTTTCGCAAAGATAATACAATTAGTGTGCAAAGTCAACAAAATTGTGTCGATTATACCATACCCGCCATTATAAAAGAACTAAACCCGCCGACAATGTTTTCGACAGGTTTAGTTTATCTGATAGGAATAGGTATCAGTCGTCGCTGCGACCCATAAACATTAATATATAATATACCAATGTGGCCAATGAACTGAGTGCCGCTACTACATAGGTGTAGGCAGCCCACTTAAGAGCATCTTTGGCCATGGGGTGTGTCTGTGTATTGGTAACACCTGCTGTATTGAGCCAAGCAAGTGCTCGTTGGCTGGCGTTTATCTCTACCGGTAGGGTGATGAAACTGAAGAGTGTGGTTATACCAAATAGTATGATACCTGCCAACATGATTTGAGGGAAACTCTCGATAGTGAAAATACCGATAAGCAATACCCATTGCATCCAGCTTGCGGCGAAGTTTACAACCGGCACTAAAGATGAGCGCATCTTAAGGGGCGAATAGCTTGTGGCATGTTGCAAGGCATGACCGGTCTCGTGTGCAGCAACTGCCGCTGCCGCAATACTGCAACTATTGTATACAGCATCGCTCAAGTTGATGGTGTGAGTTGTGGGGTTGTAGTGGTCGGTGAGTGTACCCGGTGTGTGGGTAACAGAAACATTGGTTATGCCATTTTCGCGCAACATGCGTTCGGCTATATCCTTTCCGGTAAGGCCGTAGGGCATGGGGACTTGTGAATACTTTTTGAAACGACTCTGCAACATGTGTTGTACAATGTAGCTGAGTATGGCAAATACTATAAATATAATGTATATCATAATGTGTTGTTATTAATCTACTACAAAGATATGCTATAATTGGTAAATAAGAGGTTAAAGTCGCTGTAAATTATGTTAATATGTTAAATTATTGCGGTGGCGGTTGTGTGCCTAAACAGCCATATGGTACTGTCGTTAAGGCAAGAGGGGGCTACCACATGGCAGCCCCCTCTTGCGTATATAGATTATAGTGTTACAAAATGAGCATGGCGTCGCCGTATGCACCAAAACGGTAACCCTCTTTGAGTGCCGAGTTGTATGCTTCAAACACGATTTCATAACCACCGAATGCGGCTACCATCATGAGCATGGTAGAGTAGGGCATGTGGAAGTTTGAGACAAGACTGTTGGCAACGGTGAAGTCGTAGGGAGGGAAGATAAACTTGTTGGTCCAGCCATCGTATGACTTAACGTGTCCGTTGGTACTCACAGCAGTCTCAAGAGCGCGCAACACCGATGTACCTATGGCGCACACTTTGTGACCCTCGTCTTTGGTAGTGTTGAGTTGAGTAACAAAGTCGGGCGAAACGATGAGTTGTTCTGAGTCCATCTTGTGTTTGGTAAGGTCTTCAACATCTATTTCGCGGAAGTTACCCAATCCCGAGTGGAGGGTAACGAAACCACTTTCGATACCTTTAATCTCCATGCGCTTGAACAACTCGCGGCTGAAGTGCAAGCCGGCGGCGGGTGTTACTACTGCGCCTTCGTGGCGAGCAAAGATACATTGATAGCGCTCGGCATCCTCGGGCTCAACATCGCGATTGATGTACATAGGCAGGGGAGTCTCGCCGAGTTGATACAAGGCTTGCTTGAACTCGTCGTGCGGACCATCATAGAGGAAGCGTAGGGTGCGACCACGAGAGGTGGTGTTGTCGATAACCTCGGCTACCATTGAGTCGTCTTCGCCAAAATAGAGTTTGTTGCCAATACGGATTTTGCGAGCAGGCTCTACAAGAACATCCCACAAGCGATGCTCTTCGTTGAGTTCGCGAAGGAGAAATACCTCAATCTTGGCACCGGTCTTTTCTTTGTTACCAATAAGGCGAGCAGGGAAAACACGAGTGTCATTGAAGACAAAGAGGTCTTTGTCGTCATAATAGTTGATGATTTCCTTAAATACGTGGTGTTCTATTGTGCCTGTTTTGCGGTTGATAACCATCAGACGCGATTCATCACGATTCTTTGCAGGGTGGAGAGCTATTTGCTCTTCGGGGAGTTTGAACTTAAATTGCGAAAGTTTCATTTCGTAAATTTTTATCTTGTGTTATTACTTTTCTACTACTATAGCATCCTCGTCTTCTACAACAGCTACTTGCAATAGTGCATCAATGGCATCGATATTGAGACAATCTTCGATGCGAACTTCGCCTACGCGAGTGCGTTCGAGGCCTATAAGGTGAGCTCCACTATCGAGTGCCTCGCCAATATCTCGTGCCAGTGCGCGTATGTATGTACCTTTGCTACACACTACACGTATCTTGGCCACAGGAGGAGTAAAGTCGAGAAGCTCTATTTCGTCAATAACGAGTTTCTTGGCTTTGAGCTCAACCTCTTTGCCCTTTCGAGCCATCTTGTAGGCTCGCGTGCCGTTTACCTTGCATGCTGAGTATGCCGGAGGTACTTGTTGTATAGTGCCTGTGAACTGTGGCAAGGTGGCCTCGATGAGTTCGCGTGTGATATGCTCGTGAGGGTAGGTGGCATCAATCTCTGTTTCCAAGTCAAAAGATGGAGTAGTAGCACCCAGCTGTAGGGTTGCTATATACTCTTTGGTTTGTGCTTGAAGAGAGTCTATCAATTTGGTGGCTTTGCCTGTACATACAATCATTACGCCTGTGGCTAAGGGGTCGAGTGTGCCGGCATGTCCTACTTTTATTTTCTTTCTTTGCAAGCGACGCAAGATACCTATTCTTACGCGTTTCACCGCATCGAACGATGTCCAATGTAGTGGCTTGTTGATATAAAATATTTCACCTTCGGTAAAGTTCATAATGGGAGTAGTGTTATGCAAAATGTGAGTATATGAGGCAGAATGCAGCAGCTATCAAGCAATAGATAGCGAAGTATATGAGTTTGCCTTTCTTTACTATATTTATCATCCACTTGCAAGCGAGGCTGCCTGATACAAAGGCTGCGAGGAAGCCAACGATGAGCGAAGTGCTTGAGATATTACCCATGACGTTTTCGCCACCAATCATTTTGATGATATCGAGTAGTGCCTCGCCTAATATGGGTGGAATAACCATAAGGAATGAGAATTGAGCTAAATTCTCCTTTTTGTTTCCCAGGAGCAGACCTGTGGCAATGGTGCTGCCCGAGCGCGAGAGTCCCGGCATCACAGCGCATGCTTGAGCGAGACCTATAATAAAAGCATCGAGCATCGAGATGTTCTCTTTAGGGCGAGGCTTAGCGTAGTAGGCAAACGCCAACAGTGCTGCCGTGAGCAAGAGCATATAGCCTACAATGGTGAGTCCTGATCCAAAGATGGCTTCGACATGGTCTTTGAAGAATAAGCCTACAATACCGACAGGTATCATCGAAACGATGATGTTGAGCATGTAGCGAGTCTCGTTGTTCATGCGAAATTTTAGTGCTCCTCTGAATAGCCAACTTACCTCTTTCCACAAAATGAAGAGGGTGCTGAACACTGTTGCTACGTGTACTGTGATGGTGAATGCGAGATTTTCTTCACCTTCGATGCCAAAGAGGGCTGAGCCAATGGCCAGGTGACCACTGCTACTGACGGGAAGGTACTCGGTGAGACCTTGTACAAGACCCAAAATAAGGGCTTCGAACCAACTCATGTGTAATAATGATTTATATTATTATTGCTTGGGCTTGCGAAGGATGGCAAAGATCATGCATACAAAACCTATGAAGGTAATGGTAGGGGCAATTACAATACGTCGGGTACTGAAAATGTCGGGATTGTAGGCCTCATCGGTAGAGCCGCTACCCATCATAAGTACAAAACCTACGACTATGAGTATGAATGATACGGCAATGAGTAGATAGTTTTTCTTGCCCAAAGCAAACTCTTTGGGGGTGTTGTTTACAATCTCTTCGGTGGTGGTGGTTTTCTTATTTTCCATTTTATTTAGTCTGTTTTGTTTATACATAATATAAATCGTCTCGCTTCATGCCTATATAACGGTTTACGGCAAAGAATGATGATACGGCAGTGAGCAGTATGCCCAGCAACAAGACGATACCGTAGACGATGAGCATCATCTGGGTATTGAGCAATGTGTTGAAGTTGTCAAATTCACTTACTACATACGAGATGCAACAAGTGAGCAGTATGATTGCAATGATGGCTGCAATGATGCCACTGAGTATGTTTGAAAGAATAAATGGACGGCGTATAAAGCCGGGGGTTGCACCCACCAGTTTCATGGTGTATATTATGAAACGCTTGCTATATGCAGTAAGGCGGATAGTGTTGCTGATGAGTACGTATGAAATAACCATCAGTACTATTGCTAAGGCAAATAGTATAGCGCCCAAGGTGCGCATATTGTCATTAACGGATTGTATGAGGTCCTTTTGGAAATATATATCCTCAATATAGTTGTATTTGCTTAACTTGTGGTTGATGTTCAGTATGCTGTCGGGATGCGTATAGTCAGCTATGAGTCGCACCTCTATGGAGGCTTGCATGGGGTTTACTCCAATTATCTCTTCTGGATTTTCACCCAGTTCGAGCATAACCTCTTTCAGGGCATCTTCTTTAGATATGTATTGAGCCGCCTTTACATACTCAGCGTTGGCCAGGGTCGCTTGCAATTGGGCTACATTGTTTTCGGTGGCGGTATCTTTCAGAACAATTGAGAATCCGATATTTTCGCGCACATATACCGATAGGTTGTTGGCCAAAATGCCCAACATTGCCATGATGCCGAGAATGAAAAGAACCAATGACACACTCAGTGTAGAGGTAATACGAGCCTCGAGAAATGTAAATCGTTTTTTCTTCTTTTGTGTACTCATTGTTGCTTGTGTTTGAGTGTGTATATAATATATGTGTATTGGCGGGGTTTTGCCATTATTAGCTTCAAATTGTGCAGCAGTGTTGCTAAAAGACTTTTTTTGTTGGAGTGTTTCCACTCGCTTGTTGTGGCTGTAATAATAGCACGACGTCTTGAATGGCGTTCGTTGACAATACTAAGATTGTGCTGCTCGACAAGTTTCTTAAATGCGTTAGGTGTAAGATGCCAACGCTTGCGAGGGGCATTCCATCCGCTCCACGATGCGGCATAGTGATTGGAGTCGTCGCACGTAGCATTATGAAAAGCTATGATGAGGGTTCCGTCTTTAACAATGAGTTGTGCAAGTTTGTCTATTGTTCGGTGTATATCAGCAGCTTCACCTAAAGTATCCCATGCTACGACTACGTTGTATGAGCGAGGATTGATGTCGAATAATCGACTGCCGTCTTCAATTTGTAACAAGAAGCGTTTGTTGCCATATTCGCGTGCTGTAGGATCGTGTTCTACAGCGTGTGCTATCCATCCGTTGTTGCGAATGGCGTTGGCAAAATAACCTTCTTTACATCCCACTTCAAGTAGTACGCCACTATATCTCTCAGTTTCTTCACGTACAATTTTCACTTGTTCTTTGTACCATTGGCTTAGCATTGTATCGAGCCATTTGTCACAATGATCTTGTGCCGGCTTATAGCAAGCTGAATTGGAATCGGGATAAAACTCGTTCATTTCATGCAAGCGTGGTGCATGTTGAGTAATGTGTAGTCCACAATCGCAACATTGTAGTATATCGAATGTTTTATTCGATATGCTATCAGTATGTGATAGTTTGTGTATCAGGTGTTTGCCTTTGCAAATAGGGCAGCTATCTATGCGAGTTGCGTTCATAAATATTGTACGTAGGGTAGTCCTTAGACAATAGCTTATTGTTAATGCTTGTGTTGTGACCGGTTTTGTAGGTGCACATTTACTCCAAATTTGGTGCAAAATAACAACATTTCTATTAATATTGGTAGAAATGTTCAATATATTTAACAAATAATATTATTGTACCGCATGGGTTATTCCTTGCCGAGCTGTTTTTTAAAAAGTGAAGAGGGCAACCTAAAACAAAATTAGGCTGCCCTCTTGTATGGGTTATTTTATAAAAAAAAGGTTAGTTTCTGTTCTCGAAAAGGTAGGCATATAAACGACGGTCGGCATCGGATAGCTCTTTGTGACGACGAGCCATGACGCGCTCGGCAATTTCATAAAAACGATTAAGGCTCAGCTCTGTCATGCCTTGAGCGCCACCTTCGCTGAATGAAGGTATGTAGGTACGTGGAAAGCCTGGTCCGTAGACGTTGCATCCTACACCCACAACGGTTGCAGTGTTGAACATTGTGTTGATGCCGGCCTTGCTGTGATCGCCGATGATAGGACCACAGAATTGCAATCCGGTTCTGAGGAATCGTCTCTCGGGGTAGTTCCATAGTCTTACCTCGGCATAGGTATTTTTGAGGTTTGACGACACGGTGTCTGCACCGAGGTTGCACCATTCACCTATGACGGCGTTGCCTAAGAATCCGTCATGTGCTTTGTTTGAGTAGCCAATGAAAACAACGTTGTTTAGTTCTCCACCGCATTTGCAGTACGGACCTAATGTAGTGGGTCCATAAACTTTGGTGCCCATGTTCAATACTGCATGTTCGCATAGAGCTAAGGGGCCACGCACAGCGCTCGTTTCCATAATTTCAGCATCTTTGCCGATGTAGATAGGACCATTCTTTGTGTTTAGTGTAGTGCATTCCACTATAGCGCCCTCCTCAATGAAGAGTTGTGCTGCATCGCCTATAAGAGTACAAGTGTTGCTGAGTGGAGCCGATGTGCGGCCTTGTGTAATACGGGCAAAGTCGGCATTGAGTTCCTTGCCGTTTTTGCTGAATATGTCGTGTGGGTAACGAATAGCATCGGGGGTCTCGCAAGGGGCTATAGAGCGGATGGGTTGTGTTTCGCCCGGAGTAAATGAAGCACCACGATATACCCATATTTCATTCTCATCTGCTATAGCCTCACCGATAGAAAGCGTTGAGATTTGTGTAGCTAAAGCAGGGGTAGCTATGAGGTGTCCGGCGATAAAAATGTTGTCGGGTTGGAGCTGTGTTGGGAATTTCTCGGCCAAATAACTTTCGGTAAGATATGAGTATTGTCCGGGTAGCATGGCCTCCCATTTTGCTCGCAGTGTATCAATACCTACACGTAAATCTGCAACAGGGCGTGTAAAGGTGAGTGGTAGCAGATTGCCGTGCTCTCGGGTTGTGTCAAAAAGAATGTAGTTCATATTAATGGGTGTCGTTGAAGATGGTGTGCTAAAATTATTTATACATACTCATCATTGTTAAACCATTCCTTTGCATGCTTGTTTTCTATTGTTGCATAAGGTGGGTGTAAAGATAGTGAAAAGTGGAGTATTCGTTCTCTCTTTTTTATTATTTTTTGTATAGACCTCTATGTAATACTTAATTGAGTAATAACCTTTGCTCCTCAATATCTTTGCTATGAGTGGAATAGTGGGTGTCGTGGGTGATATGGATGATATTGAATATCGCTTGGCGGCTATGTTGCGAAGTCAGAAGCATCGTGGTGGTGAGGCTCGAGGTTTTTGGGTATCATCGTTTGCCGAATCTCGTCTTGGCTTGGCACATTGTGGAAGTGTAGTAAGTGAGTTGGAAGAGGATGTACACCAACCGTATGTGGATGAGATGCTGCAATTGGTGGTGGCATTAGATGGAGTTATATACAACTTTCAAGAATTGAGGGGTGAGTTGCAAAAGTACTATGCTTTTGAAACCGACAGCTCTATTGAGGTGGTTGCGAAAGCCTATAAGCTGTGGGGTGAGAAGTTTGTGTTGCATTTGGATGGGGTGTTTGCTCTGGTTGTTTATGACCGGAGTGAGGATATGCTGTTCCTGGTACGTGATAAATTCGGAGTGAAGCCGCTCTATTACGCGACGTATCAAGGTAAGCTCTTTTTTGCGTCGGAAGTGCGCTCGATTTTTGCAGCAGGGGTGCGAAGGCATGTTTCTATCGAGCAGTGGGCCGGATATATGCTGTATGGCTCGTATGGCAAGGTGTATAGCACGTTTTGGGATGGCGTGAATCAGTTGCCGGCCGGCTGTCTCATGCGATATAATGGATATTCCCTTCGTGAGGATTGTTGGTATAATTTGCGAGATGAGATCGAATGCCTTGTGTCGAATTATAGCGAAGATGAATTGCGTGCAATGTGGGCCGAAGAATTGAAAACGTGCGTGGCGCGTAGTATGAACGATGTGTCGTCGTGTGGGTTGCGAGTGGTAGGACGAATAGAGTCGCAAGTGCTACATCGCATTGCCATGAATGGGCAACAAAGATGGAAGATACATGCCTTTACCGGTGATATTGATAATATAGGCCGGCAGCCATTGGCTTCGCCTGTATGGGTTACGGGTGTGCGTGCTATTGAGGAGATGGAACAGATGCGGCGTTGGGCAGAGGAGCCTTTTGATGGCAGTGAAACTGTAGTCCGTACCATTATGTTTCGCTATGCACGCTGTAATGGTGTGCGTGTTGTGTGTAGTGGTGTTGGGCTCGACGCATTGTGGCAGGATGCGTGGGATAATAATGAGTTTCGGTACAACAGACTTGTGCCTCATAAGCTGTTTTCGCCGTTGATGCTTCGGTGTGCCGTTAGGCCATGTTACGAACAGAGGTTTGTTGGCGATGCCGATCAGATGCGTTATTTAGATCTTTGTTATGAGCGCATTCCTCACATTTTGCGTGTCTTTGATCGTTCGGCGTCTGATGCGGGAGTGAGTGTTCGGATGCCGTTTTTAGATGGTCGGTTGGTGGCGTTGTCCTTTGCACTTCCTGTAGTGAGTAAAAGGCTTAGGCGTTCTATTTTTCAAAGTTATGTTGAGCAATATCATCATTGTGCAATTGAGAGGGGTGAGTCGCTATCGCTGTTGCCGATGTGGCGAAGTAATGGCATGCGCGATTGGGTGGCTGAAGCGATAGATGAGCTTATGCGAAGTGAGGTGCGAGAGTGGTTTGATGTAAGGCAGCTTTCGCAGTTGCGAGAGTCCTTTTGTGGCAGGTCGCCATTTGATGTGGTACTATTGTGGAAATGCCTTTCGTTGCGATGCCAACTTGGTGAGGAGTAGGGCAATAGCAAAATGTAAACTGCTGAGTGTTTGAAAAGGGTAGAAAATGAGCGAGATTTTTACTTAATCGCATTTTTATGGCTAAAATGTTTGGTTTTAAACGAATTAGTTCGTATCTTTGCCTCGCTTTTTGGCCCGTAATGAACCGATATTTGAAGCTAATCGATTGATTTTGTGAAGATAAAGGTGTGTTTAGGGCAAAATGACATAGAAAAAGAGAAAACTTAATTTATAACAAAACAAAGTATTAAAAAAGTTCTAAAATGCCTACAATTCAGCAATTAGTAAGAAAAGGAAGGGTTGTTTTGGAAGACAAGAGTAAGTCACCCGCGTTGGATTCATGTCCTCAGCGCCGTGGCGTATGTGTGCGTGTGTACACTACCACTCCCAAAAAACCTAACTCGGCTATGCGTAAAGTAGCTCGTGTGCGCTTGACAAACGGTAAAGAGGTTAACTCTTATATCCCCGGTGAGGG
>JAEIGA010017997.1_pt1 | contig 10761 bp, 8 predicted proteins | sample 9270691 | NCBI WGS metagenome assembly JAEIGA01 (sample SAMN17057246, study PRJNA624740) | gut metagenome | biome: biome; isolation source: fecal sample | host: Bos grunniens | place: China: Xizang | collected 2019 | reverse complement strand
TTAAGATCGGTAGCTGTATCTCCCCATGATGGTGAATAAGGAACTTTATCAACAAGCATATTGATTCCATCAAGACTATTGAATTCAATCTTCTTGAAATATGCTCCCCATTTACCAGCGAGAGGGTGATTGTTACTATAATGAACAATTCCTTTATAAATATTCTTATTAATCAAACTCTTATCATCTACAACAATAAATGGAATCATGTGATACAATCTAGCGTTTGTAGAATGTGGAGGATATGCTTGACTAAGAACTGTTCTATTGATAGCACCATCACCAGCACACCAATATGCCACCTTTCTTCTTCTAAACAAACTCATATTGTTTCTAGGAAGCTTTGAATTATCAAAACTTGTAGAAAGACCTTCGATCTTTTCTACATTAACTGGATCTGCACCAGTATTTGGATCAAAAGCTCCAAGAACATTATCATTGATGAAAATATGTTGATCTTCAATATTTGGTCTAACTGGGAAAACACTTTCTAGAAGTTGTGTTCTTCCAGGAAGAACTGTTTGATTATGAAGAATTTGTTTTTCGATAGAACCATCATGACGACAGTTCTTAGCAGTTATAAGGATTTCAGTATCAAAACCAGTTTTATGTGAATCAATTTTCATTGAATCTCTAGTAACGATACCATCAGACAAATTAATTATCTTTTTCATAATATACCTTCTTTTCTCCTGAAGATGTTGTTATTGTAAGAATACCACGCAATTTCATTGAATCATCAATGCTATCCGTAGTATGAATAGTTGGTTTTTCAGTTAATCCAACTTTATCATAGAATGATTCTCCCATATGAGTAGAAGATTCGTATTTAAACTGATCATCGAGGATTACATTATCATCCTCATCTATTTCAATACCATTATTAATATTATCATAGAATGAATCAGTTTTTTCGGTACTGTATGTGTGTTTGAGTTCTATTTTATCATCGAAGTTATCTTCAGACTTAGATTTCAAACCACCAAAAATACCAATTTTATCACGATAATTATCTTTTATTAATGTGGAAATTGGATTATAGAATAATTGTAAATACAAACCACCAGTTTCAGCTCCACCACCAAACGAATAATCATAATCAACAGAATACAACTGAGAGAATACAGATAAGAATTCATCAAATAGAAGTTTCATATCATTAACGAATGAACTATCATTTGATGTGTTTACTGTACCATCATCATTCATTGATCCTGAGTAGACTAACGTCGAGAATGAATCTGTAACCCATGTTTTAAATGCTGTATTTATTTCATTTTGAGCAAGTAAAACATCTGATAATTTATATCTACCATTCTTTACTGGAATAACTGAATTCAAATAATCTACAAGACCATTAGATTCAACATAATCTAAAAAGTCTGTAAATCTAGTATATCCTTTAAAAATAAATCCTATAGAATTATTAGTCCTAGATTGTTGTAACATATATTGCCAAGCTTGAAATTCTCTAAAATCATAAGACTTTTGTAATTTCTTTGTAATCTTATCTATAAGATTTGGATATTGATTTTTATAATCCATTACCAATTCAGCAAATGTTGTTTTAGATGTAATCTCACCAAGTTGTTCACCATTTTCATAATACCTGAAATGTACCAAGAAGTCATCAATCTGTTCGTTATAATCAGTAAGATGTTTAAAACCATCTTTAGGTGATTCTTCCATAGTGAGTATACCTTTTTCACTAACAACACCATTCATCAGTTTAACATCTGTAAATCTTGCTGTTGGAATAGTTGCACCATCAATATTTATATCTTTTAATAATTCTTCAAATAATTCTGGATTCTCTTTTATAAAATCTATAACTTTCCATGATGCTATTTCTGGAGATATATCCATAACTTTGACAGGTTTTCCATTAATAATAATCATATTGTTTTCGATATTGTTTATATCAACAGAAAGTAACCCCATTTTACGGAATAATACAGAACTAGTTATAACACATTCGTCATAACAAATTACATCAGCATCATCAAAACGATTATTTTGTACTACATCTTCTGCTTCTAAACCAGAATCACTAATAAGATTCTTAGAATTCTTCATTTGTTGTGTCCAACATAATGCTGCGAATAAACCAGCAGGTGTAACACTATATTTATCAAAGTTTATTTTGATTTTAAAGAATTCGTCAGAATAATATTCGTTTATATATTTCAGCATCATGTATATCATATCTCTTAAAGAACGCTGTGACTCTTGAATATCGATAGTTCTTGTAAGAGTTATATATTTAGTTAATATAGAATTAAAGTTACTTGAAATTAATTTTTTCTTTATATATTCTTTTTTTGTTATCTTAACTTCATTTGAATCATCTGGTCTTATTCCACCCCACATATCATCGGTATCAACGAATTGATCATAATCCCTGTATTTGTCAGAAGATGAATGAGAATCATTAATAGATAATGCAGGAACTTCTCGGAATACTAAAGAAATAGAATTTTCTAGACCTTTACTTGTATCGATATCTATAGAAGCATCAGTTTCTTTTACTCTATATTTCTTTTCAAGATAATATCGTTTAAGTTCTACATTAGGATCTTGTAATATCTTATTAAGAATAATTTCAAGAATATAGTTATTACCTTTGTTAGAAATCAATTCATTAATATTTCTAACTATTCTTTGTTTAATAGAAAGATCAGAAACATTAATAAGTGAATCATATCCATATGACGACAAAATATCATCACAGTTTTCTCTTGTATAAATACCTACAGAGTATCGTTCTATATACGAATTAGAATAATTGATAACTGTATAATACAAAAGATTTTGTATCATTAATAAGTTATACAAAGGTTGTTTAGAATCGAATCCATTTATATAATCTAATAAAACTTGTTTCTTTGATTTATCATAAGCTTTGAAAAAATAAAATAATTCTGTACTAGAAAGTATAGTATTATCATATTTTATAATCGAATAATTCTCTAGAGATCTAAGATAAAAAGGTGTAAACCCTAAACCAATAAATCTAAGATAATATTCGTTAGGATGTTCCTTAATGATTTCCGCTATATGATTCTGTAAAATATAAAAGTTATACGTTAATGGTGTAGTATCCTTATCAGAAATTTCTTCAATTCTTATATAATTTAAAAAATAGAAATTTTCAGCTATAGGAACTTCATTACCAGTATCTTCATCGATTTTAGTCCAAGAAGTTAACTGTCCTATAGGAATAAAATTATTTTCTACACTATTTGAATCTTTAGTATAATAAATAAATGTGGGATTTGGTGGTGAAGATAAATCTTCAACTTTAGTGAAACCATCAATACCAACATCTTTATTTATTACCCAGATAGGCGTATTTAATGGAGAAGGTTTACCAAGAAATTGACGATAATACAGATTCTTTTCGTCATACATAAATATTCTAGCTAAACGTAAAGCTGTAAGATAATCTTTAATAAGAGGATCATTTATATCAAGACGTTTATTAAGAGTATCTATCCTAAATTCTGTAATAGTATTTAAAATAGCTTTATCAAATGGATAACTCTTATTTATAGTTTTAAGATATCCAAAAACAAAGTCTTTATATAACCGTCTATCTTCTAGAGCATAATCTGTAAAGTTATCAGTTTTAGTATAAGCTCCATGATATTTTATGTATTCATATAATGATTCTGATGTTTCAGCTTTGTTTGCTTCATATTGATTTTTTATAACTAATGAACCTATAAAATCTGATATCTTTGTTATTTCTCCAACACCTTGTCTACTTCGATATACTGATTCAAAACTCATGTTGGTTCTCCTAATCGTTTATCTACAAATTTAATATTGTATTTTGTAAATATTGGTTTAAACATATTCAAATCCATATTAGAATTAGTAATATGTTTATTAAGATATATTTTAAGATCAGCTCTATGTTGTGGAGAGAAATATCTCCCATATTCTTTTACAAAACCAAATAAATCTCCAAATGTCATGTCTAATGAAATGAATGGAGCTAATTTCTTATTATCCATTGATTTGTGTACAGATTGTGATAGCATTACTGTTTGAACTAATTTTCTATTGTGAAGATCTAATACTTCATCAGCAATATCAAAGGTATTAATGTCTTTTTTCTCTGTAATATATTTCTCAAGAACTATACTTACATAATCATAAAGTGTAAATACTGGTCCATGATGCATTTCTATTTTAGTTTTATCACCTTTCTTCGCATCTATATTACCAAAAACTGCACAATGTGTTAATCCAATATCAGTTTTAAGATAATTAATATATTTCTTATATAACTTACTAGATCTTACAATTTTCTCTACATGTTTTATAAAAGAAGTACGTATTTTAGGATCACTAAGATCCAAATACGATTTATCAAATGGTAAATAATAATACTTAGAATCTTCCATAGATATAATTACATTACCGTTTTTAGTTTCTTTAGATACTAAATTTACCATTTTGTTTGTTGTCAATTCATTTACTTTACGCATAAAATAGTACCTTTTCGTATATAGAAATGTCTTTCTTTAAGTATAAAAGAAAAAAATAAAGGTAGAGAGATTTATACACCTCCCTACCTTTTCCTCCGTTTTTTAGTCTAACTCCCTCTTTTTACAGAGGGAGAAATCCTACTCCTCGTCGTAGAGTTTGTCGAATGAACCCTTGTGAGGTTCATCCTTCTTTTCCTTCTTGAAGGCGTTAAAATGGACGGAAGTCTTGCGACCCTCCGTTTCATTTTCATACCAGAAAGATCCCTTTCGAGTCCAACCGGACTTCTTGATCTCAGCGTCGAGTTCACGTTCATTTCTGAACTTGTGAAGTTCGCGCTCCTTTTCCTGATCCTCAGATATGAGATCCATTGAATGGATAGCTTCCATCCATTCGGGTCCTTGTGCCTTGAACTCATTTAGAAGGACTCTTGATCCCTTGACGATATCCTTGCCTGCTGTCTTGAGAAGATCCCAAGCATGGAGATCATATTCTTTGGAGATCTTGTAAAGTTCAGCCATCTCCTCAACTGAGATTTCAGCACTTGCTTCGATCTCCCATTCAAGATTTACACCAGCGGTCAATCCGCTTTCTGGCTTTTCTGTAGTAGTCTTAGCTGCTGGTGCCTGGTTTCCTTTGAAACCGCTTGTGATCTTTTCGATCAAACCACGGAAAATTCCGACAACGTTATCCGTTGCCTTAACATCGTAGGTCATTTTTCCGGTGTTCTTTACAGCGTATTTCATAATATAACTCCTTTGTGATTATCCCTATAGCATAGTAGACCTTTCTCTAGGTGACCCTTTCATTTCTCCTACTCAGGTACTTATTTGTTAAAATATTTTAGGATCAACGATCCTTTTCATTAATATAATATATCATTGAAAGGTAGGGTTGAACAGTAGTTAAAAATAAATTAAAAAAAAAATAAACTCAGGGGGTGGAAGGCCCCCTGATTTTTACTGCAGAACTACATAATAATCAAACTCATTTTTAGAGTTTATGTATTCCTGCATTTTCAATTTTCTGAGAGTTAAAACTTCTTCAGATTTACCCTCAGAAAGCATCTTTTCAGCAGTCATTCTATAATCTTCAAGGCCACTGAAATTCCCTAAAGTTATTTCATTGATCTCTTGATCAGAAAATTCATCAAAACAGTGAATTCCATAATCAATAACCATTTTACCAAAATCAGGAATATGATGTGTCATATCATAAGCATAACGATCTGCAGCATACTCCCTTTCTTCATCACCAGAAGATTCACCAATGATATCACCATTAATAATATGACCTGCCTCATGATAAAGAATAAAAAGTAATTCAGAATCATTCTTAATTCTTTCATCACAAACTATTGCGAATCTAAAACAGAATGTGGATGAACCCGCTGTGAGGCCAGCTATATAATCAAAAATGCCGGCCTCAATAGCATTTTTGTACAGAGATCGTAAGTTCACAAAATATACTGGGAGTGGAATCCCAGTATATTCTTCCTGTGAACTACTTGATCTTTTAATAACGTCGAACATAACGTCATAAATTTCTTTGAGATTTTCCATAATTGACTCCTTATAAAATCTCTTTCGGATATGGAACCAATTTCCATTCCTTACTATTAATATAATATATAATTGACTCTCTCTCTCTCTAACAGGATAAAAAAAGAAGAGTGGGCGGCGAAACCCACTCTTCGAATTAAGAGGTACATATGACTAAAGCCTCTACCAAGTTGGCTCTAACCATATAAGTATACAGGTTGTTGCCCTTTCGCCCATATACTCTTTCGGATGGCAGGATTCGAACCTGCGGAATGATGGCACCAAAAGCCATTGTCTTACCACTTGACGACATCCGAATAAAAAATGAACTTTGCGGGATTTGAACCCGCGACCCACGCCTTAAAAGGGCGTTGCTCTACCGGCTGAGCTAAAAGTCCAAAAATTCAGTTGTTGTATGTACAATATAATCATCGATATTAACACCACTCATTAATGTTTTAGGGGGAAGATCTATCAAAAATTCTTTGGCCATGCTAATGATATCCACTAGATCTTCCCCATGACTATGTAATCAAACGATGATCAACGTTAGTTAAATTTTATTTTTACTATCTCCTCACAAATAATATCTAGAATCTTGTGAATCGATAAGTAAAGAAGTTATCTTGTGGTACAAACTTCCAATTTTACCTAACTCCCATCGTCCAACACCTGTAAGACTCGAACTTACATATCCTGGTTTTGGAGACCAGTTCTCTACCAATTGAGATAAGGTGCTAAGTGCCTATTTCATAACCGGCTATATCCCATTACTTCTACAAATGCCGTCGTTCTCGAAACAGGCAAATGGACTGTTCATTTGTAAAAGTACCTACTCTTCAGCTTTATACTAGCGACTTTTTTCATGGGTACAGCAGTATAAGCAATTACAACATGTGTGGTAGGATATTTATACTCCTTTCTCCCTAATTAGAGTAAAGGGTCTTGATGGCGGGCATCACTCGGATTCAAACCGAGCTCTAGCCACTTAGTTATAAACCATCGATTGGTATAGGTGGGGATCGAACCCACAATTTGATATGCGTGCGAATTTTAAATCCTTCGTTCGTAGCTTTCGCCGTACTTGAAGTTCTATCATTTAAAATCTAACATAACAAACTAGCCGTTTTGCTATACCTTAAATAAATTTGGAGGATCTAATACAAGCAAAACTCTCCTCCTGAGGATATTCCATCCTAGTTCTCGTCATAATAGACTGGTTTTAATGCAGCATAATGTCGGAGGATCTAATACGAGCAAAACTCTCCTCCTGAGGATATTCCATCCTAGTTTGACCATCTATCATAGGGAACCTAATCCTTTTCATAATAGACTATTGTTTTATGCCTTAGGGAAGACGGGACTTGAACCCGTACGGGATTACTCCCACAGGTTTTTAAGACCTGGATGGTTACCGATTACATCACTTCCCCAGAATAAATTTCTTTACTCACTATTATAATATATAATCATATTATTTTTAGTTTAATTATTTAAATTCAGTAAATCCTTCTAAGAATTCATTATTTGAATCATCTAAGGTAAATTCTTGACCAAAACTTGAATCATCATTATAATCGTATAATTCATGGAAGCTAAAATACTCATGCTTTATCTGTTCAACATATTCTTTTTCAATTAATTTCATTTGAATAGCTCTTCCATATTTACCGCTGCATTCTCTTGAACAAAAATAACCTGTGTGTTTATAATTCTTTTTTCTACCATTAGTTATCAAAATCTCTTTTCCACAATATTTACATTTAACTAAAAAAGGTTTTCTACGATTATTATCCATTGCAATATGGAAACGTAAATCTAGACATCTTAAATTATTTATATCGTTATTTAATGGATTTTTATCTATATGATCTATAGTTTCATTATGTTTTATTCTTCGGTTATAATAAACTTCATACAAAATTTTTGGATATGAAAGAGTTGTCTTTTTATCACTTTTTGTAGTATAAACATTCAAAATTAATCTATTATCACATTTACGTAAATAAGGACCATTTATACTAATTACTTCCGGATAGAGTTTTTGTATTTCTTCAAGTGTTATTTTTCTATTCATAAAAACACCTATTAAATTATATAATATAAAATACGGGATATGTGGGAATTGAACCCACGCCATACGCTGTAGAGCGCTGCTCTAGCCATCTGAGCTAATATCCCTATCAACTCATTAAAACTAGCTCTTTTTTTATGTAATTGACATAAAGAGTTTAGAAAACAAGATTTTTACGGCCGTTTATTATATATTGTCTCAGTTTTAATACACTTGAGTTGTACGTTTAGCTATAGCAACAGTTAATGAATGAAAATATTATTTTATCTCGATATATCTTCTATTGTACACTCAAAGACTTATCTCAATAAAAAGATTTCTTGTGTAACAACCTTTCTATCTTCATTCCTATTGCGAAATTTGGAGGCCATAGAGTTGAACTATGTGTAACAGCTTATAAGGCTGTCCCTCAAAACCGTCGAGGACACCTCCATCTTATATTCAAACTACTTTAATAAAAATCTAATTTCCATAATTATGTAAGATTTACCATCTTTTAGTATCACATTATAATGTGTAGTCTTCTTTAAAAAATTATATTTCTGATATCGTTTAGCAGGATAAAAAAAGTTTTTATAGTAAGATACAAAGTTATAAATAGATGATTCTAGTTCATCTTTATATTCATGATTATTATCTTTATCTATTTCTTCAGTCATCAAAGAATAAGCGAAACATAGTACTTCATTATATTCTTTATAGTATACCCATTCTATATTTATATCTTTATCATATTTATATAGACCATTTTTCACTTCTGTTTTAACAATTTCATTACCTAGAGCATTAGTGATAACTAAAAAGAAAAGTATAAATGAAAAAAATACAAAAAGCTTCTTTTTCATATTATTCTCCTTAAAAAAAGAAGTATCTTAGTATAGATACTCCTTTTTTGCTTATATTTCTTTGTTTTCTTTCTTTTTCGTCAAGAAAGAACCCATAGCCATATAAGCATAATCCAAGTTTTGATTTGAGGTACTTGGATGAACCTCTTCTTTTCTTCCAGAAGACTTTTTAGATTCTTCTTCTATCATCTTCTGGAAGTCAATCCCTGTTCCCCTGTATTTGTTATTGAACATCCCGCTTTGCTCAACCTTTTTAACAGGGGTAACAGCGTTAAGACAAAGTAGATCCAGACTATTCATCTTAACACCTCCCATAAATATAATTATACTTACGCGTTGAACAGAAAAAATAAAAAACAGGTACTGTTAGTTGACCTGTTATTCTTTATAATGCTTTCAACGAAGCTTCATTATAAAGAATATTTTTCTATCTAATATTATACATTATAGTATATTATCTCAAAGGATATGATCCTATTAAACTTAATGCCTTCGGTAAACTTCGGCACCAGCTTCAACAGGATCTATTCCACCTGTAATTCTGATGAACTCATCTCTACTAAGATAAGTATGATCAGCTTTCAGGTTACCATCTTCGTCTAGGGACGAATAATAGTATTTGAATAGCATACTAAACTCCTTTGAGGTAACACAATTTTAGAGAGGGTGCTGGTGGCACCCTCTCTAATCTTTACCTCATAAATATAATATATAAATAGACTATATAGTTTGAACAGTAAACAAAAAAATAAAAAACAGGTACTGTTAGTTGACCTGTTAAACAATAATTTATTTTGCTATTACTAAATATACATTATAGTATATTATCCTTTAAGAAGGTATTCGGGTTATGTTAATTATTTCCAATAGTATGGAACTGTATAACACAATGCTCCCGTCTTCTCGGGATACTCACCCATTTTTTGGTAGTATTCTTCCCGTGTAAGCAGACGCATACCTGGAATGTTTTTAACATTTCCTAAAGCATCTGGTACTGAAAAGAAGTAAACATATTTGTTTACCAATTTAATCACCTCCTTGAAAGATAATTAAATTTATAGGGCTGGGTGTGGTATACCCAGCTCTATTTCTATCTTCCATAAATATAATATATAAATAGACTATATAGTTTGAACAGTAAACAAAAAAATAAGAGTGGTCTATAATGACCACTCTTTAAAATTAATCGTTTTTCTTAAAAGCATTTACAATCTTTGCTATTCCACCACATATTGTAGAAAAACCAATACTTCCTACAATAAGTACAACAGCAGATTTTCTCATATCTTTGTCTTCACACATAGATATTTCTGATCTAGTCTTATGCTTTTTACCATTTTCATCAACGTTGTACTCTTTCTCTATTCTTAAAAATGGTAGTTTATACCTTTTAAGAATAATACTGTTTGGTTTAGCTGTTTTTTCATCTGTTGAAAATACATATGTTTCTGCCATATTCTTGTCCTCCAAGTAAATAATATATAATTATTTTTTGATTACTTCAAAAATTATATCATTGTTATCGGAAGACTTAGTTTTAACTATATTTATAAGTTTTTCTGTATCTGTAATAACTTTATAATCAATAGGTTTATCAAATAATGGTACAAATGTTATTCTAGAATTTTGTTCAGAATTATAATCGCTAAGATAATTAATATAGAAAAGATCATTACTATCATTTATAAGTTTAACCCTACTGTATAGATCATCCCTCTTCTTATTAATAGTACTACGAGATAAGTCATAATCACCATCTCTAGTAAGATATACTATAGCTCCCCTACTAATTAATTCTTTTTCTAAT
>JAEIGA010017996.1_pt1 | contig 10761 bp, 7 predicted proteins | sample 9270691 | NCBI WGS metagenome assembly JAEIGA01 (sample SAMN17057246, study PRJNA624740) | gut metagenome | biome: biome; isolation source: fecal sample | host: Bos grunniens | place: China: Xizang | collected 2019 | reverse complement strand
TGTTCCATCATTGTTAAATTTAACACCTTTGTCCACTAATTTCTTAGCTAGTTCATCTGCTTCAACTTGTAATTGAGAACCTTGCTCTTTAAGGAGTTTCTGTTTTTCCTTCATTAAAGCAATTTCCTCTTCCATTAACTTAACTTTTTCAGAAGCATTTGCATTTTGTTGTTTTGCTTGGTTAAGAGATAGTTTATTATCTACATCATTAATTAGATTATTAATTGTATAGTAGCGGTCTCCCAATGTTTCAATAAGTTTTAGAGTTTTCTCATGCTCTTTATTGATGTTTTTAATTTCGTTCTGTAACTCTTCGATTGCAACCTCCGTAGATGGTAAAGTATCATTTGATAGAGAAGTGTAAGCATCAATAATACCCATGATAGATTGTACATACTCTTTTTGAGATTCTTTAGCATCACCTTTTAAACTATTTGCATAGTTCTCCATAGCTTTTAACTGCGAAGAGTAGTTGGTGATATTGCCCTCTTTATCAAACTTAAACCCTGCTGATAATAAAGTATTCTTCTGTTGAGTTAAGTCCATACGTTGCTCTGCTTGAAGTTTCTTTAATGCTTCAAGTTTCTGATTAAGAAGGTCAATTTCTTCTTTATGTAAGTCTTTAGTTTTAGTAACATTGTCAGACATACTTTGTAACTTACGGTTTAACTCTAAAGCGTTATTAACATCATCTAGGGCATCATTTAACTCATAGTATCTATCAATCTGTAAGTCTAAATCTTCAACAACTTTTTCACTATCTTTGTTACTACTTGAACCATTAGTATTTAGTCCACTGTTACCTAAAGAACTTCCTTTATAACTTCCAATACCACTTCCTGTGAAAGTGGTCTTAATTGTATTGAATAGACTACCACTATTCATTTGTTGAGTAATTTTGTTCATGGCATTGATTTGATTGCGAAGGTCATGCAATTGTTTCATTTGAGCAGGGTCAATGTTTCCTACGTCTCCATAAGCACCTGCACTAGCATCCATCAACTTCGATAATTGACTTAGGTTGGCTTCTATCTCTTTCTTCTTAGCATTATAGAACTCTGCCCACATAGTTTTTAATTCATCAACAGTTGATGCTTCTGCCCCACCTTGCCAGTTTAGGAACTGTTGAATTAACTTACTATCTGTACTACGGAAGCCATCTTTTTCATTAACATATTGAGCATACATTTTTAACATACTTTGAAGTTTTTGTGCTTCTGTCATGTCCTCTGCTTCTGCTAAAGTGGTAGCATTAGTGTAATCAATTTCACGTAATCCACCTTTAGAATCAATGAATCGTGCAAAGTCATCATACTGGATACCTAAACTTTCTGCACCCATTGAGATTAACTTACTTTCAATAGCATTTTGGTAGTTGAGGAAGTTTTGAGAGTTTTTCATTTTCTCATTCCAGAAGTTAGCGTCATTTGCTAAAATTTCTTCTTGTGCAGTACGGTGTACGTCAACTTGACTCATAACCATTCCGTATAGGTTGTCCATTTCTGCAACCTTTTCATTTAAGAACTCTTGTACATAGGCAGTATCTTGAATATGTCCCGCTAACTCTGGATATGCCGAAAGTAACTGTTCTGCAAAGTCGGCAGTATAGTTTTCCGAATCTTTCATTGTTTCTAAGAAACTTCGAGCCTGTTCCTGTGCCTTACCTAACTCGATTGTAGCCTTATCTCCTAATACTGCTAAAACATCACTAGCGTCTTCAACTGCTCCTTCAAACTCTGGGAATACTCCTAAGAATTGACGAACAATCTCTTCTTGTGTCCCTGCACTGCTACCACATTCTTGAATAGTAGCACGAATGTCTTGGATAGTGTCGGCATACTTAAACTGTTCATTTTGTAAACCTTTGAAAGTGGTTGTTAAGGCGAGAATTTTTTCCTCTGTACTTTGGTATATTGTTGCCAACTCTTCGGCACTAGCCCCAATCGCTTCCATATTGTCTTTGCTTAAAGCGTTATACATATTAGTGATTTCATCACCAAATTCAACTAGGTTCTTTCCACTTTCATAACCAGTTTCACCAATTGTTTTTAAAGTGTCATTTATCTGATTTGCTTCTGCATATGTTTCTTTGAAGTTTTCCCTTAGCTTCTCAAAAACCTTTAAGAAATTCTCAACTGACTGTTCAGTGTTGGTAAGGGGATTAATTACAGTTTCCACATCAGAGTTTTTAATTTGGTCATAAAGTTCTTTATATTTTAACAGACCCTCATATTGAAATTGTAGAGTTGCTTCTAAGCCATTTGCTCTGTTATTGTGTGTCCAGTCCCAACCTAGCCCTTTGTCTAGTTCTTTAGCTTGTTCCTGTTGACGTAACTGTGTCTGTTGCTTAATTAAGTTTAATTGTGTTTCTAATGTTTTAGTTTCATCATCTAGTATTCCTGCATAGGCAGAATCAATATTGACTAATTCGCTACGAACCTTAGCGATTTCATCATTGTAGTATTTGATTTCTTTCTGCGTTTTTCCTTCTGTTTCTGCCAACTTAGTTAAACGCTCATATTCTTTTATTAGACCACTTGCGTCTACTTCCATGCTTTCTTTTAACTGTTGCGTCCCCTGTGCCAGTTCGTCCATACTTACATTTGTAGAACTTAAATTGGACATTAGAGACGTTAGTCCCCCAATTACTGCACTGATAGCTAGAGATAGACCCATAGACATTGCAGTTTGTAAGGCTACAGTTTTAATAGTTGTTTTTGCCAACTCTAACTGTGTCGCTTTTAATGTAACATTCTTAGCTTTTAACTTAGCTACAAATTCATCAGTGCTTTTGTTTTGTTGTTTAGCAACTGCAATATCATTTTCTATAGAAGCAATTTCTGACTTTGTTGTTTTAATAAGAAGTTCTTTTTGTGCTTTAAGGTCGATTGTCTTTTGGATTCCAACTGAATATTTTCCTGCCATATCTAATAAAGACTGTGACAACAATTTCCCTGTACTATTGAAAGACATGAATCCTGTAGTTACAGCCGAGATAGTGACTGGCATTGCTCCAAACAAATCAATGAAAGTTGTAGCACCATTAATGATACCAGTGAAACCATCAATCATAGCCTTATATCCATCTGTATTGACAAATGTTTGGTATAATTCCTGTTGAGCAGATTTTAAAGTATTTAACTTACCTTCTAAACTATCTGCATAGGTGCTATTCATATCCATTAACGTACCTTGTGCTTCATACGCACCGTTTACAAGTTTTATAGCAGAGTCATAACTGTCCATCATACCAATGAATACGTCCATTTGGTTCTTACCTGCTAACTGCTCTGCTAAGAAGTACTTAGTACTGTCTGAAAGAGTTACCCATTTTTCTCCTAATTCGTCCATGATACTACTGAAACTTTTTAATTCTCCAGAAGCGTCATCTCGAATAGTAATACCTAATTGCTTTAAGGCTTTTTCACCTTGTGCAAATTCAAGTTCAATATTTTCCGTTGATTCTCCAAGTTCTTCTAATGCTTGTTTCTGTTGCATTACACGAGCAGTAATTGTTCGCATAGCACGACCTAATTTATCAGAAGATTGTCCAGTAGCCACCATTGCATTACCCAACATACCTGCGAACCATTCCATGTCTACTCCTGCGGCTTTCATAGTAGAACCTGCTACACCGATACCGCTAATTAAACCTTGAAGTCCTTCTTGGAAGTCCATGTCCATGTTGGCAGATACTTTAGAAAGTACGTCACCTAAGTATTGTGTTACCTCTGCGGCGTTTGACCCATCTGCACTTAATAATTGATATGAGTTGGCAACAGACATAACTGCCTTAGTAACTTCTGTTGCTTCCATTCCCGATACGTTCATAAAAGCAGTTGAAGCTGATAATTTATCCATTACCTGTTCAATTGTTACACTGTCATTGGCAAATGTTTGGGCAATCTTTAATACTTCACTTGATACTGCCCCCATTTCCTTTGACATAGCGTTTACCTGTTCAACCATTGAACCAAATTTTTCTTCTGTTAATGTAGTCATGGTCATACTCATGTTTGTAAATGCTTGGTCTACTTCTTTGATATGAGTTAAACCATTTTGTAATTCTGTCCATAACTGACGAACAACCATTGCACCAGATACATATGTTGTTAAGTTTTTAACAGTTTTCCCTAACTCACCCATAGCAGAAGTTGTCTGATTAATTTTTGTTGCTTCAATGTGGTTGCCAATTTCTTTCCATTCTAGTTTTAGGTCGGCAATCTCACTTTTCAGACCTTTTAATGAAGTGCCATTTAAGTTGTTTAATTTATCTTTTAACTTTTGAATTGCACTTAAATCTTCTGACGTAACATAGTTCTGATTTTTTACTAAAGACTTGTTAATGTCAGACTCCATACTTCTTCGAGTACGAGCGATTAACTCTTCCATTTCTTTTCGCTCTTTTTGTGTATTCGAGAATTGTTTAGCCTTTGCTACTTCAATTTGATTTTCGTACTCTAATTGCTTTTGTAATAAAGCATTTTCAGTCTGTTGGTATGATAAACCTTTTTTCTCAATGGTTTGTTTTTGTTGTTCAATTGCCAACTTTTGCTCTGCAATTTGTTTGTCAAGAGTTGCCTTAACATTGTTGTCCTTTGTTGTTTCATACTGTTTTCTTAATTTTAACAGATATGTTTCAGACGCTTGAAGTTCTTTATTTAACCTAACCTCTTCAAGAGCATTTTTTTGAGATTGATACTCTAACTTATGCAATTCTTTTAATTTGGCAATTTGCTTGTCAAGGTTTTTATCTTGCAGTCCATAATCTTTAATCTCATTGTTTGCACTTGTTCGAGATGACTTAGCGGCAGCCTTCTGTTTCTCTAATACTTCAAGTTCTTGCTTACTTGCAGTAAGAGATTGCATTTTATATTTATGAAGAAGTTCTACAGATGTTCTAAGTTTGGCATAGGCAGACTCTTGTTTCTTAGCCAATTTTTCCTCTTCTTTTGCAACAAGTTTGGCATTTGCCAACTTTTGTTTATTAATAACAGAGTCTTGCAAAGACGGGTTTACCATACCATCTTTCTTTAGAGCCTTCTCTTTTTCTTTAATGCTTTCTTTGGTTTTTGCTATTTCCTGTGCCACCTTTTCTTTTCTCTTTTCAGTAGCAACAATTCCTTTTGCTTCTAACTTTCCTATTTCCTCATAGAGTTTACGGATTTCTTCATAGCGTTTCTTTTGAACACTTAAAGCGTCTGCTTTAAGATTAGCTTGTTGGATTTCCGTTGTCCCATTTTCAAAGACTCGTTGTTGGATAGTTAGGATTTGCCCATACTGGTTCATCAATTGACTTGTTATGTGGGTAAGTTGGTTATTCTTGTCCACTTTAAAAGATTGATTAACCATTCTATTAAAGTCTTTTGCTACACCTTTTAAATCAAAGTCTAGTCCCTTGATTTCCACAGGAGTCTTGCCAATATTGTCTATGGCTTTTTTAACATTTTTCATAGACTGTGCTTGGTCTACTTCAAGCATAATATTTAGACTTAATGGTTTGCTTCCGTCCATGTTTTTATCACTTCCTTATCTCATTCTAAAGCAACTGTATCACTCAAATTCTTCATTTATTTACCAATTTATGGTAATGATAAAATTTTTGTTTTACAGTATTTTTTCTAAAAAAAGAGATAAGAACGCTCTAAAAATCAAGGCTTCTTATCTCTTTTCATACTCTTCTTATTTGTAATTTTCATGTTACACCTCTTTAAAATTAGTGTATATGCAATTTAAAATCAACATCTAAACCATACTGTGCAAATTTCTCTTTCAGTATGTATGGTAATCTTTCTCTCATTACTTCTCGTGTAGCTTCATAGAAGTCACGTCTCATTGGCATTGTTGGTGTACCATTGACAATCATAGCGTCTAGGTAGTATCCACCTGCTTCACCACTAGGCTCTGCAATACTCTTTACTGTTATCTCTATTGTATTACCATAAACGTCAATAGTTGTGTCGAAGTTAGTTGGGTCTGCAAGACCTCCTCTTTCATATCTTCGTATATAGTATTTAGGAATATATTTGTCATATACCTCTTTGTCTATAACCTCCAACATGGTAGGGATAACTTCTTCATCTATAACCTCTTGCATAATTTGTTGGGCACTCATATTGATGTATCTCAACATGGCATTAAGAGTTTTAAACTTAGGCATTATTTAACACCTAAGTCTGCTAATTGTGCTTTTAATTCTGCAATTTTTGCTTCTTTTTCTGCTTGTGCTTTCGCTTCCATATTTTCAACAACATCTTTAGCAATCATCTCTGTTGTATGAGGGTTTGATTGAAGAGTACGTTGTGTTGCAATGAATGATTCAAAAACAGACATTAAGATTTTGTCAACTTCAATTTTAATAGCAACAAATAACTCATTAGGGTTTGCTACTACCGAGTTGATTAATTCTTTATCTTCTAAATCAATTTCTAAGTCTGTAAACATTGTAAACAATTGCATGATTAAATCTGCTTCTGTAATGTTGACATTGACTGCCCCATCTTCTACAATGATACTATCTTTGATTTTTTCTAACATAGTTTCTTTTTCTTCAACCGTTGGTGAATACACCTTAGTTAAATGGTCTTTATCAACAGTATTGATAATAGTTTGAAATTCAGATGGATTATAGTATTTTACCACGTCACCAGATTCGCTCTCTACAACTAAGCATTTAATCTGACGCTCTCCATCATCTTTTCGCATTTTTAATGATTCTAATTTTGCCATTTCTATTCCCCTTTCTGCTTATCCCCTATTTAACTACATGAAGAGGAGCGTGTGTTTTTTGCTTTCATGTAGTTAAATAGAGAAGGGTGTAATACACCCTCTGCTATTATTGGTTTACTGGTACGTAAGCTAAGAATCCTAAAGTGTCATGGTCTGCGTGTTTTAAGATAGTGAAGCTAGTTGAGATAGCTGATTCTGATTTTTCAGATGTAGCTTCATCTACGAAGTCAGTAGAGAATGAAGCACGGTAGAATTTCCATACTTTTTCACAAACTACTTTTTGAGCAGAGTTGGCTTGTGGGCGAGTGATAGTGATAGCTACGTCACGTCCACTGCTTGACGCAGGAATATCCACTTTCTCTGCTTCAACAGAGTATTTGTAAGAACCTACTAATACTACATCTCCTTGTTCAACATCTCCTGTTAAAGTTAATTTTTTACCAGATACAGATGCTTCGATAACTTCTCCTGTTTTCTTGTTGTAAACAACTGGAGCGACTCCAACTACTGCTTGGTCTAAATCAATAGCTTTTCCTTCTCCTACTTTGTAGTTTTTAGGGAACGCTTCTAATTCAACTGTAGCAGTTTCTAAAGTTCCACCAATTTTTAATGCTAACCAATCACGTTTAGCTTGAATGTCAGTTACTTCAACTGTGATTTCGCTATCTCCAACGATTTCTAACCATTGAGTGTTGTCACGTCCTGCACGGATAGCAGTTTTAGTTGCAGTTTTGTTTACGTTTGTAGACTTTAATGAACCACTGAACATCTCCATACCTGTCTCTAAGTCAGTTACTAAGATTTCACCGATTGTCATGTCATACAATTCTTCTGTTAAGAATTTGTTTGCTTTTGCCATTTTGTTACCTCCCACTCGTGGCTCTGTACTTACGACTAGAGGTTGTTCCTCCTTCACCACGAACTGTTTTGTATTTTTTAACTGTGTTGATTTTTCACCAACACTGTCGTAAGTTCTCTTTTTCTTTTTCGCCATGTTATCCTCCTAATGCTCTTTGTAAATCTGCATCAGCTTTCTTATCCTGTTTGACAAAGAATTTATCCCATGAGTTAGGATTAGATAATGTTTCTAATGCTTTATATGTATTGATACTATCTACCTTTGCCCCTTGTGCTCGGTATGGGTGAATTGAATCGTTGAAGTCTATTCTTTGAAACATTTCATTGTCACAACGTAGTTGGTAGTAGGTATAGTCCTTCATTTGTGAAGGTAGTATCTGTTTTCTGTTACACACATAAACTAACATGGATTGAAAGTCAAAATCTCCACCAGATTTGTTACGAACCTTTACTGCCTTATCAATGACCTTTTGAGTGTAAGCGTCTTCAACAAGTAGTGGTTCAAACATGAGGTTTTGTCGCATGATAACTTCACGAATAGCGTCATAGTTGTGTTGGTTGATAACTCCTACGTCACCAATTTCAACACCCCAATGACCTCGGCTGTCTGTTTTTAATGTTGCCTTGTTTTTGGTTACAAGTTCAAACATTCTTTCCAATCTTTGAACTGCCATACATTCTGTATCTTGCTTTTCCATAACTTCTGTTGCTATAATGGATATAATTAAGTCGAACAATTTCATTTTCTTTTCGGGTTTTAACTTATAATTTATAAAGTTATACCCGTATAACAAATAGCGATTGCCCAACTCACTAAACTCCTCCCAGTCGAGAACACTTATGGGGAAGAGTTCAATACCATCAACTATTTCACTCTTCCCCAAGTAATCTTTAATCATAACGTGATTCTCCACCTAGTTCATCTTCATGTACGTGTCCACCATAGACAGTAACATAGAAAGGAATAGTCATACCCATATAACCAGATGTTCCAACACGTAGGTCAGTAACGTCTCCTGCAAGATGAATAGTACAGTCCCCTGTAAACTCTTGTGCTTTACCTTCAACTGTTTTATTATCTAGTAAATCAACAATTTCACAGGCGATTGAATTTGCTCTCTCCTCATATAGACTATCCAGTTTATTAAATTCAATGGGGTAGATAATGTCAACGTTAAAGAAATGTTTCCCCACGATAACATCTACCCCATAGCTTAATCGACCAGTAACCATATTCGGATTGAATGTACTTTTGTGACAGTGAACGTAAATACTCACCTGTCTGTCAGATAGTACCTCACCACTGTAAGCATAGTCATATAAGACACGCTTATCTGCGGTTTCACTAACATTATCATTGACAACAGGCAGTGTTAAACTGTCTACTAAGTCTGGTTGTTTAACTTTATCGCCATTATACCCCACACCTCGATTTAGTAAGGGAGTTCGAGTATAGTAACGAGCAAGTCTTTTAATCTTTTGCGAATTATCTATTAAGTCTATCATGTAGCATTTTAATGGAACGATTCGCTTTAGTTTGGCACTTCTTCTACCAAGATGTTTGCTATTCCCACGCATAGGAATCCCCCTAACAAATCATAATATCTTTTTCATATGTTGTGCCTGTTTGGTCTGTTGCTTTTAGGGTAATCCAACCTCGTTTTATTCCTTTAATTCTAATAGAAGTATCTGTCTTGCTTGACATAGTTGCTATAGTCAAATCATCTATTTCCCAGTCCACAGGTTTGTTGACTGTATACACACTTGTTGTATTGAGTTTGACTTTTTCCTCTCCTATAATTTCAGAAAGTGTCTCTTCGTCATTGTCTCCCACCACAATGTCTTCATAAGCGTTCCAAGCCAAATTGTTCTCAAAATCGTCCATTGGCATAGTTTCGTCTCGTTGAGCGACACATACTAATAGGTTCGGGAAAACTAAGTCATCTAACTCGGTAATCTTGTAGACGTATTTGTTTGCAAACATAATACGTTGTCCAATCTTAATCGTATCTGTGTATTGATTTCTTTGAATATAAATCTTAGTTTTAGAATCCAATTCGTAAAACTTATCTTGGTCTAAGATACCCTTTGAACCGTATGTTGTACTGTTTGTGTAGCAGTATAATGGTTTGTCAACACCTTTAAGATTGATGTGTCTATTGCAATAGAAACACATACCTTTAGGAGATAACTGGTCTTCGTCCAGTTCTCGTAAAATGTAGATTTTATTATTGACCTCCACGTAAGACCCCACTCTTACTTTAGTGTCTGGTCTAAACAAGATTGTTTTCTCTAGTTCACTGTTACCACTTTTGATAACAATATCAATATCTACTGCTTCTTTGGTATAATCTTCTTGCAGTGTTGCCTTATTATAACCATGAGTAAGCGAGAACGTTCTATTGATTTCCCTCTTAGCAGTATTAGTTCTAGCTTCTAGCACGGTTGTTCCTTGCTTTGCTAAATGCTTTTTATAAGTTTCAAAATAAGACATAACTACACCTCAAATTCTGTAATATCGAAGTCATAGTCTGCCAATAAATTATGAAACTCAATGCGACTATCATCTCGTAATGCTCTTAATTCAGATAATCTGTTTGCATTGCTAAAGATGGTGAAGTCTTTTGAACTTAATTGACTTTCTAACAGTTCATAGTTGTATACTCTTGGTGATAACCACTCTACAACTAATCCAAGTGCTAATATAGTAGCTTCCATGTCTGTTACAGTACGAGAGAACTCACTCTTGCTTTTGTCAAATGACAATTCTTTAAATACTCTTGCTTTTGCAATAACCATCTTTACTTTAATACCCAGTTCTTCAAACAGTTCTTCCTCGGTATAATTGATGTAGTCAATTTCTCTAACAGTATTTAAAAACATTTCAACAACATCTTCAAAAGTATTCATATTATCACCCCTATATTATATAAAAGGGGTAATAATACCCCTTTTTAATAGTTAAAGTCTTTATCTAATAATTCTTCTAGTTTACGGATAACACGAATATCTCGTAATTCCTGTTCTTCAACCTTTTTATTTACTACACTTGCAAGGCTAGTACGGAATGATTTCGGTAAGTTTTCACAAGTTTCAATAATGTCATCTAATGGTAAGTCGAAGAACGCTTCTAAATCTTGAACACGTTCAATGTATTTGTATAACTCTGTCAAT
>JAEIGA010017995.1_pt1 | contig 10761 bp, 3 predicted proteins | sample 9270691 | NCBI WGS metagenome assembly JAEIGA01 (sample SAMN17057246, study PRJNA624740) | gut metagenome | biome: biome; isolation source: fecal sample | host: Bos grunniens | place: China: Xizang | collected 2019 | reverse complement strand
CTGTTCTTTATAGGAGAGACGTGTGGCGGCATTGTCACGTTTCGGCTTTTGGGGAGCTTTTTCAGTAGGGGTCTCCGCTTTTGGGGCGGCGGCGGTTTGACGTGCTTTCGCTGTTTGCCAGTCGGTATAACCGCCAGGATACATCTTGACATTACCATCTTCAATGACAATGACCGAGGTGGCCACGCGATCAATGAATTCACGGTCATGCGAAACGAGCAAGAGGGTGCCGCCCATATTGGCGAGTTCTTCTTCGAGTAATTCCAGCGTTTCCACGTCTAAATCATTGGTCGGTTCGTCCATGATTAGGAGGTTGCCAGGATTAAGGAAGAGTCGAGCGAGGAGCAGACGGGCGCGTTCGCCGCCACTTAAGGCTTTGACAGGGGTGCGAGCACGTTCGGGGGTGAAGAGAAAATCGCCGAGATAGCCAAAGATGTGTTTGCGTACACCGCCCACTGTGACGAATTCTTTTCCTTCAGCTACATTTTCAACGACGGTTGCCTCTAAGTCAAGTGCACCACGGAGTTGGTCAAAGAAGGCGGGCTGAACATTGGTGCCGAGCTTCTGGGTGCCAGAGAGTGGGGTGAGTTGGCCTAAGAGAAGTTTGAGCAGTGTGGTTTTTCCCGCGCCATTTTCCCCCAAGATACCGATACGTTCGCCACGTAAGATTCGCAGGGAGACATCTTTGAGCAAGAGCTTGTCTGGAGTATAACCGAAAGAGACGCCATCACACTTATAGACGATGTCGCCGGAGCGGCCACCTTCAGCGGTGAGGGTTAATGTGGCGGTATCGCTCTGTGTACGGCGTTGGGCAAATTCTTGGCGCAATTTCATGAGCGCTGCGACGCGTCCTTCATTACGACAAGTGCGTGCTTTTACACCGCGGCGCAACCACGCTTCTTCTTCGGAGAGTTTCTTGGATTTGCGTTCCCAATAGACGGCTTCATCGGCAAGGAGTTCGGCCTTGCGACGTAAGAAGGTGGAGTAGTCGCAGTCCCAACCAGACAGAAGACCACGGTCTAAGTCAAAGACAGTCTTGGCAACGGATTTCAAAAAGGCGCGGTCGTGCGTGATGAAGAGACAGGCGAAGGGTGCCGTGGCTAAAAATTGTTCCAACCAACGAATCGAGGTGATGTCTAAGTGGTTGGTGGGTTCGTCTAACAAGAGAAGATGGGGCTCTGTTGCCAAAGCGCATCCTAAGAGGACGCGACGGCGCATACCACCAGAGAGGGCATTGAATTCGGCGTCTAAAGGAAGGGAAAGGCGTGTGGCGATGGCGTGCGCAATGTGGGTGCGTTCCTCATCAAGGACTGCACTGCAGAGGATGGATTCCACGGTGCCAGGACGATCTGCTGGAACATCTTGCGGGAGATAGGCCACGCGCAGGGCGGTGTCGCGAATGATTTCACCCGAGTCAGGTCTCAATAGACCTGCGATGACCTTGAGGAGGGTGGATTTTCCTTCGCCATTACGACCCGTAATACAAGCGCGAGCGCCGGGTTCAATTGAGAGAGAGATGTCAGAGAGTACGGGGGCATTGCCGAAGCCGACCGTCACATTATGCAGAGTGATAAGCGCCATGGTAAAAAGAAAATAAGCCGGCGAAACCGAAACTCTCCGTAGATTCAAAAGGAGAGGGGCTTCGCCGGCGATGTCTTAGTTGTTTTCGAGGAAGACTAACACGCGCAGGAGTTCAGAAACGCCCCAAGCTTGTGCGCCCGTGCCGCAGGGTTCGTGGGGCGCATTGCCCTGAACGCATTCTGGCAACTGGGTGACGCAGTCCTTATTGACCAAGAACTCCGCAGAGGCCAAGAGCGCCTTTGCCGCACGGCGAGCATCTTCACCATAGGTCAAGAAGAGTGCTTCAGCATAGAGCGGGAAGGGGAAGGTCCAGCCAGTGCCATTGTGATAGGCCGGCTTACGACGGGTATCTTCATCACCTTCATAACGCCCCCAGTAGGGATTGTGCGGGTCGTTAAGCAGGACGCCATCGCGATAGATTGGCAACGCGCGACGGACTGGACGATCTGCGAGGGTACGAATTGCGCCAGGCGAGAGCAAACACTCTGTTGCATTCAAGACAGAAATGGCGAGATCGCGATTGGTCTTTAAAAGCCCTAAGGTCACAGCATAGAGCTGATTGGGACGAATCGCATCATCCGGATCTGCCTGACGAGCACCAACGCCTTGCTCTGCGTAGAGGCAGTCTGAGAGACCTCCATTGGGCAAGGGGAAGAGTTCTGCAAAGTTACGGCGCACCTTTGACGCTAAACGCTTCCACTTCGGGGCGACTTCACGTCCGAGGAGATCAAGCAAGCGCACCCAAAGGGCCTGGATTTCAACCGAGTAACCATTGCGTGGCGTACCGGCAGGATAATTGGTATCCATCCATGTGTAGTGGTGAGGCGCCCAAATTAAGCCAGTTTCAGGATCTGCCTTGATGCCGTTCACGGTGCCCTTGACGTAGTTCTCGGCGATACTCACTAAGATGTCACGCAGGGTTCTATTTTTGCCACAGGTGTGCGATAGGACCTTTTCTGCGCCATGCGCAGCAATCATATCATCGACAATGACCGCAAACCAAAGCGGTGCATCCACCGTCTCGCGGTTGGCATCATCTTCACCACGAATCATATTGGGGATGGTGCCACCCTTTTCAAAGCGACCAAACTCGGTGAGCGTGTCAAAGACGGTATCCCAATCCTTTGCAGCGACGACACCACGCAAGAAGATGAGGGTGTCACGACCCCAGTCTAAGAACCACGGATAGCCTGCAATGACGGTCTTGTGTTCGTCACGGCGAACGATGTAGTTGCGCAAGGCTTGCGCCATCCCTTCGCGGAGCGAAATAGGTGCAGAGGGGAGCGTACGTGTGAGGGCTGGAATACGAGGTGTGCGTGTGGAAGGAACGCCAGCAGTGAGTACGGCTTCTTCGCCACGGTTCAATTCGATGTGGAACCAACCCGGGCTCCAGAGATCGCTTGCGGCTTCTTGGCCACGTGCGGCTTCTTCTGGGTGAGCAACGCTATAAGTCCATTCGGCTTCGGGATTCCAATCAGCCTTCGGCATGACCATGGAGAGCTCCATGCCACGTTCGGGACGGAAACCAAAGCCATTGGGAAGATTGGTTAATGCCTTTGGCCAAGCGGTTTCTGGGCCAGTGTAGGCCTTTGTCTTGCAATGGAAATTGCGCCATTCGATGTCTGGACGGAGGATTAAGCCGATCGAAACATCGGGGTCGCGCCACGGCTTGGAGGCTTTATCACGACGGAAACGCAGTACAACGCGGTTCTTACCAGGTTCCAACGCGACGCGCAAGGAAATGGGGACGCGACGACCCATACCACATGGCGCAGCAAAACGCCATTCTGCTGCAGAACCATCTGGGGCGATGGTGACATGTTCTAAGCATGGCCCCGCTAAAGGTGCGCTAAAACCATTGCAGACGACCCATGCACGGCAACGCGTGAAGAAGATTTGACGATCATCTGGAACGGATGCGTGGCGGTTGAGCGCTAACAAGCAGTCGTACTGAGAGCGGATGTCACCCCACTTGAGACGAATCTGGCCCATGGCACCTGTGCCATTGGTGAGCAGGAGGCGCGCATCACCGAGTGATTTCACTTCTAAGCCAGAGAAACGGCGGCGCATCAAGCCAGAATGAACCCCTTCGGCAAGCGCGAAAACAGAAGAGGTGTGGTTCTCAACGGCGTTCGGGGTGTAAATTTCGGTCGAAAGGGTGAGCTTTTCGGTACGGCGCGGTTGGTGGGCAATCGGGGAATAGCAACGATAGACGGGCAACATCACACCATAGCCGCCATCTGCCATTGCAATCGCACGACCTTCGCTAACGACATCGCCATCGGTGTTTCGCAATTGTGCGCGGAAGGGAACCGGCGAGGAGATGTAGAGCAGTTTGCCTGGGGGCACCATCACATCGCGATGTAAGTCGGAAGGCAACTGCATGCGAATGGCGCGAGGCAAGCCTGTCGCTGTTTGCGTGAAGGCCACGGGGTCCTGAATAAAGCGTGTGGCCAGGACCTCTCCGTCTTCCTTTTCAGGAATGGGTTCGCCCAACCACTGCAAGGTGCGCATTGCCATCACGCGACGCAGGCGCTGAAGCATACCGTGGACGGGGGATGAACCACGTTGACGGGTGGCCGCTTCAATTGCCGTGAGGTCTGCAGGATTTGAAGAGAGACAGCACACTTGCCCAGGGGAGAGTTGAATACCTTCGGGATTCAACACCATGGAGTGACCACTGAGCAAGTCGTAGGCGACGCGTTCAGGGAAGTAGGTGCCATTGTAAGAAACGGTCTGACACTGCTGCCAATCTAAGTTGGCAAGGATTAAGAGCGGTTGGTGGCCTGGACGCTTGCGTAGCACTGCGAGTACATTGCCACCGCCATGCTGGAGTTGCTGAAGCGAGGTGGAGTCTCCGAAGAGCGGATGGGCGCGCAGGATGGCATTGAGGCGACGGATGAGCCCGCACGCATTGTCTGCTGCACCCCAGTTGAGCCCACCGCAACCATGCACATCGATCTTTTCACTTGCATACCACTCTACGCCGGCGGTAATACCAAAGGAGCCTTGCTGTGAAAGAAGGGCAGAGAGTGCAATGCGCAAGCGTGACCATGCAGGAGAGGTTGCGGCCAAACGATTGTTGTCATGCGTTTCGGCGAAGTGTACGAGCGGACCGCGTTGTTCGGAGAGGCGTAACATTTCCGGCAACATGGCTTCAAAGGCAGAGCGGTCATAGGTTTGGAACATTTCGGAGTAGGCCCAGTCCAAGCCAGATGTACCAATGAGCGATTCTGTAACATCCATCGGACCACCCAAACCTTCTAAAAGGAAGACGGTGTCTGGGTATTCACGACGCACTAAAGCCACAATTACATCCCACGCAGATTTAGGAATCATGTAGCCTGCATCACAACGGAAACCATCCACACCTTGACGACACCAGTACAAGAAGACGTCTGCAATCGCACGGCGCAGTTCGGGCTTGGAATAGTCCAATTCAACCAAATCCTCCCAGGTTACACCCCAAGCGCCAGGAGAGTGGAAGGAACCATCGCTATTCTTGCGATACCATTCAGGATGATGAATTTGGAAGGTCGCCGCCCAACCCGTGTGATTGGCGGGCAAGTCCATAAAGAGAGATGCGCCACGTGCATGGACGGCTCCGACCAATTCGTGAAATTGGTCGAGTGGGGTAGCAGAGGTGTCAAATTCTGCCAAGGCGGGATCGATATCAAGGAAGTCACGTCCTGCAAAGGGCGAACCAAAACGTCCCATACGTGCGAAGGTCGTGGGTGTGGGATGAATGGGGAGCAAGAGAAGCCCACGGAAACCTAAATCCACGCAGATGTGGTCTAAGTGGCGAATAAGGGCGCGGAAGGTGCCGCTTGGCGGGATGACGGTGTAGCCAGCACGATCTAAAATGGCTTCTTCTTTCGCATGCGCCGTTGACGCATAGGGGACGGAACGTGTCGCAGGAGCGAATTGACGGACAAATGCCGCGTAAATCATATTACCTGCAGCAGTATGGGCCGGTGCAACTTTGATAATGGTGTTGCCAAAGCCTTCCGTCCAGATGGGTTCTGGATTATCTTCTCGCAGGAAGCAGGCTTTACCTTCAAAGATGCCAACTTCTAAAAGGGGGATTTGCACTTTCCAGACGCCTTTTCCTGCAGGCGTCATCGGAATGTCATGCCAGTCGTCACCGCTAATCATGCGGTTTTCATCGACGTGTGCAAGCACTTCTGCCTGGTGAATCGCGGCTGCACCAATATTTGTGCGGAAGACCATTGTGCCACGTTCGACCTCTTTTTGTGCACAGAAAACTTTAATTTCAAGGGTATCGCCGACCCATTTTAATAATTTTTCGCCAGCGGCGGGCTCTTGTTTCATACGTCTAAAATCCTTCTTCGGATACCAATCTTTTAGAAGTATAGCAAATTCAACGCTTTCTGCATACAATAATAAAGTGGGTAATGTGGTAATAAAGCGGGTAAAGTGGCTGAATCTTACCGATTGATTGTAAATGGAAATGAATTTTGTGTGGAAGGTGCGCTTGACAAGTGGAACATTGATTTCTGGTGGCGCGGGAATGGATGAAAAGAGGTTGCGCAGGGGGTGGAGTTGTGATATGGTTTAGGTGATTATTGTTTTATTAATGGAGGTTTTCATGATTCGCTTTGCTCACTTCAATTTCAATGTCTTAGACTTGGATCGTAGTTTGAAGTTTTATAAGGACGCACTTGGTTTAGAACCCGTTCGTGAGATTGTGCCTGAAGATCAGAGTTTTAAGATTGTTTATCTCGGTGATGGGAAGAGCGAGTTCGTGTTGGAATTGACTTGGCTTCGTGATCGTACAGAGGCTTATAATTTGGGGGATGAAGAGTTTCATTTGGCCTTTGAAACCGATGATTACGAAGGCGTGCATGCGCGTCATGAGGCAATGGGTGTTATCTGCTTTGAAAATCCTGAAATGGGCATTTATTTCATTAAGGATCCAGATGGTTATTGGGTGGAAATCTTGCCTGCACGTGCCTAATTCGGCATTTTCTATAAAAGCGTTGATGATTTGTTGCTGAGATGTATTCACTTCTATTTGAAGCGAATAGTATGTTTACAAATATGAATAGTTAAAGTGGAAACGATTACGTCTTTACGAGAGATGTTGATTTGTCGTAAGGCATAATGAAACATGCTCATTTAATCTGTATGAAGTTAACGCAGGAACAAGTCAATAGTTGGGCAGGGGCCGAGATGGCCGCGAAGGGACATCAATTGTTTTCCTCTGGCGCGGTGCAGGGGGTGCAGGCGAATGAAACGCGCCTTATGGGGGCCTTGAAGGTTGGCGCTTCGCGTTTAACTACAACAATTCAACTGATTGATGGGCGGCCGAAGGTGACGTGTGTCTGTCCCGCTGCGCATCAGCATGGCATGTGTATGCATGCCGTGGCAGTGGCACTGGAGTGGTTGAAGCGGCAACGTGCTAGTTCGGAAGAGGTTACCTTTTCTGCCGAGCGTGCGCCCACATTGGTACAAATCGAAAAGTGGGCCGAACCCAGCACGCTTGCTCGCGCCCAACGGTTGATTAAGTCTGGCGCCGTTTCGCAGGTGCGATTTGCTTATCCGATAGGCGAAGCGGTGGTATCAGGAAATTCTGTCCAGTTGCCCATCTCGTTCAAGATGTTACCCAGTGGTTTGGCGGAGGGGAAGTGTCGTTGTGCGGATTCACGCGATAGGGGACTTTTGTGCGAACACATTGTTGCGGGGATGCTGGCTGTCATGCATCTCTATGGGAATGAGACGCGCCGTAAGCAGTATGAAGAAGAACGCACGCGCATGGCGCAGCTCGCTCAGGCAAAGGATTTGATTCAGCGCGATCCACGAGGCCGTCAAGCACTTCTTCGTGTTTTTCTCCCCTCTCTTCAAACCTTGCCGATAGCCTTTTATTCAGATCAAGTTCGTATCGCGATTCGCATTTATGTAGAGGGGCAGGCGTGGAGACCTCAAGACTTGCCGAAGGCTGTTTATGCGTTTTCGGAGGGGGACGAGGATCTGATTGGCATCTTTGAAGATATTGCAGGGGGCGCCTTCCCTGAAGAGATGACGCTTACGCAATCGGATACGCTGGCTCTCATTCGGTGTGCGGCGAAGAGTTGGGTTGGATTCGGGGTGACGCGTCAGCAGTTGAGTGTGCGCAAGGAAAGCGTCGTAACCCCCATTTCTTTGTGCCCATTGCCAGATGTTGATGCGATGGAAGTGCGTGTGAGTGCTCCTAACGGGGGTGTTTTATTGGCGCACGGTGCACTGGGATTTGTGATTGCTGGCACCACGGCTATGCCAGTGGCTCGAACGCTCCCCTTGCCGTATCAAGCGGTTTATCGCGAACCTGTGCGTGTGCCGCGTAGTGGCTTGATTCATTTTTATCAAAACGATCTGCCACAGATGACTGCAGTATTGCCATTGGATGAGAAGAGTGTTCCGCTTGAACTCTTTACGACCACGCCTGGTTCGCCGCGTTTCATCTTGGAAATTGATGGCGATGAGAATGAGGTTACTGCACGGTTGACGGCACAATATGGAAATTACCATGTTAAGGTGGGGTCTACAGAAGAGATTTCGCAACCCGACCCTGAGGATTTTTACCATTGTTATGTGCGTAATCGTGAGGCAGAGCGTGCTGCACTTGACTATACACAGGCCATGGGCTTCTTTAGTTCAAATGGGAACCATTTAGGGGAAGTAACAGGGATACGTGCAATTCGTAATTTGATGGGCGAACATATCCCTGCGGTGCGTCGAGCGGGTTGGAAGGTGCGCTTAACAGGAAAGATTGCCGATGCGTGTGAAGCTGCGGAGATGATTCTGCCTGTGGTGTCTGTAACGCCGAGTGCTTCTGGTGCAAACTTTGAATTAACGACGGTTTATGAAGCTCCGCAAGGTAAGGTGGAGATTACGGCAGCAGAGGTTGAACGCGCCTTGGCTCATGGTAATGCCTATATCGAAAAGGAGGGTACGTTAGTCCTCATTGATATCGGGGCTCTGAAAACCTTGCGGAAAACCCTGTCCTCTTGTCATGCATCAGCTGGCCAAACGCCCGGAAGTTCATCGTTAGATGCTGTGCACGTTCCTTTTGTTGAAGCGGTGTTGGCGGGGTTGGAAGGGATTATCTTTGAAACTCATCCTGATTGGCAAAAACGTGCCGCGGTGCAGAATCGCGAGCAGAAGCCAGAACCAGTGGACTTGGGTCGCCTTGAGGGAACGCTTCGCCCGTATCAAAAGGAGGGCGTATATTGGTTGCGCTTCCTTGAGACATGTGGTTTTTGTGGTATTTTGGCAGACGAGATGGGCTTGGGTAAGACATTACAAACGCTCACTTGGTTGCAACTCCCTCGTTATCGCGAAAATGCTCGTCGCGCTCCCGCACTGATTGTTTGTCCGACCTCTTTGGTGGAGAACTGGCGTCGCGAGGCAGTAAAGTTTGTGCCGTGGATGCGTTGTTTGGTGTTGTCGGGACCTGATCGTGCTGCACAATTTAAATATGTGCCAGAAGTGGATTTGGTGATTACGAGTTATGCACTCATTCGACGGGATACCGACTTCCATGCGCGGTGTGTATACTCTGCTGTGATTTTGGACGAGGCCCAGGCGATTAAGAATCAGCGAACGCAGAATGCGCAGGCTGTTAAACAATTGCGTTCGGATACGCGTCTGGTGCTTTCGGGTACGCCGATTGAGAATGGAGTCTCTGACCTTTGGAGTATCATGGACTTCTTGATGCCGGATTACTTAGGCAAGTATGAGGAGTTCAAGGTGCGCTATGAAGATGCTGTTGAGTTTGGCGGGCGCGCCGCTGAACTTGCTCAAGATCAATTGCGGAAAAAGTTACATCCGTTCTTATTGCGACGAGTGAAAAAAGATGTTGCGCCGGATTTGCCCGACAAGATTCGTTCGGTCATGTATTGTGAATTAACCCCTGCGCAACGTACCGTCTATGATCGCATTCGTGAACAAGTACGTTCGCGCATGCGGAATTTGGTGAAAGAAAAGGGCTTTGAAAAGTCTCGCTTTGAGGTCTTGGCAGACTTGATGCGTTTGCGTCAGATTTGCTGCGATGCATCTTTGTTGGCTGATTACAAGGCGAAAGAGGGCGAAGAAACCTCTGCAAAGATGGACGCCTTAATGGAGCTTATCGCAGAAGCTCGTTCGGGGGGACATCGTGTACTTGTCTTCTCGCAGTTCACCTCTATGTTGAAGCGAATTGGCGAACGCCTCACCGCTGAAGCGCTTCGTTTCTGTTATTTGGATGGTAGCACGAAAAATCGTTTGGATGAATGTGCTCGCTTTAACCAAGATACATCAATCCCTGTCTTTTTGATTTCACTCAAGGCCGGCGGCACGGGGTTGAACTTAACAGGCGCCGATACCGTTGTCCACTTTGACCCCTGGTGGAATCCCGCCGCTGAAGAACAAGCCACCGACCGTGCGCATCGTATTGGGCAGAAGCGAACCGTTCAAGCGATTAAACTCATCGCACAAGATACGATTGAAGAAAAGGTCTTGGAGATGCAACGCAAAAAGCAGGCCCTCATTGAGGCAACCGTGAATGCGACCGACGCCTCTATCGTTTCTACCTTGACCATGGCTGAAATTGAAGACTTGTTGGCCTAATTCCTTAAAGCTAAAGTTTTACGGCACGTTGTACCATTTTGAAAAAGAGAATGGGTACAACGTGTAATATTTTCCTATCTGATTGTGAAAATCTATTTGAGCAGCCGAACAGCCAGTGCCAATCTCCTCACGTCATGGCAGGTGCTTATCCCACACGGAGATTCACTTAAACGTCTGGCGTTCATAACGATCCTAATGTCGTGGCAGACCTTGTTATACACGGAGACATACTTAAACGCTTGGCGCTTATAACGAGCCGATGTCGTGGGAGACCTTGTTTGATATGGTGATAGATGTAATTTGCGTTGGTGTTTGTTCTGTGTCGGTCCATTGTTGGACCGATATTTTTGAAGATTTCAAAACTGAAGCTATTTTCTTTCCCCACAAATTCGCTATCGCAGATGTTAAGGTGTGCGATGGTGTAAAAGTGTAACGTAATTTGTGAAAGGTGTAATGGCCGCAAGTCGACGCACGAGGGATTATTCCCATATCCCTGAGGTGGCGGGGAAGGTGAGCTGTTCGCTGATGGTGATTGTACCTTTCCCATAAACCCATTGGATGAAGGTCTCGTCT
>JAEIGA010017994.1_pt1 | contig 10761 bp, 10 predicted proteins | sample 9270691 | NCBI WGS metagenome assembly JAEIGA01 (sample SAMN17057246, study PRJNA624740) | gut metagenome | biome: biome; isolation source: fecal sample | host: Bos grunniens | place: China: Xizang | collected 2019 | reverse complement strand
AGACCTTCTCACGCGTGAGAAGGTCTCGGGCGCGCGAGGTCTGCAAGCCGAAAAGAGAGCAAGCTCTCTTTGTCGGATTGCCGACCTTGCGCTGACGGGAAGCCGCCGCGGCGGCTTCCCGTCTAAAATGACGTGTAGTTTGTGCAGACCCGTTCAGTAAAAAGTTTTGCGGAGCTTTTTCAAAAGCGACCGTATCCCCAGCCAACTATAACATTTCGATAAATCAGAATTTGAAAAAGACGGCTATTTTTTTCCTTTTTGTCATATAGTTATAAAAAAGCGAAAAGGAAGGGTAGGAACGTGAGAAGGGTTTGGATAAAGGGCATATCTTTTTTGATGGTGCTGATTTTGGTTTTGTCATCGGTTGTAATGGGAGTATTTGCCTCAGACGGCGCGACCGACGCGGCGGTTGAGGGACAGCTTGGTATGGAGATCGACTGCATCGGTGCGATCTTGATGGATGCTGAGACGGGAACGGTGTTTTATGAAAAAAACGCCGACGAGGCTCTGCCGCCCGCGTCGGTGACCAAGATCATGACGCTTCTTTTGGTGATGGAGGCCATCGAGGAGGGCAAGATCAAGCTGACCGACCGCGTGAGCGCCAGCGCCAATGCCGCCTCAATGGGCGGCTCGCAGGTCTACCTCAAGGAAGGCGAGGAGATGAGTGTTGAGGATCTTCTCAAGTGTGTGGTGATCGCTTCGGCCAACGATGCGGCGGTGGCACTGGCCGAGTATGTGGCAGGGAGCGAGGAGGCGTTTGTGGAGCGTATGAATGCGCGCGCCGGGGAGCTTGGTATGAAGACCGCTTGCTTTGAAAACACCAACGGACTTGACGATACCGCCAAAAATCATGTGCTCTCCGCGCGCGACATTGCCATTATGTCGCGCGAGCTGATAAAGCACGAAAAGATCCTTGAATACAGCTCGATTTGGATGGACACGGTGCGCGACGGTGCGTTTGGACTGACCAACACCAACCGCCTTGTCCGTTTTTATAAGGATGCTACGGGTCTTAAGACCGGCTCGACCGCCAAGGCCAAGTTCTGCATCAGTGCCACGGCCAAGCGGGACGGGATGCATTTGATCTGCGTCATTATGGGCGCGCCGACCAGAGACGTGCGAAACGCGATCGCCACCAAGCTTCTTGATTACGGCTTTGCCAATTACGCGCTCTTTCGGGCAGAGGGACAGCGCCTGCCCGAGATGAAGGTGCTGGGCGGTGTGGAGAACACCTGTGCAATCGCCTTCGATGATTTTGCTTACGCGGTCAAAAAGGGGCAGGAAAAGAGCGTGGAAACCCGACTTGAAATGGGGGAAAGCATTGCCGCGCCCGTAAAGAAGGGAACGGTGGTCGGCAAGAGAATTTACAGCCTTGGCTGTGAGGAAATCGGCAGCGTGGACGTGGTAACCACCGAGGAGATCGGCAAAATCGGCTATTTTGGTCTGCTGGTTCGTATGATTGCGCGAATTATTATGAAATAAATTGAAAAAAGACTTGAAAAAGTGAGCAAAATGATGTAAAATATATGCAATAAATTTATTAAAGAAGGATATAGATATGGCACTCAAACTGAATGTAAACTATCTGGACGGTTTTATCCGTGAGGACGAGTACGCGCACATTCAGCCGATGGTAAATGCGGCGCACGAGCTTGTGAAGAACAAGAGCGGCGCGGGCAACGATTTTCTTGGCTGGACCACGCTCCCGTTCGACTATGACAAAAAGGAGTTTGCGGAGATCAAGAAAAGCGCCGAAAAGATCCAAAAGAGCTGTGACGTTCTTGTGGTGATCGGAATCGGCGGCTCGTATCTCGGCGCAAGAGCCGTGATCGAGTTTATCCGCTCGAACTACTACAATAACCTCAAGAAGGACACCCCCGACGTATACTTTGCCGGTTGCAACATCAGTGCCGACAACTTAAACGAGCTTCTCGCCATCTGCGAGGGCAGAGACGTTTGCATTAACGTAATCTCCAAGTCGGGCACGACTACCGAGCCCGCCGTTGCCTTCCGCGTATTCCGCGAGCTTCTGGAGAAGAAGTACGGGGCGGATGGGGCAAGAGAGAGAATTTTCGTTACCACCGACAAGGCGCGCGGAACGCTCAAGGCGTTTGCCGACGAGAAGGGCTATCAGACCTTTGTAGTTCCGGACGATATCGGCGGACGTTTCTCGGTGCTGACGGCAGTCGGACTTCTTCCCATTGCCGTGGCAGGCATTGATATTGATATGCTGATGAAGGGCGCACAGGATGCTGCCAAGGCTTATGGCGATCCCGATCTTGAAAAGAACGATTGCTATAAGTATGCAGCCATTCGTAACATTTTGTACCGCAAGGGCAGAACCACCGAGATCCTCGTTGGCTACGAGCCCTCCGCCCAGATGCTCAGCGAATGGTGGAAGCAGCTTTACGGCGAGAGCGAGGGCAAGGATCAAAGAGGCATCTATCCGTCCTCGGTCATTTTCTCGACCGACCTGCATTCGCTTGGTCAGTACATTCAGGACGGCGTTCGCAACCTGTTTGAGACGGTTCTGAACATCGAAACGGTCAACTCCACCTTTGCCATTCCTTACGACGCGGCCAATATCGACGGTCTCAATTTCCTTGCAGGCAAGGATATGGACCAGGTCAATAAGACCGCTATGCAGGGTACGCTTCTGGCACACGTGGACGGCGGTGTGCCGAACGTGGTGCTGAACCTCGAGGATAAGAAGGAGCACTCGGTCGGTTATCTCATTTATTTCTTCGAGCTTGCTTGCGCGATCTCGGGCTACCTTTTGGGGGTCAATCCGTTTGACCAGCCCGGCGTTGAGGCATACAAGAAAAATATGTTTGCCCTTCTCGGAAAGCCCGGTTACGAGGCACAAAAGGCGGCCCTTGAGAAGAGAATCCACTGATTTTCATAATTTTTGAAAAAGTCTGCCGATTTTTTGTAAAAGTCTCTTGATTTTTTTCAAAGCTTGTTGTATAATAAAGACAGAGAATCTTTCCTATCGTAAAAACGTAAAAATATAAGACGGAGGTACCCAAAAATGTTGAAGTTGATTATTGGTGTCAAAGGAACCGGAAAGACAAAGACCCTCATCAGTATGGTAAATGAGGCGGTCGATGCCTCGCACGGTGACGTTGTATGTATTGAAAAGGGCACAAAGCTCCGCTTCGATGTAAAATATCAGGCAAGACTTGTAAATGCCGAAGAGTATTTCATAGACGATGCGCATTCTCTCTGGGGATTTATCGCAGGTATCATGGCAAGCAACCATGACGTGACCGAGCTGTTTGTTGACTCGGCGCTCAAGATCTGTAAGGAAGACGTTGCCGAGTTCGATGCTATGCTCGACAAGGTAGCAAAGCTTTCCGACAGCCTTGGTGTGAAGGTTCTGATCACTTCCTCGCTTCCCGTGGAAGAGGCAACCGACACGATGAAGAAATACATGTAACAAAAAATTATCCGCCTGCCGATTCGGCAGGCGGATTTTTTATACCTTGTTGAATACGATCTTGCCATCCGCGGCGGTAGCCTTGATGCTGTCGCCCTTTTGAATTTTGCCCTCCAGCATCTCGGTGGAGAGACTGTCCTCGACCATACGGACGATGGCACGGCGAAGCGGACGCGCACCGTAAAGCTCGTCAAAGCCCTCCTTTGCCACGAGCTCGGTCACGCTTTCGTCGAAGGTGATGGTGATACCAAGCTCGCCGATCCGCTTTCCAACCTCGGAAAGAAGGATCTTGGCAATCTCCGCGATATTCTCACTTGTCAGCTTATCAAAGAGAATGATGTCGTCGATACGGTTGAGAAATTCGGGGCGGAAGGTCTGCTTCAGTGCCGCCATTACGCGCGCCTCGGTCTGCTTCTTCTCGTCTGTGGCGGCGTCGCTCGCACCGAAGCCGAGCGAACGGCTCGTTCCCGTAGCTACGGCACCGACGTTGGAGGTCATAATGATGACCGTGTTTTTGAAATCAACACGGCGACCCTGTGAGTCGGTCAGAATGCCGTCCTCAAGCACCTGAAGCATGATATTGAACACATCGGGGTGTGCTTTTTCGATCTCGTCAAAGAGAACGACCGAGTAGGGGTGACGGCGGATCTTTTCGGTCAGCTGACCGCCTTCCTCAAAGCCGACGTAGCCGGGAGGCGAGCCGATGAGCTTGGACACGCTGTGCTTTTCCATATATTCCGACATATCCAGACGGATCATCGCATTTTCGTCGCCAAACATAATGGAGGCGAGTGCCTTGGTCAGCTCGGTCTTGCCTACGCCCGTGGGGCCGAGGAAGATAAACGAGCCGATGGGGCGCTTCGGGTCGCGCAGACCCATTCGCCCGCGGCGGATCGCGCGGGAAACCGCGCTTACGGCATCATTCTGACCGACGATGCGCCTGTGAAGCTCCTCCTCCAGGTGCAAAAGCTTCTCGCTCTCGTCCTCAAGCAGCTTGCTTACGGGAATGCCCGTCCACTGGGTCACGATGTCGGCAATGTCGCTCTCGCCTACGGTAAGGGAAGAATCCAGGCGGTTTTTCTCCCAGTCCTTCTTGGCGTTTTCATATTCCTCTTGAAGTGCTTTTTCCTGGTCGCGGATATGTGCCGCTCCCTCAAAGTTTTGTGCGTGAATGGCCTCTTCCTTCTCGCGTGCCAGCTTTTGGATCTTTTCCTCGATCTCCTTGAGGTCGGGGGGCGAGGTGTGTGCCGAGATGCGCAGGCGCGAGGCCGCCTCGTCAATCAGGTCAATGGCCTTATCGGGAAGATAGCGGTCGGCAATATAACGGCGCGACAGATCCACAGCCGCGACGAGTGCGCCATCGCTGATCTTCAGCTTGTGGTGCGCCTCGTATTTGTCGCGAAGTCCCTTGAGGATCTCGATGGCCTCCTCGGGGCTTGGCTCGCCGACCATCACCGATTGGAAGCGGCGCTCGAGCGCGGCATCCTTTTCGATATGTGCGCGGTATTCGGAAACGGTGGTGGCACCGATGACCTGCATCTCGCCGCGCGCCAGCGCCGGCTTTAAGATGTTGGCAGCATCCACTGCGCCCTCGGCGGCACCGGCGCCAACAAGGGTATGGATCTCGTCAATAAACAGAATGATATTCGGATCCTTCTGCGCTTCCTCGATCACGCTCTTCATACGCTCCTCAAACTCACCGCGGTACTTGGCACCCGCGATCATACCGGCAATGTCCAGCGTGATGATCCTTTTATCCTTCAGGGTCTCGGGGACGATGCCTTCCACAATGCGTTCGGCCAGACCCTCGACCACCGCCGTTTTTCCCACGCCCGGCTCACCGATGAGACAGGGGTTGTTTTTGGTGCGGCGGGAAAGAATCTGAATGACGCGCTCGGTCTCCTTGTCGCGTCCGATGATGGGGTCGATCTTGCCCTCCCTTGCCAGCTGTGTCAGATCTCGGCCAAAGGAGGAAAGGGTAGAGGAGGAGCCGTTCTGTGTGTTTGCGCTACTGCGCGGCATATCGCCGCGGAGCCCCGAGCCCTTTTCGTTTTTGGTTCCGAAATAGGCGGTAAGATCGCTCGCGATCTCCGAAATCGAAACGCCACACTCCTCCAGAAGCTTAACGCCGACACAGTCCTTTTCGGAGATCAGCGCCAAAAGCAGATGCTCGGTTCCGATGTAGTTTTGTCCCAGGCGCATGGCCTCATAGGAGGAAAGCTCGATGATACGCTTGGTGCGCGGTGTCATATCGGCGGCGCTCACGTTGCTTGCCGTGCCGACACCGGCGTATTTGACAATGCTATCCTTGAGGCTTTCAAAATCCGCGCCGCGCGCCGAAAGAATACCGGCGGCCACGCTGTCGTTCTCGCCGGCAAGGCCGAGTAAGATGTGCTCCGAGCCGATATAGGTGTGCCCAAGCTCAGAGGCGTACGCCAGCGCACGGTTGAGTACACTTTGGGCTTTTTGTGTAAAACGAATGGCCATAATGCTTCATCTCTTTTCTTTTTGTTTTATAGTGTGTCCTTGACGCGCTTTGCGCGTATCCGGTCGCGCTCGCGCTCGTCGAGATTTACCTTGCCCTCACTCAGCGCAAGGCCGCAGGGCATGACCTCAAACAGAAGGCTGTCAAGGTTCTTGTAGGTGATGGACTCAAGAATGCCAAGAGCAATGCCGAGTCTTACGTCCGAATAATAGGTGAGAAACTCGTCCGAGGTCAGGAGATACGCGTGACGGAGAATGCCCTCGGCACGGCAGATGCGGTCAACGATCTTGGGATTCTTTTCGGGCGTGATCAATGCTCGGAGCTCGTTTTCACTCTCGGTAATCTGCTTTACCGCGTCGGACAGCTTTTTGAGCGTCTGCTCCTCGGTGATGCCGAGCGTGATCTGGTTGGAGATCTGATAAAGGCTTCCCCCGGCCTCGGTGCCCTCGCCACAGAAGCCGCGAATGGTAAGTCCGATCTTGGAAAGACGGTTCATAAGCGCGGGGATCCTGCCTGCCATCGTAAGGGCGGGGAGGAACATCATGACCGATGCGCGCATAGCGGTGCCGAGATTGGTGGGACAGTGCGTCAGATAGCCGAGCTTGTCGCTATAGGCGATCGCAAGCTCGCCGTCCAAGCGGTCGTCGACCGCCACGGCGTTTTTGTACGCCTCCTCAAGCGCAAGCCCCGACAAAAGGCACTGAATGCGCACGTGATCCTCCTCGCACAGCATGACCGCCAGGCCGCAGGTCTCGCTTAGCATCAGCGCGTGCGGCGTTTTTTTGCCGACAAACTCGCGGCTGACGTAGTGCTTTTCGTAAAGTGCTCCCGCTTCGGTGGGGGAAATGGCGGAAAAGTCGATCTTCTCAAAGCCGCTGGCCTCAAGGAGTCCGCCGACCTTGTCGATGATCTCCTTAGCCTGTTCGCCGCTTAGACGGCTGCCGAAGGGGTATCCCTCAAGATTTCGTGCAAGACGCACGCGAGAGGAGAGAACAATATCGTTGCCCGTTTCCTTTTTATTGTACCAAGCCATATTTTATCCCTCCTTACGCATCCGCTTCCAGCTTGCGGATCTCGTCACGAAACCTTGCGGCGTTTTCAAAATCTTCTTGCTTGATCGCCTGCGCGAGCTTATCGCGAAGCTGCTCAAGCTGACTTTTTCCGTCTTGCTTTTTTCCGTATTTTGCAGGTGCTTTTCCGACGTGCCTCGTGTTTCCGTGGATGGAGCGAAGCGTTGCTTCAAGCTCCATGGCAAAGGTCTCGTAGCAGGACGGACACCCCGCCTTTCCGCTTCTGCTAAAATCCTCAAAGCTTGCGTGGCAGAGGGGGCAGAGCTTTTTGCTTGTCCGCACGGCTTCGGGGAGTCCAAAGAAACCGCCAAAGAAGTTGTCAGAGAAGGCCGTGAAGGGAGACGCACCGAATAGGCTTCCGCCAAGGTCGGCGTCGAGCGAAAGCTCTCCGTTTTGCTTCATTTCCTTGGCACATTCGCCGCAAAGCGAGTATGAGCGGGTTTTCCCGTTTATGGTTTCCTCATAAAAGACCGTAGCGTCTTTTTTCTTACATCTTTCACAAAGCATATTTCGTACCTTCCTTTCTTATTTTAGCGCATAATGGACAGAATAATGTGTCGGAATATCTGCGCACGGATATTGTTTCGGAATTCGGGTGGGATTTCGGACAGTGCCGAGCCCGAAAGGGCGGCGGAGATCATATTTTTTTCGCGGGATGTGATCAACCCATTGTCCGAGAGGTTGGCAAGATAAGCCTCTGCCGAGCGTTCGTCGATGGCGCTTCCGATGGCGTAGAAGAAATGCATCAGATATTCGTCTCTCTGCATTTGCTTTTTGACGATGCGGATGCAACCGCCGCCGCCCCGTCTGGATTCAATGATATATCCGCGCTCCGGTGTGAAGCGCGAGGTAATGACATAGCTGATCTGGCTGGGCACGCATCCAAGGCGCGCCGCCATATCGTTGCGCCTGAGCTCCAGAGAGCCGCCCGCCTCGTCCAGCATTTCCTCAATCAATTTTGCAATGGTATCGGTTAACATATCGTTTCTCCTTTTTGACCTTCTTTGACCTTTCGGGTATATTATAGAACAAAGGTCAAAGAAAGTCAAAGTCAAAAAAGGTCAAACGATCAAAACGAGAGGCGATTTTTCGGATTTATCACGTAGTTTTCTCGCTTTTTCGAATGAAATCTCGTTATTTTACTGTTTATTGTCCTTAAAGGTGATTTCGTATGCCGCTACCAAAAAATCCCATGTGGCTTTGTTGACCTTTCCCGTTGCGGGCAGGAGATTTCGCGTTTGAAATTCGCGAATGGCGGCGTCGGTATCGGTGTCATAGATGCCGGTCTGTGCCACCTCTTCGATGTTGTCATATTGCAGGCGGATCTCGCCCAGCATATACTGAATGGCCATAACGGCAAAGCTTTGCTCGCCGAGCGCGATCTCATAGCCGTCGGGCAAAAGAGGGAAAACGGGAAGCGCGCGCGGCGCGGCGGCAAAGGCCAGCGAGCGCTTATACTCGTCGTACAAAAGATTCCAGGTCACGTCGTCGGCGCGGCCGGTTTCGGGAAGGCGGTGCTTGCGCTGGAAGGCCGTAAGGGACTCCTCGGTACGCGCATCCCACGTGCCCGAAAGCGGAGGCGGTGGGACGGTCTCATCAAAATAGGAAAGCTGGCGCAGATAACGTTGCAGGTTCAGAATGGCTTGCGCTCTTGTGGTTGGTTGTCGGTTCATAGGTCTCCTTTCTATGCCCCGACCTCATAGCCGGGATATTGCCCCTCGCGAAGTACGTCTCCCGAGGAAAGCGTCGCGTATTCCGAGGCAATCGCGTTCCATACGGTGGCTTCCACGACGCCGTTTTGCGGCAAGCCGAAAAGCCGTTCAAAGGCAAGCACGGCCGCCTGTGTTTGCGTGCCGAAATACCCCGTTGGCTCAACGAGTGGGATCTCGGGATAGATCTCGGCAAGTGCATTCAGGTACTGCTGAAGAACGGTCACCTCGGGAGCCTGCGAACCAAGAGTCAGTACCACACCCGAAAAGGGCAGCACCTCACCCTCGCGAAATTCAAAGGTGAGTGAATCGATGATGCCGAGGTAGGCGTCATAGATAGCCTCAAAGGTTGTCGCATCCAGCTCCCCGGTCCCCGGAAGTCCGAAGGTCTGCTGGGCGGCGCGGACGGCCTCGCGTGTGGCTTCGCCGAAGATGCTGTCCACCGCGAGGGGTGGCACGGTGGAGTAAAACCGCGAGAGATAATCCAGATAATATTGTACGTTGCGAACGGCAAGGCCGGTGTCGCCAAAGCTCGGCAGCTCGTAGGGAAGCTGAGTGATGTCGGTTTCCTTGATGCCCTCGGAGCCCAGCTCCGCCAGGCGCTTGACGCTGGCGTAGATCTGCTGGATCTTGTACCAGGTGGCCTTGCCGACAACACCGTCGGGCGTCAGGCTGAAGGCCTCCTGAAAGGCGATGACCGCGTCTTCGGTGTTGTAGGAAAAAATGCCGTCCACCGAGGCGATCTTGGGGATGGAGGGGAAATTTTGCGAAATGCGGTTGAGACGCACCTGGATCAGACGTACGTCGGTGCCCGACGAGCCCAGACGAAGCGGCACCTCAGGCACCGAGGCGGTAAGCCCCTGTACCGGCGCATCGCGTACCAGATCAATGTCATCTCCGTAATAATAGGTAAGAATTTCATACGGTGTTCTTCCGTTTTGCGCCAGCTCCTCGCTCCCCCATTGCGAAAGCCCCCCACAGGTGACCTGAATGCCGTCGCAATAGGTGGCAAAAAGCGGCTCGATGTTGCCTTGGCGCCGAATATAGTCGTTGAACAGCTCGCCGGCAAGCGCTCCCACGTTTTCGTAGATGTCGCGCCCCTTGACAAAGGACTGATCCACCGCGGTGGAATTGGTGATGTCAAAGGGATAGCCGCGTGAGCGGTAGTATTCGGTGTAGACGCGGTTGAGTGCATAGGAGATCTGCGCGTACATATTGGCGCGAATGGCGTTCTCATTCCAGCTGGGGTAGACCTCGCTCGAGGCAACGTTGGCGATGTAGTCTGCGAAGGGAAGCGTTACGTTTTCGGCGTTGGACGAGGGCGGCCCCAGGTGGACGGTAATGGTTTCGGGAATGTAGGGGATCAGAGGCGGCATGGTTTCTCCTTTCAAAGATCCGGAGGTTCGCTCTCGGTGTATTGCTGCCCGTAGGGCGGACGGGACGCCGGGTAGCCGTTTTTGGGGACGGGGATCATATCGGCGGGCTGGATGGAGGTGATGCCGTCAAAGATCGGCACGTTTTGCGCCGAAAGCGTTTGATAGCCGTCCAGATAGACCTCCACGTTGTAGGAGGCAAAGGGCTTTTTGGTCTCGGAGGGCGACAGGGAAAGCGCGCGCGGCGGCGTGAGAAGCGCGATCTTTGGGGTGAGACCGTCCTCGCCGCTGGTCAGGCGCGCAATGACAGCGGAAAAATCCGGCTCGCCTCCGCGGATGAGCACCGTTGCTCCCTGTAGAGGAAGCGCACCCGTGGCGGTGGAAACGCGGACGACAAGATACCCTGTGCCCGTGTAGCCCAGCGAATCGTATTGCGGTATGTCCTTGTTCATTTTTTCTCCTTTCAGTGGAAAATTTACGGCTTTATCACCAGTTTATGAAAAAAAGAAGGCGTGGTTCAAAAAAGTTGAAAAACCCCTTGCAAAAAGAGAAAAAGTTTGGTATAATAATAAGGCAATAAGAATCTTGGAATCAAGTCTTATTTTGCGGCACGGGCTGTGAAATAAGGCCATACCAGCCGGGGAATTAGCGGTGCCCTGTACCTGAAATCCGCTATAGCAGGGGT
>JAEIGA010017993.1_pt1 | contig 10761 bp, 9 predicted proteins | sample 9270691 | NCBI WGS metagenome assembly JAEIGA01 (sample SAMN17057246, study PRJNA624740) | gut metagenome | biome: biome; isolation source: fecal sample | host: Bos grunniens | place: China: Xizang | collected 2019 | reverse complement strand
GTTTCTGCTAATACTTTTAAGATATCTGCGTTGAAGATAGCCATTTCAGTTGGGTCTAACCATTCTCTTTTAGCACCAATCATTGGGTCAGACATTACAATAATGTAACCTAAACCTTGTTCATCCATTTCATCTTTTTTACCTTTACCTGGTGCGTCACCAATGATGATTGCAGGTAAATCTTTTTCGGATAAGAGTTCTCTTGCTCTAGCAGGACCAGGTGCTCCTGGGTTTGGAGAAATGAATATTGCGAAGTCAGGTCCAAATGCGTCTATTTTAGGAACAACATCTTCTACTTGTTCAGGGTTCATTTTTGCTCCAGATCCAAATACTCTTACATCTATATTTGGTCTGTCTGCTCTTTCGTCTAACAACAAATCGATAACAGGTGAAGTACCAATGTTACCACTTTTTATAATAGCAATTTTAACTACCATATTAAATATCTCCTATATTTGTAATTAACTATATGATGGGAAAATTATTTAAATCTTATTATTTAATTATTCTATACTATGAATTAATATTTTCATAAAAAATTGTACATCATTTAGTTATGTAAATTATTTTTGTATTCATCAATAGTTATTAAGAAAAAATTTATAATTTATTTAATTTTGATTAAACTAAATTTTTGGTAATTTTTGAAAAAATTTTGCTAAAATATTGATGTGTGAAATTTAAATAATAAAAAAAAGTAGTGGTTCCGACGAGACTCGAACTCGTGATCCCCTCCTTGTAAGGGAGGTATCATACCACTAGACCACGGAACCAACAATATATATTATGAACATAATATTATATAAGTGTTTCGTTAGATTCTTTTAAAAACCAATATTATAAAATGTTCATTTATTTTTTTCATTAATTATATATAAGAATAATTCAATATTAATTATTTAGAAAAAAAGAAGTGATAAATATGGCTTGGGACGATACAGCAAGTAAAGTATGGATGGACGGAGAACTCGTTGACTGGAAAGATGCAACAATCCACTCACTTTCTCATGTAGTCCATTATGGAACAAGTGTTTTTGAAGGTATACGTGCATATAATAATGAAAATGGTGTAGCTATTTTCCGTTTAAAAGAACATGTGCGCAGATTATTCGATTCTGCAAAAATATACAAAATACCTATTCCATACACTGAAGAGGAAATTGCAGAGGCAATCAAAGAAACAGTAAGAGTTAACGGCTTAGAATCATGTTATATACGCCCTATTGTATTTAGAGGATATGGTGAATTAGGTGTTAATCCTTTAAACTGTCCTGTAAATGTTGTTATTGCTGCTTGGGAATGGGGTTCATACCTCGGTGAAGAAGGAATGGCTAATGGTGTAGATATTGGTGTTTCATCATGGAGAAAACCTGCTCCAGATACTTTCCCTGCTTTAGCAAAATGTGGTGCAAACTATATGAACTCCCAATTGGCTAAAATTGAAGCTATTGAACATGGTTATGATGAAGCTATCATGCTTGATTATGCAGGTTATGTTTCTGAAGGAAGTGGAGAAAACATATTTTTAGTAGAAGATGGCACATTACACACTCCATCACTCAACTCTTCAAACTTAAGAGGTATTACCCGTGATTCAATTATTAAAGTGGCTAAAGATTTAGGCTATGAAATTATTGAAGAAACTATTACTCGTGAAAGATTATACTTGGCTGATGAAGTATTTTTCACTGGAACTGCCGCTGAAGTAACTCCAATAAGATCAATTGATGGCAAAACTATTGGAATTGGTAAAAGAGGTCCAGTAGCAGAAAAAATACAATCTACTTTCTTTGATATTGTTGAAGGTAAAACCGAAGATAAATTTGGCTGGCTGGATTATATTTAAGGTGTGTAATAAATGGATATTATTCAGGGAATTATTATTGGTATTGTTCAGGGATTAACTGAATTTTTACCTGTTAGTAGTTCTGCACACTTAATCTTTATTCAGAATATTTTGGGTGTTGAAAGCTCTCTTGCTTTCGATACTTTTCTTCATTTGGGAAGTTTACTGGCGGTCTTAATTTATTTCCGTGCAGATATCATTAAGATGATTGAAGCATGGCTTTTAAGTATTGGTGACCTTTTCCAACATAGATTTAAGGAAGGATTTTACTCAGATCCCTACAAAAGACTTTCATGGTATGTTATTATAGCTACCATTCCTGTAGCTCTTGCGGGGGTATTATTTGAAAGTCATGTTGATGCATTATTTGCCGGCGAATTATATGTTCCAGGATTTTTCTTGTTTGTAACAGGTACAATATTGTACTTGTCTCAAAGAATAGCTTCCGGCAGAATTGACATGTCCCATATGGGATGGTTCCAATCATTATTCATGGGACTGGCTCAAGCATGTGCAATCATGCCGGGATTATCCAGGTCAGGTACAACCATCGCATCAGGTCTTGTGGTGGGTCTTGATAAGGAATTTGCAGCCAAATTTAGTTTTATATTGTCAATACCTGCTATTTTTGGAGCATTTGTCCTGCAATTAAAAGATATCGGATTGTCAATGAGCGGTGACGGTGCTGCCATTATCTTAGGATTTATTGCAGCTTTCATTTCAGGGTATTTTGCTATTAAATGGTTAATCGATTTAATTCAAAATAAAAATCTTGATATTTTCTCATACTATTGTTGGATAGTTGGTATTGTAGTATTTATGGGATCTATTACCCACATATTTTAAAAATAATATAATGTAGCTTTTTTAGCTACATGTCTTTTCTATTTTTTTTCTTAATTTTTCTAAAGGAATGCCACGTGCTAAAGCAGTAAACATGGCTCCTCCAGCTCCAGCTCCTTCTTTTACAAAGCCGTCAAGATAATTTTTTAGTCCGTCATGGTCAGACTCTTCGAATTTAGGGTCGACGGAATGAAGCGTAATATCATCGTCGATTTGCTTTAAAAGCCCAATTAAATCTGCTGTTTCATCACCTACAACGTAAACAGTTGTTGCAAGATTAATTCTTGAAAAATCAAAGTTAGGCTTGATTGATTTCACGACAGCGCAGGCAGCAGCCATTTGAGTTCCCCCTGCTAATATCAATGGAATTTGTCCATCAACACCTAATACAAAACCTGTTATTGCAGCTAATGTAGGGTCTCCTACGGCACCAATGGCCTGGAGGCCGTCAATGTCATCAGTTTCAGGATTCAAACCTGCATTTTCCAATCCTTCATCAACGACTTTGGTTTTCATATCATGAGGATTGTGGGGCATACTGCCGCTCACTTTTTCATTGGCATCATATCCTAATGCTCTTAGGACTCCCAGTGCAGTTGTTGTTCCTGCAGCGATACTTTCGCCAATTATTAACATGGGATGACGTCTTGCAAGTTCAGCACCTAATTCACGGGCATTTTCATAAATTTCCAATGGGTTTAAAACACCTTTTCCTGTTCTGATGTCTCTTCCATAATCGCTTCCGAGTTTCATGCATTCAATATGGGGCTTGATCTTACATCCTGCATCTGCTATAATGAATGGGATATCAGCTATTTCCAAGGATGCTTTTGTAAGCATTGCAGGTGTCGGGGCCGCAGCCTTGCCGACAACGGTTTGAGGTATTTCTTCCATACATTCTACATGGCCCAAAACCATTAATTCGGAGTCTGCTGCAGGTGTATATTCAGTTAATTCAGCTGATGCACCGGCTCCGGATAGTCCAGGTATTAATGATGTTTCTGTAGTTCCAATAGTACAAATAAAAACAGGATCAATAACTTCTCCTAAATATTCCATTAATTCTGTTGATCCATAAGTTGTAATTCCTTCAATCATAATTTTTCCTCTATCTTTTCTAGTAATTCTATAACTTTTTTGTTCTGATTGATAATCTTTTGATTTTGTAAAAATATTCTATTAAGGTAATCTGCGGTTGTTTTTTCCGGTTTGCGGTTGAATGTTTTGCCGTCTCTTGCTCTTGGAGGGATGTTGTCAAGCAGTTCATTCCTTGTCGGAGCTTCTTTTGGCCTTGCAGGAATCATTCCCTTACTTTTTGGACCGTCTTCCCTCATTTCTTCAACATAACTGTGTGAAACTTCTTTTTTACCTTTTTCTTCCAAAAGCTCCATTAGACGATTATCTACTGCTTCTTCACCTACAAGCATTTCCTGTTCAACTTCATGATATAATCTCTTTTGAATGTTGTATGCATCATAAATAGGAATTCCTCTTTTTTGGGTTTCTTCTTTAAATGCATCATTAATGTTAATATCACCGGTTAGCTTGTTAACTCTTTTTTCCTCAATAGTGTTAGTATTATAAAATCCCATGTTATATGAATATGTTTTCATTAATTAAATATTTTTTTTACAAGTTGCTGGAATTTTCCTGTTCTTGTTTTAATTATATATGGAGAGACATGATTTGGAATAATGTTAAATAATGAAATCTTGATGGTTTAACATTAGTACGCAAAGATATGGCATTCGATTTTTAAGTTAAGTTATTTAAAATTTATATGTGTGTATATTAAATATAGTAATATGGGATTTCTTTCAGGTTTTAATTTAAAATTCTATTCAAAATTCAGTTCAAAGGACTTATTGGTTTTAGTTATTGCAGCTTTAATTCAATTTGCAACATCATTTATTGGAAGCATGATTCAGGTTGCATTGCCTTTAATGTCTAATGATTTGCATTTAACTATTGAATTTGCAAATTGGATTTCTATTTCTTATATGGTTGCTTTAATTGCAGTTTCCATTCCTTTATCAAGAGTTATTTCCCAGTACGGTGTCAAGAAATTTACCATTGTCGGTGTAATTATATTGAGTATAGGATTGTTGATGTCTGCTGTTGCTCCCGATATTTATTTCCTTCTTTTTTCAAGAATCATTCAGGGGGTTTCTGTTGCAATACTTCTTATTAGTATTTACATGTTTGTTGTTAATCAGATATCTGAAGATAATGTTGGCAGTGCATTGGGTATTGTAGGATCCATGGGTTATATTGGAATGACTTCTGCTCCAACGATTTCAGGATTTATTGTTTATTATTTGTCTTGGAGATTGTTGTTTGTTCTTTTGGGTTTTGTATTTATAATTCTTTTGGTATTGTTGTCCAGACTTGATGGTGACTGGAAAAGTGAGTCAAGGCCGATTAATGTAAGGGGTTCCTTTTTCTATGTTCTATTAATGGTTTTATTTGTTGTTGGTCTAACTAATATTACAAGGCCATTTGGTGTTGGTCTTTTAATTTTAAGCTTTATTTCATTCTTTATATTTGTTAAGGTTGAAATTCACAATTCAAATACGATTTTTAACTTAAATCTTTTTAGAAATTTTAAATATGTGGTAGGTAATTATGCTGCTTTTGTAACGTATTTCATCACTTTCATTTCAACATATATTCTTAATTTTCATTTACAATATGTTTTTGGCTTTGATTCAAGAATTGCTGGTATAATATTGCTTTCCACTCCTATTGTCATGGTTTTAATTTCCCCTATCGGTGGAAGGTTGGCAGATAAATATGATAATAGGGTTTTGGCAGGATTTGCAATGTCGATATTATTAATTGTAATGTTTTCACTATGTTTCATTGATTTATTCCCATTATCTGTGTTGTTGGTGATTATGATTGTTCAGGGTATTGGACACGGTTTATTCTCACCGCCGAATAATAAATATGTTCTTACATTGGTAGATAATGATGATTTGGGTGATGCTTCGTCTATGTTGACATCTAGTAAGGAAATCGGTAAAACAGTTAGTTTAGCTACATATAATGTAATTTGTCTCGTGTTAATAGGAAATCAGGCGATTAGTGGTGACACTGTACCTGAGTTAATTATATCATCTCATATTATCATGGGTATTGCTGCAGTTTTAACATTATCCGCTGCAATATTGTTATTCTACTCAAAAGTTCACTACAATGATTAGTTAATCTGTGTTTTCTGTAATTTGGTGATGAATTTTTTCACAAATCTTTTTTTTTAAATTTTCATCAAATATTTCATTAACTTTTAAATATCTTCTTAATCTAAAATTAATATTGAGTTGATAAATTTGATATGTTTGGGAATTGAAGGAACTGCAGAAAAAACTGGTGTAGGCATTGTCAATAGTGAGGGTGAGATACTGGCGATTAAGGGTAGTCAGCTATTTCCGGAAAAAGGAGGTATTCATCCAAGAATTGCTGCAGAACACCATGCAGAATGGATTCCTAAACTCATTCCTCAAGCTATTGAAGAAGCAGGAATCACTTATTCGGATTTGGATTTAATCTCTTTTTCACAGGGTCCGGGTTTAGGTCCGGCCTTAAGGATTGTTGCAACGTCAGCCAGATCTCTTGCATTATCATTAAATAAACCTATCATTGGTGTTAATCACTGCATTGGTCATGTTGAGGTTGGCAAACTTGATACTGGCGCTATCAATCCGGTTTCATTATATGTAAGTGGAGGAAACAGCCAAGTCATTGCTTATGAAAGCGGCAGATATAGGATTTTTGGCGAAACTTTGGATATAGCTATTGGAAACTGCCTTGATCAGTTTGGACGTGAAACCGGTTTGGGCCATCCTGGAGGACCAGTTATAGAGAAATTGGCTAAAAATGGAAATTATATTGATTTGCCTTATGTCGTTAAAGGAATGGATTTTTCATTTTCAGGATTATTGTCTGCAGCTTTAAGGCAGCACCAAAAGAGTGTTGACATTGAAGATATTTGCTTTTCACTACAGGAAACAGCCTTTGCAATGCTTGTTGAAGTGACAGAACGTGCCCTTTCACACACTCAAAAGGATGAAGTGATGTTATGTGGTGGGGTTTCAGCCAATTCAAGATTACGTGAAATGCTTAAAACAATGTCCGAAGAGCATGGCGCTAAATTCTATATGCCTGAAATGAAATTGTGCGGAGATAATGGGGTCATGATTGCCTGGCTGGGCTTGCTGATGTGTAAGGAATTCGGACCAATGGATTTGGCAGACACTGGAATTATACAAAGGTTTAGGACTGATGAGGTTGATATCCCTTGGATAGATAATACTAAAAGCTTTTTGAAATTGTCTGATGATTTGATAGCGAAAGGAGCTGAATCTAATATAATAAAAAGTTCATATATGGGCCAAAATGCCGTTATAAAGGCAAGAATTCCTAAAAATTATAGGATTCCTGAAATTGACAATAAAATCAGAAAGTCAAGATGCAAGCTTGAGGCCAAATTACTCTCAGATGCTAAGCGTGTCGGGGTCAGAACCCCTATATTGTATGATGTGGATTTGTCTGAAAAATCCATTTTGATGGAAGAAATTGATGGGGTAATGCTTAAGGAGGCAATTAATGAAGATCTGGCTTTTGAAGTCGGATGTGAAATATCCAAGTTACACTCTGCAGACATTATTCATGGCGACATCACATCTTCAAATATCATGCTTTTGAATGATAATCTGGTGTTTCTGGACTTTGGTTTGGGTCGTTATTCAGATTTGGATGAGGATAAGGCTGTTGACTTGCTTGTTTTGAAAAAATCTTTACAAAGTATTGATTATGAAAAGGCTATCAGCTATTTTGATTCTGTTTTGAAAGGTTATGGCAATTTAAAAATCATTGATAAGATTGCGGAGATTGAAAAACGTGGCCGATATACCCATTAAACTTTTTTTAATTTCATAGATAATTATATAAAAAATTGCATTCAAAAGTATTTTTATGATAACATTTATAACTGGTAACGAACATAAAGTTATAGAAGCAGAGAATATTTTCAAAGATTATGACATTAAACTTGAGCATATTGACTTAGGTTACATGGAACCTCAGGGAACTCTTGAGGAAGTAGCTATGTTTGGTGCAAAATATGCTAGTCATGAGTTAAATAGACCTGTGATTGTTGAAGATGCTGGTTTATTCATTAGAGCTTTAAATTATTTTCCGGGAACATATTCACATTATGTTCAAGATACATTAGGAAATCAAGGAGTTTTAAAGCTTTTAAATAATATCCCTGACCGTTATGCCGAATTCAGGTCAGTTATTGGGTATTGTGCCCCCAATTCTGAGCCCAAGACTTTTTTAGGCAAGGTTGAAGGAGAAATATCAGTTGAAGAAAAAGGAGATTTAGGATTTGCATTTGATCCTATATTTTATGTGCCTAGTCTTGATAAGACATTTGGTGAATTGACAACTGAAGAAAAAAACCAATTTTCACATAGAAAAAATTCATTAAAAAAATTTATAGAGTGGTATTCTACTCAAGATTAATATATTATAATTAGGTGTTATTATGGCAAGACCAGAATGGGTAACTTATACTAACGAAGAAATTGAAGATATGATTTTAAAATTTAACAGAGAAGGAAAAAGTACTTCTGAAATTGGTATTATTTTAAGAGACCAATATGGAATTCCTAAAGTTAAAGATGTAACTGGTGAAAGAATTACTGAAATCTTAAAAAGAAACAATCAAGCTGGTGAATATCCGGAAGATTTAATGAACTTAATTAGAAGAGCAGTTAACATCAGAGAACATTTAGAAGATAATCCAAAAGATTTACACTCTAAAAGAGGTTTAACTATCATTGAATCAAGAATCAGAAAATTAGCTACCTACTATGTAGAAGAAGGCGAATTACCAGAAGGTTGGAGATATAATCCAGAACAAGCAGCGCTCCTTGTTAAATAGGGCTAGTGAAGCTAGTAAAATGCTCAAAGAGCATATTGATAATGATGAAGTTATTCGTATAATTTCACATAATGATGCTGACGGTCTATCAGCAGCATCTGTCATAGCGAATACTTTAAAGGAAGAAAATGCTCAGTTTCATACCACTATAGTGCCTAAATTAAGAATGGATGTTATAAATCAGCTCAGACATGAGCAACATGATTTATTCATCTTTTCTGATATGGGTAGTTCTTTTGTTAAGGAGTTTAATACCTTTAAAAGTGATGTTATTATAGCTGATCACCATCAAATGGATGAAACAGAATCCGAAAGCAATGTGGTTCATGTTAATCCACACCTTTTTGAAATTGATGGTAGTCGGGATTTGTCAGGGGCAGGTTCTGCATATTTGTGTGTTCGTGATTTAGATAAAAAGCATTTTGCTTACTTTGCGCTTATTGGGGCATTTGGTGATATGCAAGGTCAGCATGGTTTTACTGGTGTTAATAAGTTAATTTTGGATGATGCAAAAGAAACTAACTTGGAGATTAATGAAGATTTAAAGATTGTATCTAAATCATCAGAACCATTATTTAAATCCCTTGCTTATACTTTTACACCATCATTGCCCGGAATTAGTGGAGATCTGGAAGGTGCAACTACTTTTTTAGAAAAAATAGGATTATCTTATGGTATTAAATTCACTGATTTGGCTGATGAAGAAAAAGATGTCCTAACTGCCGAATTAATTAAAATAAATCCTGATATTTTCGGGGACTGTTATCTGATTCCACAGGAAATTCCAATGCTAAGAGATTTGGAAGAATATGCCTATATTCTTGATGCCTGTGGCAAAAACAAGAAATTTGGCTTAGGATTAAGCATTGCTTTGGGTGAGCGAGAAAAGGCATTGTCTTCTGCAGCTGATTTTCAACGTAAATATCGTGACCAACTTGTCAAAGGTCTTGAATGGATTAAAAGAGAAGGTGCTGTTCAATTAAATTCATCACAATACATATATAGTGAAGATAAAGTTCTAAAATATATAATGGGTACTATTGCAGGTATCGGATTGGAACTTGAATTAATTGACTCCTCAAAACCTGTACTTGGTCTATCAAGATTTCACAATGATATTAAAATATCTGGAAGGACAACTCGAGACATGGTTGATAAAGGAGTTGATTTGGGAAAAGCTTTACGGGATAGCTCAAACAATTTCGGTGGAACTGGAGGGGGCCATGATATTGCAGCTGGGGCTATGATACCATATGAAAGTAAAGACAATTTCTTACATTTATTTGATGAAATGATTGGATATCAATTAAGCAATCAACAGTAATTAATTATATATGGGGTGTTATGGATGGATAATTTTAATAATTCTATATATTTCACTTCCAGAATTTCTTATAATGTTAAATACTATTTATTCCAGAATGGGGTTACTAATGATCAGCTTCCACATACTATAACATCAAAACAGGGATTGATTGATCATTTGTCATCTCAAGGGTTTGATGACGCATCTGTTTTAGTTAACAGTGCATTAAATTATGCATTTGATAAAAAATACTTTAAATATTATTCTATTGAAAAAGATGTTCATGAGTATAGTGATGAATGGATAACAGATTTTCATTCAATACTTAAAAAACTTAATTTGTATGACAAATTAAATGAATTAGCTATTCTAAATGTTGGCTGCAATGATGCTACTCAAATGGAAAAGCTAATTGGCAGAAATTTTAAAGAGCTTTATCTGGTTGATATTGGGATTAGGTCACTGCAGCTTGCTAAAAAATGCTTTCCTGACTCAAAAGTTTCATATACAAATGCCGATGACTTATATGATATAGCAGACAATTCGATTGATTTATATTTGTCTTTTAGAACATATAATTCATCTTTTTTTAATATAGAGGGTTCTATATTAGAGTTAAATCGTGTATTGTCTGATAATGGAGCTGCTATTCTTTCCATACCTAATGGGTATGTGGACAGTGATGGAAACTTTTCTCATGGTTTAAAACCACATAGTAAAGATTACGTAGATGAAGTTTATCCCTTTGAAATCACTGGATTCATAGTATACTACTTATCCAAATGCGCTTTTAAAAATATATGTATTTTGAATAGT
>JAEIGA010017992.1_pt1 | contig 10762 bp, 7 predicted proteins | sample 9270691 | NCBI WGS metagenome assembly JAEIGA01 (sample SAMN17057246, study PRJNA624740) | gut metagenome | biome: biome; isolation source: fecal sample | host: Bos grunniens | place: China: Xizang | collected 2019 | reverse complement strand
TTCAAGCAAACCAAATTTATGGATTATATTGGGTTTATACGCCCTAAAAAAGGTCTACTCAGTACCCGCAAATTCGAAAAAATGATTAGCGAAGCTATATCTGCTAAAACCTTCGAAGAGCTAAAACTCCCACTATACATCAATGCCACAGAACTCACTGTAGGAGAAAATGCTGTCTTCTCTTCAGGGCCTCTAATCGAAAAACTCGTAGCATCAGCTTCGGTTCCTATCTTTCTTACCCCAAAAGAGATTGACGGCAAAGTATATGTCGATGGTGGCATATTCAACAACATGCCAGCCTCGCTCATTCGCTCACAATGCAAATTTTTGATTGGATGCCACGTCAACCCTATCCGCTATGACGATACGGTACACTCTACCACACAAATCATCGAACGTGTTTACAATTTATCGATTCAATCAAGTACAGTTCCCGAAAAGAAAATATGCAACCTCGTACTCGAACCTGACAAAGCCAAACAATACGGAATGTTCGACACCGACCACTTTGAAGACATATTCAACATCGGCTATGAACACACAATGGAAACTCTCCTAAATACAAAAATAGAATTGCCTCTATAAGAAGCAATTCTATTTTTTTAGATATAAACTTATAATATCAATTATTTGACAACTACTTTAACTATTGCAGTCGCAGTTTTAACAACATACACACCTGACGACAATTCTGCTACATTCATACGATCAACACCTTGCATAATCAATTGTCCATTCATATTGAATAGATGTATATCACCTTCTGCCATCAATACCTTACCATCAAATATAACAGTAGTTTCGACATTATCAAGAGCAGTTTCTGTATCATTATTATCATCACCGGTATTATCATCACCAGTATTATCATCACCGGTATTATCGTCACCAGTATTATCGTCACCAGTATTATCATTCTCCCCAGCTAACAAATCATAGTAGTTAAGTGTATATTTTTGATTATTATTTGAATATACCAAAACTAAAGTTGATTTATCTGCATTTGTCAACAAATAATTTGCTGCTATTTTACCGCCCATATCTTCATTTGTTTCAAATTCATACAAAACATCGCCTTTGTTATTGCATACCAACAATACGTCTTCTCCTTCTCTAAATGCAGAAACAAAATATTCATGAGCATCATCCGAATTAAACAAATTAGGATTCAATGTAGCTGGTGTTAGATGAACATACGATACATCAAAATCCGCACCTACCCTAATTGTATCACAACGCAACAAATTAGCATCATTCCCAAACCAAGCCACACATTGTATCACCTCGTTGCCTATCAACTCTTCTTCTGCGAATGCTGCAACATATTGGTAAGTATCACCTTCTTGACAACGAACAAACGATGTTTGTAATGCTTTACCTTCAACTGCTAATGGCAACTCTGCTATAGTTGATAAAGTAGGAAAATCTACACATACAACTTTATCTCCTTTATGGAATGCCAATTGTTGAGAATGACCTTCGATATCCGACATAGTTGCAAAACCTACTATATCCGAAGCTATAGTACTCAACATATTGCCATTTACATCAAACAAATAGAGAGAATACGAAGAGAAAGATGAAAAACCATCAGTTGTATGTCCCATAGCAACTACCAAAGCATCAGCACCTTCTGTATAATTAAAAATAACATCATTTTCACCTTCGAACAAACCAAACAACGGAATAGAATAGGTGTATGAAGCATTGTTGATTGGAGAAACTTTAGTTGTTGAAACTTTTGTAAATGAATCATCATAACGAACAATATTCAATTTATTAACGTCTGACTCCATATACATTTTTTCAAATTCACTTACAAAATAATTCACTTTACCATTGTTTGCAACCAACATTATAGGCAAAGTAGCACCCGCAACACCATAAGCCGAAACTGTATTAAAAGCATTTACAGAGAAAGTATGAGCCAACTCTGCTGAATTCGACTCCTCAGTAGCTGATTTATAAACATCATATTTCAAATATGTATCATAACCCGCTCTAAATGGTTGTTGAAACACAAGAGTAAATTCCTCGGTATCTGTTCCCACATTGATCCAAGTTGCAATTTGCCCATCAATAGTAGATACTTTTTGTGTTGTTTCTGTCAATGAGTAAACAACATTAAAGAATCGCCCTACGTAATCTTTTGTTGTTCCATGCATAAATAACATCACTTCATAGTTATCATCACCATTAAAGAATCTTTGTGTTACCAAAGGATGTACATCTATATCATTAATAGCAGTAACTCCTTCTGTTGGCACAACATCCGCCACCTTTCCTACTAATTCATTATTTCCGTTATAAACCGATAAAACGAACGATTTAAAGTCATTCCCTGTTCTCTCATAATTCACAGCATAAGTCCACTCTGAACCATCAGGAGCATTCATCCTACCATAAGCATCAACACCTGCTACTTGCATAGCAGCAACAAGTCCTTCATTTTCTGTTTGTGCAGACGCATTAATTGCTGCTCCCAAAAACACAAACAAAATTAAATTAAAAAAACAAACTATTTTTTTCATAACTTATCAATTTATTAAAATTTATAATATAAAACTATCGACCTAAAATCACTTTAGTCATACCAGTAGCAGTTTTCACCACATAAACGCCTATAGGCAAACCTGCCACATTCATGCGGTCAACAGCGTTCATCATCAATTGTCCATTCACATTAAAGAGCATAATGTCGCCTTCTGCTACCAATTCGTCTCCTTCAAACCAAACTGATATTTTTGCATCTTCGGTTACATTTTCAATCGCTACTTCCTCTTCAAATGTTTCAAACCACAAACGTAAATCATTATCTTTATTCAACTTCCAAGGCGAAGCAACATTTTCACCTAATACAAAATTGTGATTAGTCAACCAATCCATTGTCAATAAATCACGCGATATTGTAGCTCCCTCTGTTGTAGTATCAGTCAACTCAATTGTTGCATCAATTGCAGCTAAATTAGACACAACATAATTATCTACCAAACATTGTTCTGGAGCATTGAACAATTTTGGCCATTCTGCTTGTGGTTTTTCATAATCGATATTATCCCAATCATATTCGAAACTATCTCCATTCGAATATCCTACAATTCGGTGAGCATATAATTCTGCGTTTGCAGGCAATTTGATTTCATCCACTGCTACAATGTTATTAACGACCAAAGCGTATGCCGAATCCAACAAAGTTGAACCCATAGCGCCAATCACACCACCGACTTTACCCCCTTTTGGAGCTTCAATCAACTCAATATTGCCTTCAATATAGCAATTTGCTACATTCGAACGATCACTCGCTCCAACAATACCACCGATAGTTCCTTTGCCGTAGATATCTGCTGTCACGTGGCAATTGATGATTTTATCGTCTGCGCTCGAAACAGAAACAATGCCACCTACTTCAGTACCTGCTTCAATCACACCATCAAAAGCACAAGCCGAAACCAAAGTTGATGTAGCTGTTTGCCCTGCTATACCGCCCACGCTACTTGCCGTTGGAGCATATATATCAGCAAACGACATCGAACAACCCTCTATAACTGAATACAACGATGCGTCGCCAATAATACCGCCCAATATACCTTTGAATTCATCAATGCCCAAAATATAAGCTGTTACAACATGAATATTACTAATTCTACAGCCAAAGCCACTACCTGCTTCAGTAAAATTACCAACCACTTCATCTGCTACAATACCTACTTTATCCGTAAATTTAGAAGCCGACAATACCACATTGCGTATTACCATATTTTCCACTATAGCCGAGTCGCGCAATGAACGGAATATGCCACCTCCGTTCAACATAATATTTTTGATTTCAAAATCACCACCATCAAATTTTCCTGAAAACTCACCTTGCACTCCATTAAATACAACATTCATAAAATCAATATCATTAACCACTTTATAGCAAGCATCAAGGTCTTTTTCGATTTTTGCAAAATCACTTGCTTTAGTGATTTTGTATGGATTTGCAACAGAACCATCACCCTCTAATTCGGTATCATTCAAAGGCAACTCTGTGTATTGAAGCGTAATTGTTTTTCCATCGCTATAAGGACAAAGCAACACTGGTTTGGTTTGCGCATTAAGTACACATATCGCACCCAAGTCGCCACCTTTAGCTTTATCCGAACCACATTCAAACAATCTTTCGCCTTTTGTATTACAAATTGCCAATACTTTATCTTTAACCGATGTGCCAGCTTTAGATTTTGTCAACAACACCATATATTCACGCTCTGCATCTGTATTAAACAAGAATGGATTCAATGCCTCTGCCGTAATATTGAGTAATGCGTTTTCGACGTTTTGTCCAAAATTCAATACATCATAACGATCAAAAGAACCATCTTTATTGAACCAAGCAACTTTATGTTGCACTGAACCATCTTCCACAAATTCGCCTTGCAACAAAGCAACAACATACTGATATGAGTTGCCTTTAGCATAACGATCAATCGAAGAAGATATAACCATATCGTCTTTTGTAACAACTGGCAATTCTGCTACCACCTCACAAGATGGGAAATCAACAAACGTAAAGACACCAGCCTCATTCTCCTCGCGAGCAAACATCCATTGTTGAGGTTGACCTACTACACTACTCATCATTTGTGCCGACAATGCTCCTTCAACCACATCTTTCAATTTATTTCCATTTACATCATACAATTTGTATGAATTCACATAACTATCCGAACTTGTTTGATAATTTCTTACAGTGATAAGATATGCAGGAGCTCCCGAGCCATCATAATTAGCAAAAACGTCGCCCGAAATATTCAAACAACCCAAATGAGGGAAAGAATACAAATATTCAAGCGATAATTCAACAGGTATTTTTGTCTCATACTTAAGCTCAAACTTATCATCATAATATTTAATTATCAAACTATTTCCTTCATTAACAATCAAGTCTTGATTTACATCTTCAGGAATTGTAAAATAAGGCTTTTCATACTGAGCTAATACATAGTTAGCCTTACCATTATTGTTCACCATCAATATTTGAGATGGCTCCTCACCTGAAGATGCAATATATTTATAATCCACTGTAAAAGTATGTTTCTTTTCTGCTACATAATTCGAAAAATATGAAGCTTTTGTATAAATATCATAGTGATACAACAAACTATTATCATCTCCTCTCTCTTCTCTTTGGAATATCATTGTATATGCCTCTGTATATGAATTCACCGACATATTCTCTGCTAAATGGAATGTACCCTCTATTTCATAAAGTTTCGAAGCTTTTCCCTCTGTCAAAGTATATATGTAGTGCAAATATTTACCTTTATAATCTGCTGTATTTGCATACACAAACACCATCACCTCATAATTATCATCCTGATTAAAGAATTTTTTAGTAAGATGTGGTTGCATATTAACCAAACGCACACCTGTGGCTCCTTCTACGTTTAAACTATCTGTAATAGTACTCACCAACTTGTTTTCCGCATCATAAATTTTAATTTCCATGTAGGTATAATAACCTTTTTCTGTCTTAAACGATGTAGTATATACCCAATCCAACCCATCTGACCCTTTCAAGAAACCATAACCTGAAACTGGACCGATAGCAGTGGTTTGCATTTCGGCAGAAGCATTACCTACCACCATAAACATTGCCATAATAGCAACAAACAAATGTAAAATCTTTTTCATAATATCAATAGTTTTTAATAAAATCTCTTTATTTTGCAAAGGTACACAAAATTATTGAATTAAACAAAAATAAAGGCGCAAAACATTGCACATCTACCATTCAATATTCACTCATAACTTTCACATCTCACCAGAGAGAATCTCACTACTTGCACATAAAGGTAATAATTTTATTTAAGTTTAACAAATTTTGATTCAGTTTTTTAGCAATACCATATCGTTTTGTTAATTTTGTTTTTCTATTGAAAAAATGTTTATCCAAAAACACTAAATTTAATGTAAGGTTACTACAATTTTTATCTATTTTTTATTTGAGTATTCAAAAAAATGTTGTATCTTTGCGTTTCGCAAATATGAATAAAAAATAATCAACATATATGGAAAACAGAAGTTCAGTTCTCTTGATATTTACTGGTGGTACTATCAGTATGGGCGAAAATAGTTCTAACCACTCATTAGCACCGCTTGACACAAAACAGGTTTTGAGTTTTATTCCTGAATTGCAAATGCTTCATGTAAACATTGCTTCAGTTTCGTTCTCTCCACTTATTGATTCAAGCGACATTCAACCATCGAATTGGGTAGAAATTGCAAGTCATATTCAAACTCATTATGATGATTTTGATGGTTTTGTTGTGCTTCATGGTACTGATACTATGGCTTATTCTGCTGCAGCTTTATCGTTTATGCTCGATGGTTTGAGAAAACCTGTTATTTTTACTGGTTCGCAATTGCCTGTTGGAGTTTTACGCAGTGATGCAAAAGAAAATTTGATAACTGCGATAGAATTGGCTGCAGCCAAAAATGATAAAGGAGAGGCTATGGTACCTGAAGTGGCATTGATGTTTGAGGGCAAATTAATGCGTGGTAATCGCACTACTAAACGTAATGCCGAGGATTTCGACGCTTTTGCATCGTTTAATTATCCAGAATTGGTGCGTGCAGGTGTACACTTAAAATACTACGAACACAATATTCACCGCGAATCTAATGATGCTAAATTAACAGTTGCAAACCATTTTGATGATAATATTGTTGTTTTAAAAATATTCCCAGGAATACGACCTGAAACAGTTAAAGCTGTTTATTCTATCGCAGGTTTGCGCGCTGTTGTTTTGGAGACTTTTGGTTCAGGTAATGCGCCTACAGCCCAATGGTTATGCGACATCATTAGCGAAGCAACTGCATCTGGTATTGTTACGGTCAATGTTACGCAATGTAGAGCCGGTTCGGTAGAAATGGGACACTATGAAGCAAGTGTCAATTTAATAAAGGCTGGCGTTGTATCTGGCCATGATATTACATTAGAGGCTGCTGTTGCTAAATTAATGTTCTTACTTGGAAAATATCACTCTACCGAAGATGTAAAACGCGAAATGGCTTTGCCTTTACGCGGAGAAATGACACTGTGAATTAAGAGTTGAGAGTTGAAGATTATGTTATAATTATTACAAACAATAATTCGATGAAATTCAATCAGATAAAATATTCGCGAGGACAACAAATTGTGTTTGTTGTCCTCGCGTGTTTTATTGTGGGGTGTTTTGTTGTAAATTGGGGGATTAGGAGATTTTATACTCAAGAGTATGATATTTTTGCGCCCGACTCTACACTATACGCAGAAATTTTGTTGTTTGAGAGCAATCTAGACTCGCTAGAATGGCAGCGAAAACGTGAATTTGCGCCTCGACGCATTGTGCAATTGCAACAGGAACGATTTGAATTTGACCCAAACTCAATTGATAGTGTTGATATGCTTAGACTTGGCTTCCAACCTTTTATGGCTCACAATTGGCTACAATATCGCCGACACGGAGGCAAAATTTACACACAAAAAAAGTTGCGAACTATATATGGCATTGATACTTTATTGGTTGATTCATTAAAAGAATTTATGATTTTCAATTCGATTAAACCAGAAATTAAAGATAGTTCTGCAATTTATAAACCTAAAGATTTTTTTAAATTTGAACTAAATAGTGCCAACACTGATTTATTATGTAGATTGCCTGGAATTGGGAAAGGACGTGCTGCACTAATAGTAGCTCGCCGGACTGAATTGGGCGGATTTTATTCTGCTGAACAACTACGAGAAATTGAAAATATACCCGATTCAATAATTGATGATATTATACCTTACATAAATATAGAACTTGACTCTATAAAAACAATTGATATCAATAATGTTGGAATAAAACGATTGCACAAACATCCTTATATATCTTATTATCAAGCTAGAGCTATATATGATTTACGCTGGGATAAAAAGCATAATGGTAAAATTGAAAATTTGGAAGAATTGCTAAATTTGAAGGAATTTAGTAAAGAGGATTTTGAAAAAATAAAGATTTATTTAACAATAAAAAAGTCCAATTAGTCGATCAGACCAATTGGACTTTTTTGTTTTATTTTTTCATTCTTAATCGTATACTTGTCAACACTTTTTTAGTATATAAAGGAAAATCGCCATTCATCATCCATGAATAATAAGTAGGTTCAACTCTAAATATTTGCTCGACAGATTTACCTTTATGTTTTCCAAAATTAAAAATTTCTACTCCATTATCGTCAAGCACTATACGCCCTGCATAATCGACATTACGATTAAACTTTGTAAACTTTGAAAGAAATTCCACGTCGTTTTGGAGTTCGGGATAACGATCGAGTTGTGCCATTAACACCTCATATGTGGCACGAGTGTCAGCATTAGCACTGTGCGCATCCGCAAGTTCGGCATTGCAATAAAACCGATATGCAGCCTCAAGTGTACGCTTTTCCATTTTATGAAATACAACTTGCACATCAATAAAACGACTATTTGCAAAATCAAAATCTACTTCAGCTCGCAAAAACTCTTCTGCTAAAAATGGAACATCAAAACTATTAGAATTATAACCTGCAATATCACAACCTTTAAAATCATTAGCAATAGATTGTGCTACTTGCTTAAAAATTGGGCAATCTTTCACATCATCATTTGTTATATGATGTATCGCTGTAGATTCAGCAGGAATAGGCATTTCTGGATTTATACGCATTTTTCGGCTTTCTTCATTACCATTTGGATAAACCTTAAGGTAAGCAATTTCAACAATGCGATCAGTCATAATATTCAAGCCTGTAGTTTCAAGATCGAAGAAAATCAGAGGCTTTTTTAAATTTAATTTCATAAGGCTTTAAATTTTATAGTAGCTATAATAACTATAGTGGCTATAGTGACTATAGTAACTATTATGCTATAGAGTTATATGCTCTGCTACAATTGGTTGATTAAGAAATATGGATGCTGAAGAAGCAAACTTTTCGACTGATTCAGTAGTTAAAAAACGTATTGTACCACCCTGCGAACAAAGAGATGCTATTTCGGGATGACGATGTAAATAATCTTCCAAAGATGCCGCTACTATATCACCTTGAGTTAAAACCGAAACTCCCATAGGCACAGCATTTTTTATTTGATTGAGAAGCAAAGGATAATGTGTACACCCCAAAATAAGAGTATCAATATTTTGGCTTTTAGCAAATAAACTATCTATATATTTATGTACAAAATAGTCTGCACCAGGAGTATGATGTTCATTACTTTCTATAAGTGGCACCCACATAGGACAAGCTTGACCAACGACCTCGATATCAGAGAATAATTTTGCCACTTCAAGCGGATAAGAGTTACTTTGAATAGTTCCCTCTGTAGCAACAAGTCCAACACAACGCGTTTTAGTAATCTCTCCAATAGCTTCAACTGTAGGACGAATAACTCCTAACACTCGGCGATTAGGTGCTAAAAACGGTAGATCATTCTGTTGAATAGTACGAAGAGCTTTTGCTGATGCAGTATTGCAGGCCAATATCACCAACTGACAATCTTCATCAAATAAACGTTTCACACATTCAAGCGTATATTGATAAACAACTTCAAAAGAACGAGAACCATACGGAGTGCGTGCATTATCACCGAAATAAATATAATCATATTGAGGCAAACGAGCACGTATCTTTTCTAAAATAGTAAGACCTCCATATCCTGAATCAAAAATTCCAATTTTCATAAACCCAATTCAGTTTTAACTAAAGGAGTCAAATCAACACATTGAGCCGACATATAAAGCGGTTGTCCTTGATCAAAAAGAATAGTTATCTGCTCACGCTCACAAATACGACGAATTGCTTGATCTACATAGTCGTTGATAGGGGCATATAACTCTGCTCGCTGTTTAGCCAATTCTTCCTGATAACGCTTTTTATACATCGCCATACGGGCCTCTAACTCAGTAATTTCAGTTTGACGAGCAAGTTTAATCGGTTCTGACATTTGCGTATTACGCTCAAGATAAGATTTCACCTTGCTTTCATACTCTTTTGTCATTTTCACAAACTCTGCTTTATAATCATCTTCAAGTTTTAACAACTCCTTTTCAATCGTTTTAACTTGAGAAACAGAAGCTACTACTTCTGCTCTATTGATGTATGCAATACGCACATAAGAAGATTTAAAAGGCTGAAAAACAGATAGGCTATCTTGCGAATAAAGTGTTACCCCTACAAAGAGAGATAACACTATTATTAAAATTGTTTTTTTCATAATTTTGATTTTCAGACTAATCTAACTTGTCAAACAGGTCAAACGAGTCGTACTTTAAAGAATACCCAACTCTTTTTTCACAGCTGGAGTAATATCAATGGCAGTTTCGCTTTTATAAACAATAGCTCCAGACATCATATCATAAACCATTGTCAAACCTTGCTTTTTACTAACTGACTCAATCGCAACCATTAACTTATCTTGTAATGGTTTAAGAAGTTCTGTTTGTTTTTTTTGAGCCTCTTGTTGAAGTGCTTGATAAGTTGTTTGAAGACGTTGTTGAAGACCCATCAATTCTTCTTCTTGCACTTTACGGATAGCGTCAGTCATATTATCTTTCTCTTGTTCATATTTTGCATATTTATCTTGGATCTCTTTTTCCATATCTTGCAAATATTTCATATTTTTTTCGTTGAAATCTGCCAATTGTTTTTCAACATCATTAACTTCTGGCATCATCATCATAACCTCTTGCGAGTTGATATAACCAAGTTTAACTGTTTG
>JAEIGA010017991.1_pt1 | contig 10762 bp, 8 predicted proteins | sample 9270691 | NCBI WGS metagenome assembly JAEIGA01 (sample SAMN17057246, study PRJNA624740) | gut metagenome | biome: biome; isolation source: fecal sample | host: Bos grunniens | place: China: Xizang | collected 2019 | reverse complement strand
GAAATACCTGCAACAGGAGCTTTAATCGGAACACCTGCAGCCATAAGTGCAAGAGTTGAACCGCAAACTGAACCCTGTGATGTTGAACCGTTTGAAGAAAGAACTTCTGATACAACACGGATTGTGTATGGGAACTCTTCCATTGAAGGAATAACAGGAAGAAGAGCTCTTTCAGCAAGAGCACCGTGGCCGATTTCACGTCTACCAGGGCCTCTTGATGGCTTTGTTTCACCAACTGAGTATGATGGGAAGTTGTAGTGGTGGATATATCTCTTTTCAACGTCTTCGTCAATACCATCAAGCATCTGAGCATCGCGAGCAGTACCAAGAGTTGTTATTGAAAGAACCTGAGTCTGACCACGGGTGAACATACCTGAACCGTGTACTCTTGAAAGAAGGTCAATTTCTGCGTTGAGAGGACGGATTTCGTCAATACCACGACCGTCTACGCGCTTGCCTTCGTCAAGAAGCCAACGGCGAACAACGAATTTCTGAAGCTTGTAAAGGCAATCTTCAATTTTATCTGCTTCCTCAGGGAATTTCTCATCGAATTCAGCATGAACGGCAGCGTAGATTGGAAGAAGTCTTTCGTCGCGGATTCTCTTGTCGTCTGTGTCAAGAGCAACCTTGATATCGTCAATAGCGAAAGCCTTAATTGCTTCGTAAAGCTCTTCGGATGGGTCATTTGACTCAAATGGAACCTTTTCTTTACCAATTTCAGCAACGATAGATTTGATAAATTCAACGATTTTCTTGTTCTCTTCGTGAGCGAACATAATACCGTCGAACATAACCTCGTTAGAAATTTCGTTAGCACCTGCTTCAATCATAGCAACGAGGCTGTCTGTAGAAGCAACTGTAACAGTCATTTCTGTTTTTGCTCTCTCTTCGAGAGTTGGGTTGATAACGTATTTACCCTCAACAAGACCAAGAGATACGCTTGATACAGGGCCGTCCCATGGAATATCGGAAATTGCGATAGCTGTTGAAACACCCCAGAGAGCTGCAATTTCAGGTGAGCAGTCAGGGTCAACAGACATAACTGTTGCAACAACAGAAACATCGTTTCTCATATCCTTAGGGAAGAGAGGACGGATAGGTCTGTCGATAACACGAGATGTGAGAACTGCTTTTTCAGAAGCCTTGCCTTCTCTTCTCTGGAAAGAGCCTGGGATTCTGCCTACTGCGTAAAGCTTTTCTTCGAAATCAACTGAGAGAGGGAAGAAATCTACACCCTCACGTGGCTTTGGAGCCATTGTAGCTGTACAAAGAACTTCTGTATCACCGTAACGAACGATACAAGAACCATTTGCAAGCTGAGCCATTTTACCGGTTTCAATAACGAGCTTTCTGCCGGCAACTTCTGTTTCAAAAGTTTTGAAATCCTTAAAAAACATAATTTTTACCTCTTTTTATTTTATTTCCGTTTCCTACTTTTTAGCAACAAAGAAAAACACAAAAAGCTTGCACTTTTCTTTATCGCTAAACAGGTAAGTTACGGATTTTTAACGTATTAAAAGTGTTTTAAAAAACGGCTAACGGGACAAACGGTAAGCCGTTTGTCCCGAAATGAGCAATTATTTACGAAGACCAAGACGTGCAACGATTGAACGGTAACGCTCAATGTCTGTCTTCTGAAGGTATGCAAGAAGGTTTCTTCTGTGACCTACCATTTTGAGAAGACCGCGACGAGAGTGGTGGTCCTTCATGTTGTTTTTAAGATGTGCATTAAGGTCGTTAATTCTTTTTGTAAGAACAGCGATCTGAACCTCTGGAGAACCTGTATCTCCTTCGTGTGTGGCATATTCTGCCATAATTGCCTGCTTTTCTGCCTGTGTCATTTTTTTCACCTCATTTTAATATTCCCAAATAACCCAGAAAGTAGGGTAGGTGAACACGCTCGATTGCGTTTACTCCATACTCCGAGTCATAAGGCTTGTGTATTATAGCATAAGTTTGCGGGTTTGTAAAGAAATTTTTGAAAATTATCGGGAACGTCAATAGTTCGGGGCAATACTTGACAAAATTTGGGGAATATGATAGTATATATAGCAATGAGGGAGTAATTCCGTACATAACACATTGTGCGCGACACCATCGTCAACACAGAGCTTTTGCTCTCGGTGTGTCCTAAGTAAATGAGACTCATACATGGTTACCGCCATGTGTGAGTTTTTGTGTTTTCGGGGTTTAACTAGCTAATAAACCTCCCTCACGGACTGCGCGCAGTCAAAAGAAAACAAAGGTAAAAAACTAAATATAAAAGGAGAATTATTATGGACAAAAAGAAAATCGTAAAAATCGTTATACTTGTAGTATGCGTTGCCCTTGTTGGTACAGTTCTTGCAACTTGTTTTACAGTTGTTAAAGCCGGCCACACAGGCGTTGTGCTTACATTCGGAGCAGTTGAGGAAAATGTTTTCGATGAAGGTCTTCATTTCAAAATTCCTCTTATTCAGAATGTTGTGCAGATGAACAACCGTACCCAGAAGATTGAAACAGATGGTACTGCATCATCAAAGGACTTGCAGATTATTTCATATGTTGTTGCAGTAAACTTCCATGTTAACGACGCATCATCTGCAACTCTTTACCAGAATGTTGGTACAGACTACGGCACAGTTATTATTGTACCCGCGATTCAGGAAAGTATTAAAGCTGTTACTGCTCAATTTACTGCAGAAGAGCTTATTACAAAGCGTCAGCTTGTTGGCGACCAGATTAAAGAGGCATTATCCGAGAAAATCGGTGAGTATGGTATTGTTGTTGAAATATTCAACATTGTGAACTTCGATTTCTCAGAGGAATTCAATGCCGCAGTTGAAGCAAAGCAGACTGCACAACAGAATGCCCTTAAGGCAGAGCAGGACCTTGCTCGTATTGAGGTTGAAGCAAAGCAGAAAATCACTCAGGCAGAGGCAGAAGCAAAGAGTATTCAGCTTATTCAGGATGCTCTCGAATCATCACCTGACTATGTTGACTACATAAAGTGGAGCAAGTGGGACGGTAAGCTTCCTTCTGTTATGGGCGATAGCGGAGTGCTTGTGGATGTAGGGGAAATCAACCCTGCACAATAATATAAAAAACCGATTCCTTATCATCCCTGTTCAGCTTTGCTGAATAGGGAGGGGATCCATCGTTTGCGATGGTGGTGGATAGTTCTCTTTATTTTTTCGGTTAGAGAGAACGATATATTACAAGAAAGAAAAAGCCTTCCGCCAAAAGCGGAAGGCTTTTTGAAAAATCAAGAGGAGAAAAATTATGACTCACGTTGATTTGTTGAATTTTATTATTGATGTTCAGAATATCCCTAAAAATGAGCTTGCCGAGCTTATTGGTGTACCACAGAAAAAGATGGACGCTGTTCTCGGTGGTGCGAAGCCACTTAAGAAAAAGTGGCTGAAAAACTTATCTCTTTTTACAGGTATACCTGAGCAGGCAATTTTAGCAGGGGAATTTAATCTTCAATATTCTGTCGAAAAACAAGAATCACAGGTAGAGGGAGAGCAACCACCTATTGCACCTGAACAAACACCTGAAATGGTGGAAGCTTTGAAGGACTATAACTATGAGAGATTAACTGCATTTTGTAAAAAAAGGTATAAAAACAGGTATGATGATATTCTTTTGTCAAATTTTTCAGGAATCTCCGATACGATTATAGGCCTGATTATTATAATTTGTTGTTCAGCTCTTATTTTTATGCAGTCCCCAATGACAAATATTTTCGCGCTTGCCTTTATTGGTGTTATTCCGGTTTTACTTACTGTTTGTGCAACGGGTCTTTTTAAAATTTCAAAATCAGGAAATATATCGGAGGAGAAAAATTTTAAAATATTGTCTTCCTTTATATTTGTTGGAGAAATAATTTTTTTCATAGCAACTGCCTATTTTAAATTTGTTCCTTGGTGGGCAATGGGAATAGGTTTTGCTTCTATTCTCCACCCTATATATAATGTGTTTTTTGTTGGACTAAAGAAACAAACAAGCAAGGGCTTCATAGTTTTTGGGGCAGCTGTTTCATTGCTGCTTATGGGTGCTTTTTCATTTACCATTTTAACGGGAAATCTCTTTGAAAAAGCAGAAGAATTTTCTAAGTTTCTGCCATATATGTTGATATACTATTCTTCTTGGATATGTTTATCTATGGCGCAGTACTGTGTGTACCTTTACTGTGTATATTTCAAAAAAGTCAATAATGCCTCAAAGTATTTTCAGCCTCTTCCTGAAAAACCTGTATTTAAAAAGCACTATATACGTAATAAAATAATTGCTCTTGTGCTTGCAACAGTAATTTTTATATTCGGGACCTATACCTTATCTTGTGCAATTATACACATGAATGTAAAGTCTGTAACAGATTCAGAAGATAACCCAATGCCGAAATATTCGGATTATAATAAATCTGATATAACTTTTACAGCCGAAGATGATGTGGTTACTATAGATAACGAGTATTATACAATTAAAATTCCTGCAGATATGAAGAAAAACAAAGAAATAGTAACTTCGGATTCATATAATTCTGAGAGTAAGAATTGCTTTGTAATGATGTATGATAATGGTAATATTTACGGTGAATCTCTGCAGAAATTATTTGATAATGAGGAAACAGATGAAAGAGCGAAAAAAGCTATGGGTAAGCTTAAGCAGGAATTAATTGATACTTATGGTTTTTATCCTCAGTCTTGTTATGAGTTAAAAAAGATAATAAGGGATATTAATGAGAACGGAGTCAGCTTTTGGAATAGAAAGCAGGGAGCTGCCGTTTTACCAATTATTATTTTTGACGCAGTTCCGTCTTTTGGCGATGAAGTAATATTCTATGAGGATTCTGAAAAGGAAATGGTTTTATGCGTTCATATAGCAGAATTCGAAGATGGAAGGAAATCATTTATTTGTCAGGTAGAAGGAAATAAAAAGGGCGAATATGAAAAAACCATAGAATTGTCTATTATGATAAGAAATGATTACGCAGACGAAGAACTCGCATACAAAATCATCAACAGTATTGAAATGAAGTAAAGCTACCGCCAGCATATAAAAAACAAAAAGCCTCTCCGTTTTTCGGAGAGGCTTAATTTATGCTTTTATTCTGCAGGTGTAGCTTCTGCGATTTTGTTAAGGTCATTCTGTATCATGCAAAGTGAAACGATACCAAGACCAAGGAAACCGATGATAAGGTAAATGATTGAATTATCCTTATGCTCAATTCCTTTTTCTGCGCAACCCTCAGCAAATTTTTTCTCTGTAAGGAAGAGACCAACAGGGCCAAGGAAAAGGCTAAGCACGATTTCAAGAACTGCGCTGTCATTAGCATCCTTAACAGAAACTGCATCCTTTACAAGCATAACAATCCAATAAATACCGTAGATACCGCAAGTAACGATTGTGAGAAGGATAGATGTTACAATATTTCTCTGTTTAATATTCATAATTAAACCCCCTTTAATAATAGAAGAAACATCTTCTTACTGAAAATGTAGCATATTATATAAAATTTGTCAATAAATGTAGAAAAAACTGTTCAAAGTTGTTGATAAATGTGGTTTCTGGCTATATAATTGGTGTGGTGATTAAAATGAAAATCTTTAGCTATAAAGAAAAACCTATTGAAGTGCACGGTGTACCTTTTTTTGAGGAAAGGGGTATACTTGAAAGGCTTCCCGAGGGTGTGCGTAAGGCAGTACCGTCTCTTGATGGCCTTGGCAGACGGTGCCCCGGTGCCAGAATATGTTTTCGCACAAATTCACCAAAAATACACTTAGAAATGATCTTTAAAACGCTTAGCTGGGATATTGGTATGTCTATTTATGCTTGCCAATCCGCAAACGTTATGATAGGTGATAGGCGGAATGCTCGTTTTGCAGGACTTCTCCACGCTGACGACTACGAAACAATGGTCTGCCACAGAGAATTTGAAAAAAGCTCCGAAATGGAAGACGTTACAATCTGGCTTCCCCGTAATGAAGAAATTTCTGATTTTAAAATTTCCATTGAAGATGACGCTGTTATTGAAGCGCCAACACCATATAAATATCCGCCAATGCTTTATTACGGCTCCTCAATTACCGAGGGCGGATGCTGTTGCAGAGTAACTAATGCATATAACGCTATAATTTCACAGCACCTTGATATTGACTACTATAATTTTGGTTTTTCAGGTGGTGCAAAGGGTGAGCTTGAAATAGCAGATTACTTAAACACTATTCCAATGAGCATTTTTGTGTATGATTACGACCACAATGCACCATCTGCGGAGCATCTCGAAAAAACTCACGAAGCCTTTTTTAAGAGAATCCGTGAGAAAAACCCTGATTTACCTGTAGTTATACTTACAAAGCCTGATTTCGACTACGACCCTGAGGGAGCAGAGCGTCGCAAGGTTATTTACAGAACATACGAAAATGCTGTAAATTCAGGGGATAAAAATGTTTATTTCATTGATGGCGAAACTTTTTTCACCGAAACCGACCGCCATTTTTGCACAATAGACTGTTGCCATCCCAATGACCTGGGATTTTATCGTATGGCAGAAAAAATCGAACCTGTTATAAGACAAATCTTGGGCGAATAACATGTTTTGCCTTATAAAAACAGAAGTAAATGGGCGAAGAGATAAAATGAAAAGTGCAAAATGTCGGATGCCAAGGGTTTTACGTAAATTAAAATAGAACAATCGTAGGGAACGGGCACTGACCGTTCCGCAAGATTATGATAAAACATATCTGCTGTGAAATAATAAAGAATAAATTTTTTACGGCATGGCTAGTATCCGTGGCGTACAGTTTGGCGGAAAAAGGGCAAGAATTAGATGTCGGATGCCAGAGGGTGTCGTGCTTATTTGCACACCAAAAATATTTTCAAAAACAAAACGCAATCTGTTTGTTCAGGTTGCGTTTTTTGTTAATGAAATAATTGAAAATTTTATGAAGCATGCTATACTATATATATAAGACACAACTATCCTTCAGGAGTTGATAAAATGGTTTCAGAAATGTTGGCGCAAAGGAATTTGCCGCCGCTTAAATCACGAGAAGAAATGTTAAAAATTCTTCTTCAGGAAGAATACGGCAATATGCCACCGCTCCCTGAAAGCATAGAGTTTGACACAGAAGAAGGTGTTATTCCGAATTTCTGCGCTGGCAAGGCGTATTGCTGCAGAGTTACAGTAAAATGCGTTGTAATGGGCAAGGAATTTTCATTCCCATTTCTTGCAACCTTTCCTGCGGATGACGAGAAGCACCCATTCTTTATACATATGAATTTCCGTCCTGATAATCCCGACAGATATATGCCAACGGAAGAGCTTATAGATAATGGCTTTGCAGTTTTATCTGCATATTATGAGGATGTTACGAGTGACGACGGAGATTTTACAAACGGTCTTGCAGGTATTCTTTTCCCTGATGGAAAAAGAGGTGCTCAGGACAGTGGTAAAATTGCAATGTGGGCGTGGGCGAACCAACGTATTATGGATTACGCTCAGCTTATGGAAGACAAGCTTGACTTATCACGCTCTTGTGTATGCGGTCATTCAAGGCTGGGTAAAACAGCGCTTTTGACTGCAACTACAGACGAACGCTTTAAGTTTGTTTATTCAAACGATGCAGGCTGTTCAGGCGATGCTCTTGCACGAGGAACAGACGGTGAGCAGATAAAAGATATTTGCAAAAACTTTCCGTTCTGGTTCTGTGAGAATTATAAAAAGTATGCCGGGAACGAAGATGATATGCCTTTTGATCAGCATTACCTTTTAGCATCAATTGCACCGCGCTTCGCAATGGTAGGCAGTGCTTCTGAGGATTGGTGGGCAGACCCGAAATCACAGTATCTTTCCTGCGTCGCAGCAGGTGAAGCCTTTGAAAACGGCTTCAAGCATGAAAACAGATTACCGCAGATTGGTGATTGCTTTATACAAGGTGATTTAGCTTTCCATATGCGAAAAGGTCTTCATTATTACAGCCGTGAGGATTGGCTAAGAAGTATAGAGTTTATAAACAGTAAATCATGACGAATTTACGAGTGTTTTTAACAAAAAACAAGTAAAAAAAACTATCCCAAAATCTAATTCGATCTAAGGAGAATTGAGATGCCTAAAAAAATTCATCTTGTATGTAATGCTCATCTTGACCCCATATGGCAATGGGAATGGGAGGAGGGTGCAGCATCTGCACTTTCAACCTTTAAATCCGCCTCAGATTTGTGTGATGAATTTGACTACATCTTTTGTCACAACGAGGTTACACTTTATAAATATATTGAGGAGTATGCACCTGAGCTGTTTGAAGATATCAAGCGGCATGTCAAAGAGGGTAAGTGGAAAATAATTGGTGGTTGGTATCTTCAGCCCGATTGTAATATGCCTTGTGGCGAAAGCTTTGTCCGTCAGATTCAATTCGGTAAAAACTATTTCCACGACAAATTTGGTGTTGAACCGAAAAGTGCATACAATGTGGATGCCTTCGGCCACACAGCAGGTCTTGTGCAGATAATGAAAAAGTGCGGTCAGGATAATTGTGTGATTGTACGCAAGGGCGATGACCCTGTGCCTGACAGACATCTTATTTGGGAAGGTCTTGACGGTAGTCGCATTAAGCTCGCTGCACTTCGCGGATATAACTCAGGTCTTGGTAAGGCTGTGGAAAAAATAAACAGACTTACCGAAGAGGCGGAGCATGATATTGAGTGCATTATGTGGGGCGTAGGAAATCACGGCGGTGGCCCTTCTCGTAAGGATTTAAGTGACATTAAAAAGCTTATTGATGAAAGTGAAATTGAAATATGTCACTCTACACCCGATGCGTTTTTTGATGAAATTGAACCTGAGCACATTCATAAAAACTCCTTCACAATAAGTATGCCGGGTTGCTATACAAGTGTTTCAAAAATCAAGCAAGCTCACGCTGATTTTGAAGATAATCTGTATATGACAGAAAAAATGTGCTCTGTTGCAGCCCTAAAAGGACTTATTGAATATCCTGAGAAGGAGCTTAATGAAGCAACAGAGGATTTGCTCACAGCAGAGTTTCACGATGTTTTGCCCGGCTCAAGCATAAAAGTGGGTGAAGAAAACGGCTTAATGATTCTTTCTCACGGCAAAAATATTCTTAATAAGCTTCGCGCAAAAGCATACTTTGCTCTTACTTCAGAGGAGCCAAAGGCAAAAGAGGGCGAATATCCGTTCCTTGTTTTCAACCCTAATCCGTATGAGTGGGAAACAGAGGTGGAGTGCGAGTTTATGCTGGCTGACCAGAATTGGAGTGATGATATTGTTTCATCCTTCAGGGTTACGGATAGCGAGGGCAATGAAATTCCTGCTCAGTTTATTAAGGAAACAAGCCACCTTAATCTTGATTGGAGAAAGCGCTTGGTTTTCAAGGCAAGGCTTGCTCCTATGGCAATTTCCCGCTTCTCTGTATATGTGGAATTTATTGATAAAAAGGAACAATTAAAGAAAAAACACAACGGCAACATTGTGTTTAGAAATGATAATACATATGTTGAAATAAATTGCAAAACAGGTCTTCTTTCATCATACAAGGTAGACGGCAGGGAATATATTAAAGATGAAGCTTTTTACCTTTGCCAGTATGATGATAATGCTGACCCTTGGGCAATGGCGGATTCACAGCTGACCGCTCTCGGCACAAACCCCGAAAGATTTTCTCTTATGCAAAAGCCTGACGGTGTTTTTTCAGGTATGGAAAGTATTCAGGTTATTGAGGATGGTGAACTCAGACTTTGTGTAGAAGCATTTTTCAAGCTTCACAACTCAAGAGCGAGAGTGGAATATATTATTCACAAGGTGTCAGGTGAGCTTGATGTTAATGTGGATTTATTTGCCGGAGAAATAAATAAAATGTATCGCCTTGCAGTTCCGGTTTCTCTCAGCGGTGAGTACAGAGGTCAGACTGCCTTTGGTACACAGCCCCTTTATATGAATGGCAGAGAATGTGTTGCTCAGCGCTTTGTGTATGTGAAAGGTGATGAGAAATGTCTTGCTCTATTTAACAAAGGCACCTACGGTTCAAAATTCCTTGATGGAACAATGGAAATGTCTCTTTTGAGAACTGCTACATATTGCGCTCATCCGATATGCGACAGACCTCTTATCCCTCTTGATAGATACACACAAAAAATCGATTTAGAGGAAAGAAATTTCAGCTTCCGTCTTTGTGTTGCAGATGAAAATGAGCTTGAAAGACTTTCGCAGGAGTTTACAACACCTGCATATGCCTGCAATGTTTTCCCCATTGAGAGAAAAACGCAAGCTAAGAGCCTTGGTGTTTCAATAAGCAACAAAAACATTTCTCTCACAACATTTAAAAAGATGGTGGGTGATGAAAGCTTTGTCTTAAGATTTCTCAATAACTCACCCAAAAAAGAAAAAACAGAATTCACCCTGAATTCTGCAAAAATATCTCTTAGCTTCGGTGCATTTGAAGCAAAGACTGTTATATATAATGAAAACGGAATGCAAGAGATTAACGAAATGAAGATATAAATCAACAAAAAAGTAACCCTTAACTGATTTTCACTCACTCAGTTAAGGGTTACTTTTCTATTTTAATATCTAACATCTTTTTATTTACCTCTCTTTCGTTATTTAAGCTGAAGCACTTTCTTTTCTACGAATCTGATATGGTTTTTATTTAGGAGGCTTTCCTATCAATTTCTTTATTTAAAGCTTTTCAGCCTTGGTTCTTTTTACCCTTGAACCTTAGGTCTTTACCGGAACATTGGTGTTCACCCATCCTTT
>JAEIGA010017990.1_pt1 | contig 10763 bp, 10 predicted proteins | sample 9270691 | NCBI WGS metagenome assembly JAEIGA01 (sample SAMN17057246, study PRJNA624740) | gut metagenome | biome: biome; isolation source: fecal sample | host: Bos grunniens | place: China: Xizang | collected 2019 | reverse complement strand
TATCTGTCTCATGGTTTACGCTTAAAATTTCGCAAGCCTGAGGCTGAACATAATTTGTCATTTCTCTTGCTCCTTTCTTATTTACCTAATTCTTTTTTAATTTCTTCAACAGCAGCATTCATTTTCTTTAATGTTGTTGTGATAGAAATAAATTCTGGACAACGACTTGTACAACGTCCACAACCTACACACATATGACCTTCGCCAAAACGTTTATTGTAGTCATGGAATTTGTGAAGCATTTTATAACGCATACGGTCACCAGCTGTTGTACGGTAATCTCCGCCACCTGCAACCTTTGCATAATCATCAATCTGACACGAAGATGCAACTCTGCGTCTTTCACCTACTTCTGGATTATCTCCGTAAATAATATCTCGCGTTGTAAAGCATGTACATGTAGAGCACGCAATTGTACAAGCACCACAGGAAATACAACGGCCATTGAATTCTTTCCATACATCATGTTTCTTAAGTGCATTAAGAACTTCTTTGTCTGGAATTTCTGGCATAACTGCAGTAAGTTCATTTTCCTGAACGAACTCAGGCGCAAATTCTGCTGCAGCCGCATCTGCAAAGTATGCTGATAAATCTTCATCTTTTACTTCAAAAAGCATTCCGTCTTCTGTAGGTTTTACCGCAACAGAATAATCTGCTGTTTCATTTGTTCCCATGCTTACACAAAAACATGTATCATCTCCACCATTACATGGCATAAGAATGTATTTTGCTAACTCACGCATACGTTCATAATACATATCAACATATCCGCCATTACCAGCATAAATTCTAGCCTGAACCTTCATGGCATTGATATCACATGGACGAGCAAAAATAAGCATTGGACGGTTCTTGCCTTTACTTGCACGGAATTCATCTTCTGTGAAATAGAAAATTGCCTGCTGAATTGGTGACAAAACTTCTTTCATTGGATATGTAGATTTCTGATCCCATACAATCTCATCCAAAGAAGCGATTTTGTCATATTTAATAACATCTGTTTCTGAGAAACGACCGTGATTTTTGAAACACTTTGGAGCATAAATGTCATATTTTTCTGCAAGTTTTTCAAAAAGCGCTGCTGTTTCTTGCTTTGAAAGCTTATAGCTCATAGCTGTAATCTCCCTTCTTATTTATTTTCTACAACTTTATCGATAAAATTTTAACATTTGACAGAGCAATTGTAAAATGCTAATATACTAATATATACCATAAGCAAACGCTTATAGTTATTATTTACTAGTGCAAATGAGATAGGAATTCTTTCATGACAATACGAAATTTAGAAATTTTTACAAAAGTAGCCGATTTAGAAAGCATGAGCGCTGCAGCAAAAGAACTTTATATCACCCAGCCTTCTGTTAGTCTGGCTATAGCAGAAATCGAAAAAGAATATGGAGTACGTCTTTTCGACCGTGTCGGAAATCATCTGCACCTTACTCCGACAGGTCAGCAACTATATCTCTATACTTCAAGTATTCTTCATCAATATAAGGAAATGGAATTATTCCTAAAAGACGAATCACATAACGCAAAAATCCGTATTGGTGCTACTGCTACCATCGGCCACTGCCTCATTGCACCTTTAATCCGTCATTTTAAAAATACCATGCCTGATATAAAGTACGAAATTACAGTAGCCAGTACAGGTATCATCGAAGAACGACTTTTAAAAAGCGAATTGGACATCGGTCTTGTAGAGGGCGAAATCTTTAGCGATGCATTGGAAAAAACACCAGTATTAAATGATACTTTAAATGTCATTTGTTCAAGCCAACACCCTTTCTATGGTAAAAAAAGTATTTCCATGAAAGACCTTGAGAATGAAGTCTTCATTCTACGAGAACACAGCAGTGGTACACGTATGAAAGTGGAAGAAGTTTTAAAAGAACATAATATTTCTTATCAAACACAATGGAACTGCTATAGTTTTGAATCTATCAAAGAAGCTATTTTACATAATCTCGGCATCACCATCATGTCACCTCGCGTTATCAGCAGAGAATTAATAGATGGTTCTTTATGGGCATGCATGATTGATGATGTTGATTTATCCAGAAGCTTTAACCTCATATATCGTAAAAACAAATTTTTATCTGAGCCAATGCAACAATTCATTGGGGTATGCACAAAATTAGAATCCGCAAAATAACCATACAAAAAGTGCTTAAATCTCACGATCTAAGCACTTTTCTTTTCAAAGACTCTCTTATCCCTTTAAAATTTCTTATTCTTTATATATTGTGTCCGCATTTATTTTTTCTTCGATCTGCTTTCGCACAGTTTTCGTAATCTTTGGGTCTGTTCCACTGGAGTTGATTCCTATTACAATATCATCCTGCATTACAATACTTGGAAAATAAAAATCACATAAAGTTTTGTCATCAATTAAATTCACTAAAATAGGAGTTCCTGTCTTCTTCTCTTCTTCTCTACAATCCTCATATATCTGTAAATTCACATCATGGTGATTGGTCGCTGCAATTACGATATCTTTCTTTTGAATAAACGATTCACAGTATAACTCTTTTCTCCATGTAATACATTTTTCTTCTACAAGATTTCTCAAAACCTCTGTTATCTCCGGAGCAACTACTTCAATATGTTCAACAAATTTTAAAAGTGTACATATTCTACGTGTTGCTATTACTCCGCCTCCAACTACCAAAACTTTTTTTTCAGAAAAATTCATAAAAACTGGAAAATATAATTCTTTCATCTCTTATATCTACGCTCCAAATTCCCTCTCTATAAGCTCTATCATGCTATCCATGGAAGCTTCCTCTGATATCATAATTTGCATACCATATGAAGATGCCGCATCTGCAGTCTGTTGTCCGATGCAAACAGCCTTGATTTTCGAGTAATCCACATCTATTATTGCATTTACAAAACCTTTCACCGTCGATGCACTCGTAAAAGTTACTGCATCTATCTCATCTGCTTTAAATGCTGTCCTAACTGCATCTTCAAGCACTGCATTTACTTCATAAGTCGTTTCATATGTAGCAATATCATAAACCGAAAGTCCCACCTTCTGTAATGGTGGAATCAATTCCTTCGAACCTTCCTTTGCACGTAATACAACGATTTCACTATCTGCACTTGCTTCCTTTGCAAGACACTCTCCCAAACATTTTGCATTAAATACTTCTGGCACAACATCGGCTTTCCATCCATATTTTTTCAATATTTTTGCAGTAGCACTTCCCAATGCTGCAAATTTCATACACGGTGCTACCTGTAGAACCTGGCGCATATCCATTCCTAACTCTGAAAGTTCTTCAAAAAATGCATCTACACCAATCGGGCTAGAAAAGACCAACCATCTTTCTTTCTCTGTCGGTGTAAGAAGAACCTCTTTCATCTTCATATTATCTTTTATCGTTTTAGTAGAAATCGCTGGTATCTCTAATACCTGTGCGCCTAAATCTCTTAATCGTCCAGCTAAAACTGAGCTATTCTGTTTTGGTCTGGTTATCAAAAATTGTCTGCCACCTAGCGAACGTTTTTTTGCCCATGCAAAATCATCTTCTAGCTTACAAACTTCCCCTACCACAATAATCGCAGGTGTCTGTACTTGTTTTTTCTCAGCTTCTTCTACCAAATGAGACACATCTGATTTTATCGTTCTTTGTCTACTAGTGGTTCCTTTTTCCAAAACTGCCGCTGGCATATCTGGACGTATTCCCGCTTCCAAAAGGCCGTTACAAATATCTGGCATATTGGAAATTCCCATTAAAAAAACAAGGGTCCCCTGTGTCTGCACCAGCGCTTTATAATCAACACGAGACACTCCTCCTTTTCTAGCATGTCCTGTAATTACATGAAAGGAGGAAGTAAAATCCCTATGTGTAACTGGAATTCCAGCATAAGCAGCAACAGCAACAGCAGAAGTAATACCAGGAACAATTTCAAATGGTATCCCGTGCTCTACAAGAAGTTCTAATTCCTCACCACCACGACCAAACACAAATGGATCTCCACCTTTTAAACGAAGTACTTTCTTTCCTTTTAATGCCTCTTCCAAAAGGATTTTATTAATTCCTTCTTGTGGCACAGCATGATTGCCTGCACGTTTTCCCACAAAAATACATTCTTTCTCTTTTGGAATCAAACTCATGATTTCAACGCTAATCAGCGAATCATAAACTATTACATCTACTTTTTCCAATAGTTCTTTTGCTTTAACTGTCAACAGACTCGCATCCCCAGGTCCTGCTCCTGCGAGCCACACTTTTCCACATTTTTTCATAACAATGGATTTCTCCTTACATATATGCTTCTAAATGCTCCATAAAAATTGCACGAATTCCCTGATATTCTCCTAAACCTTTCATTACGGTTCTCACTTCATATCCTGCTTCCTGCAAAAAACATTTCCAGGAATTTTCTTTTCCATCAATGTCTTTTTTTGCATGATAACCAGATACAAACAGTAGCGGTAATAGACATACTCTTTTATATCCCATAGCAGTCAGCTTACGAATAAGCATCCTGCCACTCTGTATATTCCCTATCGTTGCAACAAAAATATTTCTATATCCATTTGTGTACGCAGTATATTCCAGATTCTGATAGGTAGTGTTCGCTACATGTGTTGTACCATGCCCAACTAATATTAGAGCTTCCTCTTCATGCAATTGCGTATCTTCTAATAAAACTTGCAATGTTTTGATATAATCTTCTTTTTTTGCCAATAATGGAGCTCCTACATTTATTATCTGAAACTGCTTTTTATATCGGGTTATCACATCATGTAATTTCTCATTTTCCAGTCCACTTAGTAGAAAGGTTGACTGGATATACACCTCCTGTATACCATCTACCTTCATCTGTGAAAAAGCCCCTTCGATATCAAGTATTTTATCTTCGCAAAGCATTTGCATTTTATTTCTTATATGCACACTCGATATTGCTAGATAAAAAACATATGCTGGAAATTTTTCTTTTATTTCAAGTGCTAATTTTTCTATTGTCAAATTCAATGCTTCCTTTTTACTCGTCCCTGTTGTTACGAGTAAAATTGCCTTTTTATTCATAAGTTAATTCTCATTTCTTTCATCTTTTGCTATACAATAATACTGTTTTCCGTGAGGAGTATCCATCTCATGAATTCCAACATGAAACACCTTCTCTAGCACTCCACTTTTATAAATCTGCTGTGGATGATCACAACTTAATAAACATCCATTATCAAATACTGCCACTCTGTCTGCATGACTAAGTGCTAACCCTATATCGTGTAATACTAACACTACTGCCTTTCCCTCGTTTGCCAACTTACATGCCGTTTTCATACTTTGCAACTGATGTCTGATATCCAAATATGTCGTTGGTTCGTCCATAAAAACAGTCTGTGTATCCTGTGCCAATGCCATTGCAAGGTAAACACCTTGTCTTTGACCTCCGCTTAACTCACCAACATTTTCTAAGGCATATTTTTCACTCCCTGTCTCTACCATGGCTGCATGGGCAATCTGCTTATCCAACTCTCCATAATGACGCGGATAGGATAAATATGGAAATCTGCCATGCAATACCATACGAAACGCCTGTATCAATGGAATCTTACGACTTTGTGACAGAAGTGCAGCTTTTTGTGCAATCTGTTTATGTTTCAACTGACGAATATCGCTTCCGTCATATAATACCTCACCATCACTAAAAGGAATCAATCCCAATGCTGCTTTCAAAAGCGTAGTTTTTCCACTTCCATTTGGTCCAAGCAACACTAGAATTTCACCTGGAACAAAATCCAATGAAACATCTTTTATTATTTTCTTTCCAGCATATCCGGCAGAAAGTTTCTTTACCTGTATCATGTCCTGCCTCCTCTCTGCTTGAATAAAAGCCAAAGGAAAAATGGCGATCCTGCAAAAGCTAGTACAATACCTACAGGAATTACAAATGGCGCTGCAATCGTTCGTGCAATCAAGTCGCAAACCATTACAAACAAACCACCGCCTACTGCGGAAGTAACTAATAATATGCCACTTTCTTCTCCTACTAGTCTTCGCATAATATGAGGAACAATTAGTCCAATAAATCCTAACAAACCTGAAAAACTTACTGCTGCTCCAGCCAATGCTGCAGCCAACACAAGGAAAATCACCTGCATTGGACGTACTGCAAGTCCTAAACTCTGTGCCGTGTCACTGCCCAATGCTAAAACATCAAGTTGTTGGGAAAGCGAAAATAACACCAGAATACTAACCACTATCATTATTGCAACCGGTAGCAGCTGCTCCATGGTTACCCCATCAAATCCGCCGATTCGAAAATCTGTCACACCATTTAATGCATCTGGATCAAATGTCACCACCATATCAATACCTGCACTAAATAAATTTGATATAGCTACCCCCGCTAATACAACGGTAATCTTCGATGCAACCATGCTCTGTGACAAAATCATAACCATAAAAACTCCTACTAATGCACCAATAAAGGATACGACCGGTGTATATGCCTGCATCTGGGGAGCAATGGCACAAACCATCGCTACCGCAAACCCCGCACTGGCATTTACACCAATAATACTTGGAGAAGCCAGTGGATTGTTTAAAACCGTTTGAATGACCATTCCCGAAACCGCCAATGCTGCGCCTGCTAAAATAGATGCACAAACTCTAGGCATACGGCTATGTAAAATAATTTTAGCATAAGTGGAGTTCATATCCTGTCCCAAAAGCACCTTTAATACATCTAACGGCTTAATCCCTACTGCTCCCAGCATCAGGCTAATGACAATGGATATAAACAAAAGAAACACCAGCAAAACAAAAAATCCAATTTTAGTTTTTCGGATAGAGAATATCTGCCAACTGCTCATATGCTTCCCCCCATCTTGCATTTGGTTTCAAATTATATAAATTTGAATCTAATACATAATATTTACCCTCTTTTACCGCAGTAAGACTCATCCACATAGGATTGTTTAGTAATGTGTTTTCTAATATTCCTTTTGCATCTTCCGGATTTGAACTTTGTAATATGACAAATATATAATCTGGATTTTCTTCTAAAATCACCTCCATACTCAACTGTTCCAAAAGCGAATCCTCTACATCTGCAATATTTATACAGTCCATATCTAAAAGCATTTCTCCCAGTACACTATCCTGACTGTTTTTTACTTTACATGAACTTCCTGTTGCACGGACATAAAGAACCTTTGGCTTTGATCCGTCCACTCTATCCAAAACTGCATTTACCTGCTTTTCCACAGCACTTCCATATGTTTCATAATTGCTTTCGTTCCCGGTAATTTCCGTACAGATTTTTAAAACTCGCAAATAATCCGTAAAATTATTAACTGAAAAATATGCAACATTTAGTCCCATTTTCTCAAAAGATTCCTCTAATTCTACATTGCGGTCCGTCCCAGCACTGGCAAGCACTAAATCCGGTTCACATGCAATTAATGCTTCTACATTCAATTCCTTCGTTGCTCCCAAATTAACCACATCTTCTCTTAAAGGCAAATCCAAATATGTCCATGTGGCATTTGTTGTCGCAACAATCTGATTCACTCCACCTGCCAAGTACCAAATATCTGCAAAACTGCTAATGAGAGTTGCAACCCTCTGTGGGCGATTTACAGTAACAGTTCTACCTAAATCATCCACAAAAGTAATTTGAGTTGATTCGCTCTCCATTTGATCACTATCTACTTGACTACTCGAACAACCACTTATCATAAAGCTCATAAGCAAGATACTCATGCTAAGCATAAGCCATTTTTTCATTTGTTTTACTCCTTATTTCAAAATTTATAAATTGCATCTCTAGAATTTTATCATACTTAGTCCATAAATTCTAGCTTTTGTAATTCACTTATCCCTGCACCAAAACTATATTTTTCCATCATAACATTATTCACAATAATTGTTTTTTCTTCCTTCTCATTCCAATACGGACTTATCGCCTGTAATAGGTCCACATCTGGCTCCAATACTATCTGCAGACATTTATATCTTCCTTCTGGAATTACTTGAATCAGCTTATCCTTTTTCTCATTTAGAATCTCCAAATAAAAACACAAACGCATTTTTCCATTTACATCAATCTTAATGATCTGCCCTGCTGGCAAAATTGGGAACATATCCTTCTTTAATGCATAATGATAGATTTTCGACACTTCTGACGTAAATTCTTTTGGATCAGACATATTTTCATAATATGGTGTTGCTATAATTTTTCGAGCATGAATTTGTCGTTCATATACACCTGTAAAATTTTTAAACTGCTTGTTTTCCTCGATATTATGCAAAGAATACTCTATATAATCTAAATTATTCTGCATTTCACGAATTCTCTGCTGCGCAATAACCCTTCCCTTCTCCAATAATTTCTGCGACTGTAAATTTCCTTCCTCATCCAAAAATCCCACCATCTCTTTCAATGGTATTCCCAACTGAATACACAGTATTATTTTGTTTAACACTGACACCTGCTCTGCGGAATAATATCTGTATCCATTAGTCTTATCAACAACTGCTGGTTTCAGCAATCCCAATTTCTCATAATAATGCAATGAATTAATGTTTATATCCCTTAACTTTGCAAATTCGCTGATTGTAAAATAATTTTTCATGTTTTTCTCCTTTTTGCTTGACTCTATTATTATAACAGAGTTTAAAATCTATTTAAAGAAAAAACAAACGAAAGGACTAAAGAATGAGCGAAAATAACCAAACCAATGAAATGGGTACAGGAAGTATCCCAAAACTTTTCTTCAAACTGGCACTTCCAGCTGTTGTGGCTCAGATTGTAAACCTTCTTTACAATATTGTTGACCGAATCTATATTGGTCATATTCCAGAAGTAGGTGCATCTGCCCTTACCGGTGTCGGACTTTTCTCCGCAATACTAATGCTGATAACAGCATTCTCCATGCTCTGTGGCGCAGGCGGTGCTCCACTCTCAGCTATCGAATTGGGAAAAGGTGATACAAATCGTGCAGAAAAGATAATGACAAACTCCTTCCTGCTATTACTTCTATTCTCCGCAATTCTCACCGTTGTCTTATATATTATCGCGCCAACACTTCTTACCATGTTTGGCGCTAGTAAAACGACTTTACCTTATGCAGTTGATTATGCCCGCATTTACATCTTAGGAACCGTTTTCGTACTTACTGTTACAGGTATGACTCCATTCCTAACCACACAAGGTTTTGCCAATATTGCAATGCTTACTACAGTAATTGGTGCAGTTATTAATATTTTACTCGACCCATTATTTATTTTCGTATTCCATATGGGGGTTAAAGGAGCAGCAATCGCAACTGTACTCAGTCAGGCTGTTGCCGCAATTTGGATTCTTCGTTTCCTTACGGGCAAAAAAACACTTTTGAAACTTAGAAAAGAAAATATGAAATTAGATCCTAAAATATTCGGATCCATACTGGCACTTGGTATTTCTCCATTCATCATGGTATCTACCGAAAGCTTACTTTCTATCAGTTTCACAACCAGTCTTGCAAAATATGGCGGTGATATCGCCGTTGGAGCCATGACAATTATTACAAGTATCAATATGCTCGTAACAATGCCCCTTCAGGGATTTGTACAGGGCGCACAGCCAATCATGAGTTATAACTATGGAGCAAAAAATGAGGAACGCGTAAAAAAAACCTTCTTCCTTCTGCTGTGTGTATGCGTTGGATACGCTACTGTTTTCTGGAGCTTATGCATGTTTGTACCAAATGTCCTTTCTGGTATTTTTACTACGGATGCTGCCTTAGCAGAATATGCATCCTGGGCAATCCGTATTTATATGGCCGGTATATTCTCCCTTGGTTTCCAGAACAGCTGTCAGCAGAGCTTTATGGCACTTGGCCAGGCAGTATACAGTTTGATTTTAGCTTTCCTTCGTAAGCTCATCCTTCTGATTCCACTTATCTTTATCCTGCCAAACTTCTTTGCAGATAAAGTATTTGCTGTATTCCTTGCAGAACCAGTCAGCGATATTATCGCAGCAATTGTAACAACTGTGGTATTCTTTACACAGTTTAAAAAGATTATGGCTAAGACTCAAAAACCTATCGAAGCCGAATCACAGGCTACAGAATAAGAAATGAACAAAAAAGGATTTGTAACCCTACTGGATTACAAATCCTTTTCTTTATTATCTGTCAAATTTTATTCTGCCTCAAATTCTCCTGAAAGCTCTCCCACCGTAATCGTGTATGTTTCCCCTTTCTGTATCTTTGAACTACTCAAAATCACAATCGCATACGGAAGCTCTGGTTCATGTGAAATTATTACATTTCCATTACTATCTGTCAAAGTAATAAGTGTTCCTTCCTCTTGATTTCCTACCCGTACACCAATTACTCCTTGCTGGGATTCACTAAAACTCTGTGCCATCATCAGTCCGCCTGTTCCGATAAATGTTCCTCCCGTAATCACACCACTCATGTCATAATCCAGTGTAGCAGTATCTCCCTGTGTTGGCCCACAAACCGTGACGAAACCTCCTGTAATCTCCAGTGTTCCATTTGCATCAATGCCATCTCCATATGCTTTGATAGAAAGGTTTCCACCTGTAATCGTGATACTTCCATCGGAAGAACTACCATTCATTCCGCCAAATCCTCCCTGATTACCTTGCCCTTCAGAAACACCGCCTTGACCACCGGGTCTTTGCCCCTGTCCTTTATCAGGTCGTCCGCCTTGATCGCCAAACTGGTCGTTTCCCATGCCGCCAAAACCGCTGCTATCCGTTCCTCCAGCCGCATTTAATCCATCATCACT